>Ga0315312_1000524_pt1 | contig 43039 bp, 48 predicted proteins | sample TDP7_MG_FD_203629 | JGI IMG/M metagenome (GOLD analysis project Ga0315312, IMG submission 203629) | Freshwater sediment microbial communities from Lake Towuti, South Sulawesi, Indonesia - TDP7 | ecosystem: Environmental > Aquatic > Freshwater > Lake > Sediment | place: Indonesia: South Sulawesi... | reverse complement strand
TTCAACATGATACACCATTCCTCGCTTCCCCATAACTCATTATACAAGAAGCCGAAGACAATCGCTGAAAGACCGCACATAATCAAAAGTGGTGAACCTTGAACCGCGTAATTGATTAGTTCTTTTAGTTGGATTCTTTTTCTTTTCACCGCGAACAGGATTATCGCACCCAATAGCAAGAAAAATCCATGCGCAACGTCACCGAACATTAAGCCAAACATAATTGGAAATGATATAAACCAAAAAATAGTTGGATCGATTTCGGTGTAAATTGGCAGCCCAAAGCCGCGGGTTAGCGCCTCGTATACTTGCGTTATTCGCGGATTTCGAAGTAGAGTTGGGGGCAGTATTTTTCTGGTTTTATGGTGAGATGCCGCTTTGACATTAATGTGATCAAATGCGTAACAATTCTCTGAGGAGCGCCTGATTACATTAATGGTTTCATCAAAACGATCTTTTGGGATCCATCCCTCAAAAACGTACGTCTTCTTTGTCCGTCCCATCAATGTTTTTGCTGCTTCTACATTTCTCTCAGCTTCAAGCATTTCCTGATGGGTTATAAGGGTAGAACTTTCTCTGTTTGCAATTTCTTGCATTTCATGCGTCAGTGACTCGGCTTCCTCAATTATCTCAGGAGTTTTTTCCTCTACTCGTTCCAACTCGGACAATCGGCCTTGAATCCGGACTACCTCTGTTTCTATAGCCACGGTCTTCTCATCTATTTGAGAGAGCAGTTCGTCTGAAATGCGTGGCGTGACTTTTCCTTCCTCCTTAACAACTTTTGTCACCCGTAACGTGTTGCAAATACTATTTATCCGTGAAGCGATCGACGATATGCGGAACAGTCTCTCCGAGGGTTCAACCAGTCGAAGTTGCCTCTTGAACTCTTTTAGACTTTCACGAATATCTACGAGATGAATCGTTTCGAGCAAACCCAATTGATAGAGAATTTCATCAACATAATCTTCATAAATATATATTCGGACTCTTTCCATCCTTACTGGTCGCAGCAACGATTAAACCTCATGACCTATATGGAGTAATTTCGAGTTTTCGTTGGTTTTTAGTATACTAACTAAGGTAGCTTCATGAGGACCATGAATCCCATAGTCAGGGCGTAAATGGCAATTGCCTCTACGAATACTATCATTAGGATTATTCTACTGAAGACTTCGGGTTTTTCTGTGATTGCACCTGCTCCGGCTGCTCCTAATGTCCCCATTCCTATTCCAACCCCAAGACCCGCAAGTCCAAGAACTAAACACGCTCCTAAGATTGCTAATCCGTATCCAACCGATGGTTCATCGTTGGTTGTAGAAGCTTGTGCTTGGACTGCTGGAACAATGGTGGGAATTATAAGGAAAGTGAGGATCATCAAGCTTAGCGCAGATTTTGGTATTTTTCTTATTAGGAAGTATCTACTCGCGTTATTTCCAGCCATTTGCCTTCCCTTCACTTAGTGGAATTATAACCAATATTTATATTTGCCGTATATTTTAAAATATATTTATAATATATAAAAAATTGAGGTTAGTGTAAATGGGCAAGATAACTTCAGTTGAAATAAGTGACGAGGCATCAGCTTATATTAAGAAAGCAATAAAAGAGGAGCGTTTCCGCCACTTTCGGGATTTCATGACACGTTGCCTAGAACTAGCAGTAATTTATACAATGGATCACTGGGACGTTCACAAAGGCATCTTCTTTGTTGATCCTTGTCGGATTTGTCTTATGCCCACTGAAACGCTAGAAGCAATTTTGAAACACATTCCAAAGGAACAACACGAGCAAGTGGGAAGAGACATCGGTAACTGTGCACGTGCCTATTTTCGCAGGGTAGGACTGGATCCGAAGTACTCAGAAAATTGGGGGACCGTGCTGAGAAGAATGACTTATGATGGATGGGGACGCTTTTCCATAAATGACAACATTATTGAAAATGCTCATCCAGTACTTCCCGATGCTATTGTCAAGGGATTAATGGAGTCTGTGCTAAACCTCACATTGGAGCCAGTCGAGCTAACTAAAGAATTGTATATATTTAAAATCGTAAAAGCTGTTTCCTAAAGTAATGATGCATAATAAATTGTAATACACTAAGTGTCTTTTTCGCGTTTCTTCTTGTATAGTAATTTAACAAGACCATCTATGATTGCCTCTGGCTTTGGAGGGCATCCAGGGACATACGCGTCGACTGGAATAATCTTATCTAGCGGACCTGCAAACGCATAACCATCGGCAAAAATCTCGCCTGTTGCAGCGCAGTTGCCTATTGCCACAACCATTTTCGGGTTTGGGGCAAGGTTGTAAATTCTTTTGAGGCGTTCTTGAACTTGTGCAGTAACCGGGCCTGTAACAAGGAGTACGTCGGCGTGTCGGGGTGATCCTTTTTGTAAAACTCCGAATCGTTCAGAGTCGTAACGCGGAGTTAATGCGGCGACAATTTCGATGTCGCACCCGTTGCATCCTCCACATGGCACGTGCATAACCCATGGCGACTTTTTTCTTGCCCACGCACTTACTTTTGAGAGCATTTCCCTCGTCATCCTCCAACCAATGCCTTGACAGCAAACTCAACAATTGTTAACGGTATTTGAGGTACAATTCCGAAGAACAAGCATAACATCGATAATGCAATTAAGGGAATTGTCATTGAAATCGGGGCCTCACGTACATTCTTAAATGCTTCAAGTGTTTCTCCGAAAAAGATCGCGTGCGTGGCTTTAAGGTAGTAGCCGAGGGCTATGGCACTTGCGATTATCAGAAGAATAGTGACTATTGGATATCCTGCATCAAAAGCTGCTTTATAGATAATATACTTGCTGTAAAATCCATTCAATGGTGGAACACCAGCCATGCCCAAGGATCCGATCATAAATGCAATGGCAGTTATGGGCATTCTTCGTGAGAGTCCTCCCATTTCAGCAATGCCGCGCTTTCCGGTTCTAAAGATCAAGGTACCAGCACAAAGAAACAGCATTCCTTTCATTAAGGTATGATTGAAGATATCGAATACAGCACCATTTAACCCTGCAAAAGTTCCAAGTCCTAGCCCAACCAGAATATAGCCGATTTCATCCACGCTGGAGTAAGCAAGCATTCTCTTGATATCTGTTTGAACCATAGCCATGAATGCACCGACTAAGGCTGTGATAACGCCGAGGCCAAGGACAATTATGTGATCCCACGAGCTCAGAAACGGATTCATTACCGCTATTGTCCTAAGCATGCAATAAGCACCTAGTTGAATAGCAACCCCAGATAGGATGGCGCTAACAGGTGAAGGGGCTTCCGAATGCGCATCAGGTAACCAAAAGTGTAGAGGAACTATCCCTGCTTTTACTCCGAACCCGATGAGAAATGAGAAGAAACATAACTTAAAAACTGAAATATCCTTCGCCAAGGCAGGGCTTTTCAAATAAAGATCTAAAGCACTTAGGGATCCAATTCGTGCAAGGACTATCGCAGATCCGATAATAAGGACGGAAGCGCCGAAGGAAGAGAGGATCAAGTACTTGTAACTTGCCTCTAAAGCTCTGGCATCACGCCTAAAGGCGACTAGAACCGTGAATGTCCATGTCGTGCCCTCGAGGAGAGCATACATTAAAAAGATATTTTTTACAAGTGGGATTGCAATTAATCCTGCAATTGTAAGCATAAAAAAGGTGTAATAATTTCCAATTTTCTCCCTCTCGTGTGAGATGTATGAGAGGGAAAATAAGGTAGCTAGGAATCCTAGTGAAGTGGATGCTATTAGCACAAGAAGGCTAAGGGCATCAACTGAGAAATCAACTCCCTCAAAATAACTGAAGATTACTTTACCTGCTAAAATTGTGGGTAGCATCGCCAAGACAACTACAAGAGATGCAAATGTAAACACTGTAGACAAAGGTCCCTTGGCTTTTTCTGGTACAACCAGTGAGAGTACTGCACCGATCAATACGATAAGGATAGTGAGGATGGGGAGGTATTCCATCACCATTTCAACTCCTTGAGACGTTGGCTATCCAACGTGCCAATCAGTTTCAGAATGAGTAGACTGATGTATAGGGCTAAAGCAGTCGTTATCACCGAGACCAAAGAGGCGACGATGCTTATCATCGATACCGAGATGCTAAATGGAGTTATAGCAGTAGCATAGAAATGTAAAGCATTTTCTGTAATCGCCAACCCTAGTATGATTTTCATAAGGTTTCTCTTTCCAATCAGAGCATATACGCCAATAGCAAAAATAGTGATGGATATGATTTGCACAAGCTGGATGCGCAACCATAACAACACGGAAAAAACGATAATGCTGACAAGAATTACGATGACCAATGATGTAATTCTCGTAGCAGACTGTCCAGTTTCCATAGTCAGATGAGTTTGTCTCACGGTCAAAAGGAAAATCGCTGGAATTAGAATGCCAAAAGTTATTGCAGTTATTATCGCACTTTCATACAATCTAAAATAGCCTAGGATCCCAGATATAATGAAACCTTGAACTGCAAGGAAGCTGATAGATTGAATAAATTTTCTTGACTCAACTGAGGCAATTGTAGACGCGACTAAAACAACAGATGCTATCTCGGCTATCATTTCCTCAACCTCAGGAGAAACAGTTTTCTCTTAGCCATCTCGTCAAGGGTAATTCTGCAATTTGGACATATTGAGTACAGGGCTTTCGCCTCGTTGACGTCTATTCTATATTTTTCGAGAGTATCTTTCGTCCGCCTTGTAGCTGCATCTACTTGCGAAGACGGAATAAACGGGCGACCACAATTTGAACATTTCAGTAGTTGTAACTTGACCTCTGTAAATGCGTTTTCTCTAGCAAAGGTGGCTAACTCATACTCGCTGATTAAGTGGATGGCATCCTCAGGACACACGTCTTGGCATCTTCCGCAGAAGGCGCAGTGGACGTATGAAAGGGTGAGCTTTCTTTCATTTTCATCATCTTTTAACTCTATGGCCCTTGTTGGGCAAGCTTGGGCGCATGCTCCGCATCCAATGCATTTTTGGGCGTCAAATTCTGGTTTACCACGGTATCCCTTTGGCGGTATGGATGGCTCAGCCGGGTACCTTAAGGTAGCAGGTTTTTCAAAGCCCCTAAACCCCTCTATAAACACTCTTTTCTTTACCATCCAAGTAACACCCTCACGAAATCAATAATTGCGATTGGCAACGCGATTTTGAGAAAGAACTTGAAACCTTGGTCTATTCTGAATCTGGGGTACAGGATGTCGATGAAGGCGAGGATTAAGGTTACGCCAATACATTTTCCAAGAAATTCAACTATGTTAGTGGATCCACCAAAGAAGAGAACCACCGCAAACCCGGGAATTACAAACCATTTAATTGCATTTGCCATTTCGAATAGGCCAAGTAGTACTCCCGAATACTCGGTGAGCGGTCCTGCAATGATTTCATATTCGGCTTCTGGAATGTCGAATGGGCGTTTCCCCATTTTCGGTAACATACAGAGTATAAAGGCAATTGTGGCTAGAGGATAGTGCGAAACAAATGCCCCTCTGGAAAGTTGGGCTTGAACAATGCTCGCTACGCTTAGGGTTCCCGCATAAATACCCACCGTTAAGGCAGAAAGGGCAAAAGGTAATTCGTAAGCAATCATTAAGCTTGCCTCACGTGTCGCACCGATTGTTCCGTATAGTGATCCCGAGTTCATACCTGCAATAATTAGGGCTAAACTCGGCAGGGTTAGAAGGTATAAGATAACTATCAAGTCCCCTGTGAAGCTTGCTGTCGGATACTGGGAACCCATAGGAAGCAGAACTATAGAAACTAAACATCCGGTAATAGCAAGTAGAGGTGCCACAAGAAAGAAAATTTTCCCTGCAGTACTCGGTATAATCGTTTCTTTGGAAAGGAGTTTAATGACATCAGCGAAAACTTGGTACCATGGAGGTCCCTTTCTCGCTTGAAATCTAGCTCGAACCTTACGGTACAACCAGTAAAGCATAGACCCGGTTAGAAATGCGAAAATTAAGCCCGGGTAAACGAGTAATCCAAATAATATTTCGATAATCTGCATCAGCATCTTCTCCGTGCAAGTTTGTCCAGCGTCGTAGTGAACGATCTGTTTTTCCCTATATCCACCACTACTACTCTGTCAGTGCATGAGTAACACGGATCGATGCTGGCAACAATAAGGGGCACATCAGCTATTGATTCGTCCACTAGCATAGAAGGCAAAGCTGGGTTATTCATGAAAGATGGAGTTCGAATTTTAACTCGTTCAGGAATATTTGTCCCATTTGATCTGATATAATAGGTTAATTCACCCCTATGGGCTTCAACTCGGTCGAAAGCTTCACGTGTCGGAAACTCTTGCACTTCTTCTAATGCTATCTCGCCTTCAGGTAGGTTGCGTAACGCCTGCTCTGTGATACTGATGGATTGAAAGATTTCTCCGAGTCTTACGATGACTCTCGCCAACACGTCTCCTTCGGGACGTGTGACAATATTCCAGTCAAGTTCACTGTAGGCGGCATACGGATCGTCTTTTCTAATGTCTAGTTCCACACCGGATGCTCTTGCGGTTGGACCAACCACACACATCTTCTTCGCGGTAGTCTTATCGAGTACTCCAACATCTTTTGCTCTTGCTTTTATAACTGAGTCTTCTGTTACAAATTCTCCTATTTTGGATGCAGCACTGCGGGTCTTTACAAGTTGGGCTTGTAAGTACGGAATTATCTCAGGGGTTACATCTCTGCGGACTCCGCCAATAGTGTTTACAGCGTAGTTAACTCGTTTACCGGTAATAGTTTCAATAGCTTGCATAATATTTTCGCGTTCTTTCCACATATGCATAAATGCGGTATCATAGCCTACGACATGCATTGCAACTCCGAACCAGAGGAAGTGACTGTGGAGTCTTTCCAACTCGGCTACGATTGTCCTTACGTATCGGGCTCTAGGTGGGGCTTCGATTCCTGCTAAGTCTTCAACAGTTTGGCAGTAACATGTGGAATGGCAGTGTGAGCATATGCCACAAACTCTTTCGCAAAGGAAGATGTTTTGGTGATATGTTTTTTTGGTAGCCAATCCCTCTATGCCCCGATGGTTGTAACCAACTTTTAGATCGGCGCCTACAATCCTCTCGCCTTTTACTTCGACTTTGAAGAATGCTGCTTCTTTCAATGCGGGGTGATATGGACCAATGGGTAATATGATGGACGTGACAATCACCTCACTTTCTCTAAAACCTTGCTGACAGGAATCCTGTGGTTCTCTAAACCGAACTCTTTGTGGTTGATTCCCATAGACAGTGCAATTAGCTCAAGTACGTGGATAACAGGCACTTTATAATCTAAATTGTATTTTCGTTTCAACTCGATTTGCCCATATTCGAATTGAAGGTCGCAAGCTGGGCAAGTCAGTACTATACAATCAGCATTTACCTTCATTACTTTTTCAAGCTTTGTAGCTAGCATTTCTTTAAGTGAGACTTCTTCGCTTGCTAATCGATTGGGATAACCGCAACACATTTTTTCTAGGTTATAAGGGACAATATTTGCCCCGGTAGCTCGCACTATTGCTTCAAGCATTTCGGGTTTTCGAGTTGCGTCATATGGAGTTTTGGATCTAAATAGGTGGCAACCGGGGTGTAGTGCTACATTTAAATTGGAGAGTGGTTTTGAGGCGGCATCCTTAATCGTTTTAATTCCTATGTCGTCGTGGAGCACTTCAACAACATGCTTAACTTCTATCTTTCCCATGAACTTTTTACTGAGCGGGGTGAGTACTTCATTAACTTGTTTTCTTAGTTCTTCATCTTCCTTTAACAGATGGTTTGCCTCAAATAAGGTTTCATAACAACCGTTGCAAACAGTCATCATGTCTAAACCTAAATTTTCTGCAAGTGCGATGTTTCTTGCCGCGAGTCCGACCCAAACTTCTCGGTCTAATAAAGCGCAAACAACTGGGTCAGGGCAACATGAGGCGCCGTCTATTTCTTGCAAGTTTATTTTGAAATTGGCAATTACTCTTCTCGCCGCTGCTTCGATATTTATGATTCGGGCGGGGATCTGGCAGCCCCAAAATACTGCATATGTTTTTTCCGGTTGCATTAACCGTACCTCAATTTCTTTCGCTTCCAATCGAAGCCGACTTTTTCATCGAATTTTACTGTCTTGGCTACCGTTTGGACATCGTCTAGGGCTTCCGCATTTACTAAAGTGGTTGGTGGCGCTTCCGGCAATTTTAATTCGGTTCTTTGCTTTTTGGTAACGCTCAGGATTGGGAACAGTTGACCTTGACTAAGCAAAGCTTCTACTGTTGGCTTCTGGTACGGTGTCACAACTCCTTGTATAGGACCCTTTAACGGAGTTTGCTCTTTAGGCCATTCAAATGTTAAAACTAGTCTTCGTGGGTCAGGATGTCCCTCGAAAGTAACTCCAAATAAATCCATGATTTCCCTCTCAATCCAATTAGCACCAGAAACTATGTTCGTGATGGTGTTTACTTTAGGCTCCTCTTTAGGGATTTCCGTTTTCACATTGATTATGACGCCCTTAACACTCAGATGGTATATGAGCTCGATGTCCAGCCCTTTATCAACAGCTGAAATTGTTGCCATCCGGGCATCGTAATTTTCAACTAATAATCTTATAGCTTGCTGAACCCCCTCTTTTGCAATCGTTAGGTTTAGCCGATTTTTCCGGGGTTTCGAAATCTTAACAGTATATTCTCTAAGGCCCTTGCACAAGGTTTCTGCTATTTGCTCTTCGCTGCTCATTTCCTTTTTCACCTTGCGAATAACGCCACGAGCATAATCAGCATGAACAATGCGAATACTGATAGATACATGCTCAGTGAACCCACATGCGTCTTTTTGAAAATATCACAAAAACCTTGGATGGCGCGAACAAACTTCATGTAGAAAATGTCCATGCCTCCATTCCACATAAATTTGTAAAATGGGCCGAACGTCCTATCCGCTGCATAAACGAAAGGCTCCACGTTGGCTCTCACTTTATCTAACTCTATATAGGGCAATGCGACCTCGCCACCAGTAAAGACTCCGTACTTTCCCTCCGCGGGAGCTGGTGGAGTGATACGTACGCCATTGTAATAAAGAAGAAGGCCAATTCCAATTGAAACTGCTATTAAAAATGTGATTAAAGTGGCTTGGTAAAATCCAATATTTGTTAAATATCCAAGCGTGGTTACAACTACACGGCTTCCAGTGAGGCTTTCAACAGCAGGTCCAATGAGAAAATTTAGTGGGGCTTGCGGTATAACACCGAATATTATACAAATGCTGGCCAAAATACACAAAGGAATATACATTACCGGGGATACCTCTTTTACCTCCTTAAATCTCTCTGGTCGAGGTCCAAAGAAGGCGCCATAAACAAGTTTCATCGAATATGCAAGAGTTACGGCGCTGGCAAGCAACGCTAGAATACAGTAAAGGATGTAAATTCCGCCCACGGCTCCTCCGGTTTTCATTCCGATTTCGAGAATTGCCTCATAAATCATTAATTTGCTAGCAAACCCGTTGAGAGGAGGTATTCCGGAAACAGCCAGTGCGCCGATTATTGTAACCGCTGCGGTGATTGGCATATTTTTCGCCAGTCCCCCCATTTGGTTTAGGTCTTTGGTTTTGGCAGCGTAAATGAGGCATCCAGCGCAGAGGAAGAGGAGCCCCTTAAACATGGCGTGATTTAATAAGTGAAATAATCCTGCAGCAGCGCCTAGCGTGGTTCCTAGACCTAAGGCTAGAATCATGTAGCCTATTTGGCTAATTGTACTGTAGGCAAGTAGACGCTTTATGTCTCTTTGGGCTAACGCCGCTAGGGAAGCAACGGTTAAGGTGACAACTCCGATGGTTGAAATGGCGAAATTTGTGGTTATCGAGCTTGTGAAGGGTGTAAAAATAGTGTACATTCGTGCGACGAGGTAAACGCCAGCTTTCACCATCGCTGCTGCGTGGAGAAAGGCGGTAACGGGGGATGGAGCTGCAGTTGCATCTGGAAGCCACGTATGGAGGGGAAATTGAACTGACTTAACGATTACTGCTACTAGGAAAAGCCCGATTATAATCGGGACGGCAACTTCAGCAAATCCGCTTGCTTGTAATCTTGATGCTATAACTGGTAAATCGAACGTTCCAGTAAGCGCAAACAACACAATTATGCCGATTAGAAGACCGAAACCGCCAACGTGAGTCATCATCATTGCCTTGTAAGAGGCCCAACCGCTCTCCTTCTGTTCAAGGAAAAACCCAATTAAACCATAAGAACATACGCCAACGATTTCCCACGAAATATACAATAACAGAAGATTTCCTGAAAAAACAAGACTAACCATAGACCCGAGAAACAGGAGCATCAGCATATAATAGCGCCCAAGCCCTGCCTCGTCTTTCATATCCTCCACGGAGTAGAGTATCGCTAACGATCCAAACCCAGAGGAAACAAGTCCTAGCAGTAGACTGAGGCCATCGATGTAGAGCGCTAAGTTGCAACCTAAGCTTGAAAGCCAAGGGAATTCTACACGAATCACATTTCCGGCCAAAACTTCCGGAATCATAGTAAGAATTACACCGAATGTTGCAAACGCGGCTAACGTAGCGAACCAAGCTTGGATCTTGCCAGGTAGTCGATTCAGCATTAGAGATAATAGAGCACCGATTGGGGGAATCGCTAATGCAAGCACTGGGGCATAGGGTATCATATCTTCACACATCATAGATTTCTTTTAACAGCCTATCTGCTTCCCCTCTGTCAACAAGCCTCATAGCCCGAGTAGAACAGAACTTAACACATTCTGGTTTTCCGTCGCATAAGTTACATTTAACTGAAATTTTCCTATCTTTATCGAACTGTGGCGCGTGAACAGGGCATGCAATGTTACAATTTTGGCAACCAATGCATTTCATACTATTAATTTTCACGATGCCAGTTTCTTCATTCTTTTTAATCGCCTTAACTGGGCATGAGGCTGCGCAAAGGGGGTCCTCACAATGCTGGCAGTAGATAGCCTCGAAGGTTTCTTTTTCCAAGAAAAGGCGATGTCTGATATGCGCTTTCTCGTAATTGCATATTTTGTAAAATCTAAATGAACAAGCAACTTCGCAACTTCTACATCCTGTGCAAATTCGTGGGTCGAAAACTAGAATTTTTTGTTCTTTTAACATTCGTATCACGAATGCAAGTCAGTGTAGCTTTGTCGTATTCTTAAATCCTTCGGCATTATCCAGTTTCAAATTAAATTTTTATTCGCTAACTATTTTTTCTCACGTCTTTTATGGAGTTAAGTCAGTTTCTTATGGATTGTCTCAAATTATGAGACAAAGTTTATACCAAAATATATCGTTCTATACCATTCTATATTGAAAATAAATGGTCACCATCGATTAAATAGAGGTAGTCTTCTTAAAACGTTTAAAGGAAAAATATATTACTCCGATAGAAAAATTTTAAAGGAAAATTTTGGTGGCGGCGTTGGAAGGGAAGCCTGCCGAGCAGGAAAAAGTCTTCATCTTCATTCAAGATAAGTGTACGGGATGCATGGAATGCAACGTTGTTTGTGCTTTTTCACATTTCGAAGTTGCTGACTTTAATAAGTCTTACATCACCATAATACCAGATCCTAACAAGCAATTCTATTTCATCGGAATCCACTGCGCACATTGCGATGATCCAATCTGTAAGGCTTCATGTCCTGTGGATGCTATAATCAAGGATGAGAAGACAGGACTTGTCTTTATAGACTCCCTGAAGTGTACTGGTTGTCAATTCTGCATTGTTGCATGTCCTATTTCTCAGCCCAGATTCGACGTTGAGAGAAGAGTGGCAGTGAAATGCGACTTTTGTAAATCCTATAAATATGACCCAAGATGCGTAAAGTTCTGCCCCACTGGAGCTCTAAGGCTGTTACCTCGGGAAGAAGCCCGCAAACTGGCACAGGCATATCGAGGGATTAAATAATGTCAGAAGAAGAAACCAAGCGCTTTCCGCTGCGTCAACCCTTGAAAAGTCCGCTTCCTCTGTCATTTAAGGGGGTTATCACGAATCTCCTTAAATTCGGTCACATTCAAGAACTCCTTGACTTTTGGACCGAGGAGAGATCGAGGATAGGATTGGAAGCAGCCCCGCCAACTGCCTATAAGGACGAGAAAGCATTGAACGAGGTGCGAGCAATCACGAAGCAGACTAAATTGGACAAGAAGGTTGCTTTTGATTGGGAACGTAAAGAACCTAAGGTTTAGGAGGATTTTCTTAGGTGAATGACAAAAAAACGTATGGATTATTTCTAGGCTGTCTGATACCCTCATCTCAGATCTTCGTTGAAAAGGCTGCTCGCCTTATTGCGAAGAAACTGGATTTTCAGTTCATCGATCTGAAGGGTGCCACATGCTGTCCTGATCCAGAGATCTCGAGAGTCGTTGGGTACGATGCTTGGATTAGGATCGCAGCCCGTAATCTTTCGCTCGCTGAGATGGCAGGTTATGAGCTTTGCATGATTTGCAATGGGTGCTATAGCACGTTCTCAGAGGCATATGAAGCCTTAGAAAAAGACGTCAAACTCAGAAATGAAGTCAACCAAGACCTAGCACTTTTGGGGAGAAGGTATGACGCAAAAATTGGAGCTAAAAACTTCATAGAAGTTCTTTACTCTGATATCGGACTCAACAAGATTGAAGGTGCTCTTGAAAAGAGGTTTAGAGGTTTAAAGGTTGCTATGCAGTACGGTTGCCGACTTTATAAGGAGACGGAAAAGGAGTATCCAAGGAAATTCGATGAGATCATTAAGACATTAGGGGCGGACATTGTAAGGTATGATGCTGAAAGGCTATGTTGTGGTGTTCCTTCGACTTACGCCGATCCGAATTTTTCAACTCAACAAAGGGCTAGGGTGAAATTAGAGGGGTTAAGCGAGAAAAAGCCTGACTGTATTGCTTTGGTCTGTCCAGCTTGTTATGATATGATAGAGAAAGCGGAGTTCATGTTTTTAGAACCCGAGCAGTTCATTCCGGTGTTAAACCTTACAGAGCTTGTGGCTTTGTGTCTCGGTTTCTCTCCAGAAGATATTGGATTGGATATTCATCGAATCTCCGCTTACCCGGTAGTTGAAAAACTGGAGGAAATTGTGTGAGTAAGCGCGACCAAGTAAGATATCCATTGTTATATGCGCTCATACTTTTGGTCATAGGCTCTACGTTAGCAATATTCAGCGGCAATATAATTGTACTATTTTTGTGTGCTGAGCTTGTTTCTGTAGCCGCACTCTTCACTCTTTTCCTTGTAATCATACCTTCATTGTTTCCGCGAAAAGTTGAGTTTATAGACACTTTTACTGGAGGCGCAGCGAAGCCGCCTTATTTATCGTTTGACGAGGTTTACGTTCCGAAAATCTCCATCCTGTCCCTCAAAGAAGAAAAGCGTGGAGAGGAATCGAAATGACAGAAACTCTTCTGGCAATGTCTATTGGCGTTCCGCTGATAGCAGCTTTTACTACACCCTTCATTGGTAGGGTTTCAAGGAGCGCTCAATACACTTGCGCGATTGGTTTTATGCTTGTCACTCTCATCTCATCCATCGTACTAATGTCTGAAACAATAAATCTGGGAAAAATAAGCGCCGTTGGGCTGCTTTACGCGGATGCTGCTAGCACATTTGTTATAACCGTTATCTCACTGCTTGGACTTGCCGCCGTAATATATTCTACCCGTTACATGGAAAAGGATGGTAATCAAAACCTCTACTACTTCCTTTCTTTCTTGTTCATAGCCAACATGATCGGATTGTCTCTGACTTATAACATTGTTTTGCTTTACGTATTCCTTGAAACAGCGACTGTATCATCAGCTATTCTTGTTTTGTATGGACGGACTATTAAGGCATTAAATGCAACCTTCGTATATCTAGTTTTGAGCATCTTTGGTGCAGTTCTTGTACTTATTGGAATATTTCTCTACTACTCTCTGTTCCAATCGGTTGATCTCAGAGTTATCTCAGCCAGTGTTACTAATCCTACTAACCCAAATTTGGTGCTATCGACCGCGGTTCTAATTTTTCTGGGGTTCGGCATAAAGACTGGCATGGTTCCATTCGGGTTGATTTGGCTTCCGAAGGCGCATGCGGAGGCACCGTCACCTATCAGTTGCTTGCTGTCCGGGGTGTTAGTTCAGGTAAGCGCGTTTGCGATGGCGAAGATTATTTATTTCCCAATTTTCGGAGCCTTCGAAGTCTTAAAGTGGACTGTAGCAACGTTTGGCGTGTTATCGATGATTATCGGTTCAGCGTTTGCTTTCTTAGAGAGGGATATAAAGCGAATGTTAGCGTATTCCACTATCAGTGAGATTGGGTTTATCGTCCTAATGATTGGTGTAGGCACGGCGTTAAGTATCTCAGCTTACCTGGGGCACATTTTAAATCATGCCCTTGCAAAAGGGCTTCTCTTCCTCTGCGCTGGATCCATAATCTATCAGACTGGGCTTAGAGACATGAACAGTTTAGGAGGTCTTGCAAAGCGCATGCCACTAACCACAGTAGCCTTTCTTATTGGGGCATTCACTCTTATTGGAATTCCGCCTCTACTCGGATTTTACACAGGAAGAATGCTTGAAGAGGCTTCAAGCGAGTTAGCTTCCTTCATTCCAACATTTGGCACGATTACCACAATTATCACGTTTTTGTTTTATGCTAAAGCCATCTACAAGATTTTCATTAGACGCATTCCTGAGCAACTAAAAGAGGCTAAGGAAGCACCCGCAGTATTGCAAATACCAGTCCTTCTTCTCGCACTTTTGATAGTTGTCTTTGGCCTGTTCCCTAACATTGTGATGGGTGCGGTTAAAGTAATTGCTGGCTGAGGTGGAGTTGATCAAATGACAACTGCGACAGAGATTGAATCTGCGCTTCGAGCGGCTCTTGGCTCAGACCTCATCGAAAGTTATCGTGGCGCTGACAATCGTTGTTTTATCCGAATTAATAGAAACAGAATTCGCGATATTTGTAGAATCTTGCTAACAGATTTTCAGGCGAGACTATGTCAGCTTTCAGGAATGGATTTAGGTCTTGAAGGCTTAGACTTATTCTATTCGTTTTCTCTAGACCATGGGGAAAAGGGGCTTCATGTAATTGTAAAAGCAAATCTTCCCCGGGAAGACCCTAAAATCGATTCCCTCACTCTGCTAACCGAGAGCGCCAACTTCCCAGAAAGGGAAACAGCCGAACTCTTGGGCATTCAATTTCTGGATCATCCAAACCTTAAGCATTTCATGCTACCCTACGAGTGGCCAGCCAAAATGGAAAGTTCTTCAAGAACTGAGATCTTTGGAGAAGAAAAAAGCAACGAAGTTCAGCAAGGCGCAGCGTGGGTTCCTCTGCGACCGAGTAAAGAATCGATGTTAGCAAGTGTCATCCCAATAGGGCCTTATCACCCTGCACTAATTGAGACCGCCTTTTTCAAGCTCCAAGTTGATGGTGAGAAAATTCTTAACGCAGATATGAAATTCGGCTTCAACCATCGCGGGATTATGCGGTTAATGCAAAATCGGAGTTATTGGCGCGATATTTACCTTGCAGAGCGCGTGTGTGGAATTTGTTCTCAAGCTCACAGTACGGCATTTTGTCGAACCGCAGAAATGATAAATAAAATAGACATCCCCGACCGCGCTCGATACATACGGACATTTATGTGCGAACTCGAAAGGCTGCAAAGTCACCTTCTCTGGCTTGGAGTTGCCATGGACCTAATTGGATTTCAAACATTATTCATGCTATCATGGAAAGATCGAGAAATAGTAATGGATTGCCAAGAAATGATCTCCGGTGCTAGAGTCCACAAGGCGATGAACACAATAGGTGGAGCTAGGCGCGATATTGCGAAGGAAATTATTCCAAAAATTGAGACGAAGATTACTGAATTGAAGAAATCGCTTGTGACCACAATTAACACTGTAGCAAATGACTCTATCATAAAAGCGAGAACTAAAGATGTAGGTTTGCTAACTAAAAACGACGCTATTAATCTTGGCGTTGTTGGTCCGACAGCTCGTGCCTCAGGCGTTGATATTGATGTTAGGCGGGATGACCCCTATGCAGCCTACGGTGAAGTTTCGTTCAAGGTTATCACCAGATCAGAAGGGGATGTACTGGCTAAAGTCGTGGTTCGCTTGGGGGAGATTGAGGAGGCTTTGGGAATTTGCGAGTATTGCCTCGACGTTTTACAAAATGTGGGAGGATCTCTATCCACAGAAACATCTGAGTTCGCTGAGGGAGATGCCTTTGGCAAAGTAGAAGCGTTGAGAGGGGAACTAGTTTACTACATCGCATCTGATGGAACAAATGTGCCAAAAGCTGTTAGAATGCGTACGCCGTCATTCAACAATAATGCATCGATACCTTACATGTTGCGAGAACAAACTATTGCCGATGCGCCAATTATCATAGGGAGTATCGACCCGTGCTTTAGCTGTACTGATAGACTTGTTGAATTAGAGGACGTTAAGACTCATCGAAGGTATATGGCGACATTGAAGCAGTTGAGTAGAAAGCGTAAGAGGTTGTGATACAAAATTATGTCGTTTTTAATGTATTTGGCGGACTTCCTCATTTACCCAGGCTTAGTTTTCGCGTTTGTAGTTGGTTGGTTTTTCTACTGGTTATTCCGAAAATTACGAGCGAGAATGCAGTACCGTAGGGGTCCACCTTGGTTTCAACCCTTCGCCGATATAATCAAGCTTCTCTCAAAATCCTCGATTGTTCCTAAAACGGCGCATAGAAAGTTATTCGTTTGGTTGGCTGTTGTTCTTTTTGTTTCAATATGGGCGACGCTAATGTTCATACCTGCCGGGTCCTCTTCAGCACCAATTGCCTTTTTTGGAGACCTAATTGCATTGTTATACTTACTTCTCATCCCTCCACTTGTCTTTGTGGCATGTGGGCCATCCTCCTCCTCCCCATATGGCTCGATAGGATCTAACCGTGAAGTAGTTCTAATGTTAGCGTATGAGTCAGCGTTTACAATAGCCATCATTTCTATCGCATTTATGACTAGAAGTCTATCCCTGTCCGTGATTGTAGGGCAACAATCAGGTTTCTCATGGCTAATTTTCAGAAACCCCTTTGCTGCTGCAGCCATCTTTCTCTGCTTGGTTGGAAAACTTCATTTAAAGCCGTTTGACATTCCTGAGGCTGAACAGGAAATTGTTGCCGGAACTGTCACCGAATATTCTGGCAAGTTCTTAGGTTTAATTGAAATATCCAGAACTTTGCTCTGGTATATCGCAGGGGTTCTGTTCGCAGATCTATTTCTCGGTGGGGGAGACGGTCTTCCACCGCCGTGGTGTGTCATCGATTTATTGATAAAAGCATCCATTGTTGTATTTACTCTGACAATTGTTAACGTTGCAAGTGCTCGATATAGAATCGATCAGGCGTTCACTTGGTACCTAAAGATCCCAATACCATTGTCCTTGATTGGTTTAGCGTTGGCGTTTGTTATTGGAGGTTAACTTGATGCCAAGTCTTGTGCTTCTTAAGGAAATGATTAAGGCGTTGCGCCGATGCGTGACAACAAGATATCCCTTCGGCCCACCAGCGACCATAATACACGGCTACCGTGGGCAACCAGAAATAGATAAAGAGAAATGCACCGGTTGCGGAGCATGCGCGCAAGCTTGTTCAACTGAAGCGATTAGAATGAAGCAAGGCGAGGACGCAAGAATCATCGACATCTTTTATGGGAAATGCGCGTTTTGTCAGCGCTGTGAAGACGTTTGTCCTGAAGACGCAATTCGCTTAACCGAAAGATTCGAACTAGCAGGATATGAGAGAGAGTCTCTTAGAGTCAACAACGAGGTAAGAATGAGCAAGTGTGCCAACTGCGGTCACACGTTTTTCCCAGATAAACAAATCGAAATCATGAAAAAACGTGTTTTGGAGAACATTAAAGCGGACATAAAAGCTGAGGTTCAAGTAGACCTAGAGAAATACTCTCGATATTGCGTCAATTGTCGGAGAGACCTAAGTTTCACCATGGACACTCATACTCGGAAGTGGTATTAAAATCAGGTGAGCGGAAAATGGGTCTTATTGATTGGGCTAGAAAGAAATCACCTTGGATTACACATGCTCATTGTGGCGGATGCAACGGATGTGACATAGAAATCGCTGCAGCTTTAACTCCTAGATTCGACATTGAGAGACTTGGCTGTCTGCTAAAAAACAATCCGAGGTATTCTGATGTCCTCATTATTACGGGACCGGTTCCGAAACACACCGAACCTATGCTTCTTAGGATTTATCAGCAAACTCCAGATCCGAAAATAGTCATGGCAATCGGAGAATGTGCAATTGCCGGGGGTATATACGTTGAAGAGGGCTACGATAATTATTCGATAGCTAGAGGGGCTGATAATGCTGGAGGGGCTGACAAGGTAGTTCCGGTTGATGTTTATGTCCCTGGTTGTCCACCTAAACCAGAAGCAATAATTCATGGGCTGGCGCTTGCGCTTAAGAAGCTGCCTGAGAAAAAATTAAAAGCAAAGGCATCGAATACCCGCTGAATGCTAAAGGAGGAGTGTTTGGTTGGTTGAAATAGAAGGGTACAAACTGCCCGATGAATTGTACTATACGGATAGACATCTGTGGGTGAAAATGGAGGCGGATGGAACTGCCAAAATTGGTTTTAACGATCTCGCTCAGAAGTTAATTGGAAAAGTCATGTTTGTGCGGCTGCCAAAGGAAGGGATGGTCTTAGAACAGGGAAAAGACTTCGGAACAGTGGAGTCAATGAAATGGGTGGAGCGCCTCAAAGCTCCGTTAAGCGGGACTGTTAAGGAAGTTAACAAAGATTTACGGATGAAGCCAAAACTAGCTAACGATGATCCCTATGGTGCAGGTTGGTTCCTCAGTATTCAACCGTCAAACACAGCGGAACTCAATAACTTGATTCATGGCGATGCTATAGGTCCTTTCCTGCAAAAGGAAATCGAGGAAAAGGTAAAGAAAGCTAAGAAAGCGTAGCGTCGAAAAGGTCTTGAATTTTTATCATGTTGAATGTAATTTTTTATTTTTAGAAAAAAGCTTTGAAAATTGGCTATAAGTTAAATAAGCTCCATTTTTGATTTTTTGTTGGCTTGAATTCGAGGTTTTTCTGATGGTCGAGTGGGGCGCAGACTCAGACGTTAAGCCTCTAAAATCAATTGCGGTCCATACACCCACTGTGGAGGAATTAGAAGCCATTCGTCGAAATCCAAGAGAAAACTTATTTGTAGCCTCTCCTGACGTGCAAAAGGCGATCACGCAACATTCCGCGCTTGTTAGTGTACTGCGTGAAGAAGGCGTGAAGGTTTTTGACATACCTTCCTTATCCGGTATGATGCGTCCAAACTTAGTTTTTTGTCGTGACTTAGCGGTTGTCACAAAAAAAGGAGCTATAATTTGTAGCTTTGCCTTACCTCCCAGACGGGGGGAGGAGAAAGTTGTGCAACATTTTTTTGGAATGCTGGGGATCCCTGTTTTTCTTGATATCAGTAAACAACATCCAGACTTGTCATTTGAAGGCGGAGATCTCGTGTTTATTAACGAGACCGTTGCAATTGGGGAATCAGAACGTACAGTTTCAGTCATCAGTGAGATTTTCAATCAACTAGGCATTTTTAAGAAGATACTAGCATTTCCCCTTCCCAAAGGCTTCATACATTTAGATACCGTCTTTACCATGATAGAGGAACACGTTGGCTTATCCTATATTCCGGTTCTTCCAGCTAGGTTCATTAAAGAGTTGCAAGCTCTCGGCATCAAACTTATCTCAGTGTCATCATGGAAGGAACTAGGGAATCTCGCGGCCAACGTCTTAACTTTAAGGCCTGGAAAGGTAATCTCAGCAGCTGAGAATACGGGGACCAATTCCAATCTCAAACAGCATGGCATCGACGTGATTGAAGTTGAGTTGAGTGAGTTCTTAAAAGGGCTAGGAGGTCCACGGTGTTTAACTCTTCCATTGGCAAGGTAATAATATCAAAGCTCATTGCATACCTGCCTTGTGCGAAGTCGTTCATTGTCATTTCTCTTTCAAGAAACTATACGTTCTTTTACCTTTTCTCAACAGTCTAAACAATCTTCTATTTGTTATCTTAGATATTATTTCATTCTCTTTCATATGATTGTCACTGAATGACAGAATCCCATTTGGTTTTAATACTCTCTGTAACTCTTCCAATACACCATTTGGTTCTCTTAACATGTGAAAGGTATCATATAATAGAACAATATCTACACTATTGTTTTCCAATCCAGTTGCGCAATCAGACCGGATGATCTCTATATTCGTTAGTCGCTTCTCAGAAGCAATGTTCTTAACTTGTTGAACGGCAAGGGGGTTAATGTCCAGTGCATATACTTTTCCAGTCGTTCCTACTAATTCAGCGGCAACAATCGAATAACTTCCAGGGCCACACCCGTAATCAAGTACGTGAAATCCCGGTTTTATCTCTGCTTCTTTTAGGATATTTCTGGGAGGTAAAAAGAAATCACGAAATTTGTACATGAAAGACATAATTTTGAAATGAAAACTGGACATTGGTTTATCCATTCAAATTTACTCCTATGATGCACTTACCGATGTTTTCACGGAACTAACTACTTTTTTCTTCACGGTGGTAGCATTTACAACTCTCATGCTTGTCCTAATAGCCTTCTGACCGTAGTGGTAATATATTCCAAATCGCTTTCGGAAACCGCTGGGTGAATTGGCAAAGAAAAGACTTGTCTGCAAGCAGTTTCAGTTACTGGGAGGCGTTCTCGTTTGCCATAGTATTTTTCTTTGTAAACTGGCATGAAATGAATTGGAATTGAGTAATACACCTTTGCTTCAATTTTCTTTTCTCTTAACTTCTTTACAAGTCGGTTTCTGCTACCAGCGGTGGATCTCCGCAGTCGTATGGTATAGATATTCCAACTATGTTTATAACCAGCTGATTCAACCGGGAGTTTGAGCTGGCTGATTTCTTGAAGTCTATGAGTTAGGGTAGCCGCGTTTTTCTTTCGGGCTTCAAGAAATTTTGGAAGTTTTGTAAGCTGTACACATCCAATGGCGGCTTCGATTTCTGGCATTCGATAATTATGTCCGATTATTTTGCTTTTGTATCCTTCTTGTCCTCCATGATTTCTCAGTGATCGTATGGTATTAACATATTCGGAATTATTGGTAGTTATCATGCCTCCTTCTCCTGTGGTCATATTTTTAGTAGCGTGAAAACTGAAGCAAGCGAGATCACCAACAGAGCCCGCTCTTCGCCCCTGATACTCAGCACCGATAGCTTGTGCTGCATCCTCAATCACCGTAAGGTCATGATTTTTCGCAATCTTCTTTATCGCATCCATGTCAGCCATCAAGCCATAAAGGTGGACAGGGATAATCGCTTTGGAATTCGATGTAATTTTTCCCTCGATGCTCTCTGAGGTTAAACAGTAGGTATCAAGGTCAATGTCCGCAAATACTGGTTTCGCTCCAGTAAGAGCAACAGCCTCGGCTGTTGCAATAAAACTGAAACTAGGAACGATAACTTGATCTCCTGGACCAACGCCTGCGGCTAGAAGCGCTGAGTGCAAGGCGGCTGTTCCATTGTTTACGCTTATTGCGTATCTCACTCCGATAAACTCGGCAAATTTTCTTTCGAACTGAGATACAAATGGACCTCCGCCTCGAAACGTCAAAAACCCGCTTTTTAAGACCTGGTTAACAGCCTGGGCTTCCTCATCTCCTAGAATAGGCTTGTTTATTTGGATCATCTCACGCAAAAGTACCGACTCCGTCAAATTCTTGTCAACTATTTGTTTCTTATTTGAAATTATTGAATGACTACTGGTTTCTTTATTTTGCCTTGCGTCCACAACTCTTTGACGGCTTGTTGAACCATGGGATGTTGCATGAGCTGATCCATTAGGCTATCGGTTTGCATTTCTTCTTGTTGTTTTGTATGTAGGACTGATTCGTTTAGGACCAAGCTGCATTTGTTGCAGTACATGGCATCTCCTTCGTTTTCGGCGTTGCATCTTGGACAAGCCTTGGTTTCGATGTAGCCTATCTTCTTCTCTTGGCTTGGTAAGGTTATGCCTTCTATTTCCAACACGGCTTTTAGGCATCCAAGCAGATATATCCTGAACACGGTTGCATCTGTCTCAGGACAACAGACATGAGACAGAAACCTTAGGATTCGCACCCTTCTGTTTTTCAGCTAACGCTCGCTTTCGGCAAATTTACTTTGGGCCTTCCTTCTGGCCGGGGCTTCCTCCATGCACCTCGTTGCACGCTATGCAGTTTTAGGGAAGTAAAGACACTTCTCCTTTCTACAATTGGGATGGTTTTTGTTAGAATGGAAGCAAGAAATCTTTTCCCGATTTATTGGCAAATGAACATTAAAGTACTCCTTCGCTGAGTTATAGGCTACACCGAGAGCAGTTCTGACAAAACTCTTACAACACATTGGGCCAACATCATTGGCAATAGTATCAATGGTTCGTGCTACGATATGCATGGTAATGGCGGATTCCCTGTCCTTTGGGCATGCAGCCCCTAGAATGACACTGAAGGCAGCGCCAATCCCTATTGGGACGCCACAGACACCTGTAAGGGCACAATATGGAGGCATGGATTGTTTTTGCGTTCGCTTCATGGCTTCAATAATTTGCTTATCAGATACCCCTAAAGATCCCTCGTTCTTTAGCGCTGCCAACACCGAAGCGGTAGCAATAATAGCATGCTCACAACCCAAGAACGGTATCTTGGGATGGGCCATAAGTAATTCTGCTATGGATAATGGATCTTTCTCGTCAGTGGTGAGCGCGATATCTTTAACAAGTTTAAACGCTCCCTTTCCATGACACTCATCGCAAACATAATGTCCCTTGAGACAACGGATATACCCAGTTTCCTCTTTGCCACAGTAGTTACAGATAACGCTGACCGAAGTTTCTAAGTGCTCTAACGGACCACCGCAAACCATACAATTCTCACTCTTCTTCCCCTCCATTTGCTCCGTAGATTTAGGGCTAATCCAAAAATGGGCCTCCTTTTCCTGCTTGCTTTCCTTAAGAACTTCGTATCCTTCTTCTTCAACAAACCTATAGAACTCCTTTTTAAAACTCTGAGTAATGATAACCTCTAAAGCTTCCTTGGGTTTCATTGTTGCAATAGCTTCTCTAATTGGCGTTGTTAACGTATCGTAGCAACATGCCTGTCTGACATCAACTACCTTTTTTGCCCTCATTTTTAACCCCTTTCTAGTTCTTGGGTACGCTCAGTATCTCAGACAATTTATCAGATAAGTTTTGTATTGAACAAATAATCGACGTATCAAATGTCGATGTATTTATGAATCCGCGCTTTGTTTTGAAATTCTAGGATAATTTTACCAATATGATTCAGATCAATACACTCTGTGACATATTCAAATCCCGCTTTGAGCAGCTTTTCATCTTCCTTGAGATTTTTAGCAATTGCGATCCCAACCCAATTTTATGCCAGCCTTTTGACGTAAAAGTTTGAGTCTGGGGCATAGGAAATCCACATCCGGAGGAATGATGATAAAAAATAGGGGAATTGTATAAATCCACGGTTTTCAAGCAATCTCCCCCGGGCTACCACAAGAGGTCTAAGATGAGCCAAAAACTATACTACTGTATTGATAACAGAAAGCCAAATGATAAACTAGAAATTAGTTGGTCATTAATAGGGATCCTTCGGCGAAGAAGATCCAGACAAATGGCTTTATCGTTGTGAACTTAAGAGGCTCATCGAGGACATCCGTGAAATTGTATCTCAATAATGGTTAAGAAAAAAATAGGGCGGGATTCGATCCCGTTTATTTCTAAAATTTTAAAAATAATATAAATCGAAACGAAAAAGGAGATGGACGTGATTTCTGTAAGGAATGTCAAGTTATTTGAATGTAAAAGGTGTAATTTATGTGAGAGAAATATAGAACCAGTTGTTTGCTTCTTTCCAAGTGAGAGATGGAAGATCAAATTTTTTCCAGTCAAGAAAATTGATGGTATTTACTATCTTCACAAAGTATGTCCATTCTTTAAGGGAGAATGTTGTACTCTTTACGGTAATCCGTTGAGACCATTAGACTGTTTTATTTACCCATGCTTTCCTAACACAAAAGGAGAAATCGAAATAGATCCTTTTTGCCCGAATCATAACCTAGTTACACCTGCTTTCATCGATCTTTGCAAAAGCATTATCAAAGCCCAGAGGGTTAATCGAAAATTCTTTGGAATATACAACGCACATTGTATGTATGAACATTCTCTACAATCCACTGGTCTTCCTTCGGTAGGTTTGAAAGGAACCTCTGTTACTTAAGATGTGAGATTGGAGAATTAAGGTTGAAGCAGCCGTTTGAAAACATTGGCTCAATTATTACAGCAGAAGAACTAATAGACTTAGCATTCAGCACAGCATCTAAAGTAACTATCCCTCGAATTAGGCGAAGCACAGTTTGGGTGAGGAGGAAGGAGAGGCAGAGAATAAAAATTGTTGAAGCGACGATTACGAGTAGACTGAATAAAACTTTTAAGAAAATGCCAAGAATGGAAGAAATTCATCCTTTCTATATTGACTTAGTTGATGTTCTTGTTGGAGTGAAAAATTTTAAGAAAAGCTTGGCTGCATTGAATTGGGCTGTTAAAAGAATTCAGTCTTTTTCGTCGACCTACTCAAGAAGGGCAGGTCGAACTAGAACTATAAGTGAAGCCTCAAGGATTAGAAGAGAAGCCTATGGGAGAATAGCCTCCGTGTTAAAACAGGTTTCCAGAGACTTAACTTTCTTGAAAGAGGCGGGGGAGAAGTTAGCTAAACTTCCATCGGTTGACCCCAACCTAATTACGATAGCCGTAGCTGGGTATGCGAATGTTGGGAAGTCAACCCTCGTAAAACAGCTCTCAACCGCCAAACCTGAAATCGCTACCTATCCGTTTACAACAAAGGGGATTGTTGTTGGGCATAGGGATACGCAGAGTGGTAGATGTCAGGTTATTGATACACCTGGGCTATTAGATAGACCGTTAAGTGAGAGGAATAAAATTGAGTTGCAAGCTATAGCTGCGATAAGACATTTAGCTGACGTAATAGTTTTCATTTTTGACCCATCTGAAACCTGCGGGTACCTTTTGAACAGTCAGTTAAATCTATTCAAAGAAATTATAGGTCAATTTCAGGATGCTCCGGTGATAAATATTCTAAATAAGGTCGATTTAGCCACCGAAGAACAGATTGAATTAGCTAAGGATGCTTTGAGTGGGGATGTAATTGAAGTCTCAGCTTTAAAGAATCAGGGAGTGGAGGAGGTATTTCAAAAAGCATTCGATTTAGCTTCAAAAAGAAGGAAACATAGAAAATAGCAGTGCCTCTCTTGGCACTTAAACATCTTTGTAAAAAATAGGGGTTGAGCTAAGTCTTAAAGAAGACCGATCAATTACCTTGAGGATTGCCGTTGCCATAGCTCACTCCTCAACTGGTCTCTGACAGCTACTCTCACAACATCGCTTCTGCTCGATTATTTTGCTTCGCATTAAACTCACTAACCAATCTGATAGAATACGCTATTTCTTGCGGTAAGGTTTCTTAAGAGTCCTTTAATTTTAAACATTTTAAGGAGACTTCTTTGGAAATATCCTCACCCAACTCTGGGATACAATCCAGTTGACATTTAGGATTTGAACCCGCTGAAAGAGATTCATTTTCTTTGTCTTCTTTCGTCTTTAAGTTTTATGACAAAAGAGATTAGCATCTTCAAATCGATAAAGAAGACTATGGAAAAAAATGAACCTTGTGTTGGGAAAGCATCTAAACTCCTGATCGATAAGCCTTCTGATTTTCTCTTTCACGCGGCTTACATGGCTTACTCTAAAACTTGGGATGAGAACGCCTCTGAAGAGGCCAGAACCAAGTTAAATAGAATCATGCTTTCATTCTCAGACAGCGGTTCCTCTTTCTTCTATAGCCAATTAAATGAATTCAGGGTGGATGTCAACCCTGATTTTCATGGCAGATCTATGATTAGGTCGCAAAAGAAGAGGGCCTGGCGCAAAGAGGAACAAAAGAAAGCGCGCATGTCGAGACATAGAAAGTAAATTATTTCGATCGATACTTCGGCTTGTACTGTGATGCGTCGCGAGTGTGCCCCCTCGATTCATTAAATTTAGGGAATGTTAGTTTAAATATGGGGCTCCTTACATTACACTGGCAACACGGAAGTTTGAGACTATGTCTAAGGAATCTAACATCATATACATTGGAAGAAAACCGACGATGAACTATGTTTTAGCAGTGATCACGAGTTTCAACGTGTCCAACACCAAAGAGGTTGTGTTGAAAGCTAGGGGACAAGCCATCTCAACCGCCATTGACGTCGCTGAGATCACTAGGCATAGGTTCATGAAGGAACTGAATATAGATAAAATCACTATAGGAACCGAAGAAATGCCACCAAGAGAAGGCGAAAGCAGAGCAAGGAATATTTCAACCATGGAGATCACGCTAAAACAGAAATAGGAATGAGCTAGATGCGAAGCATGATATGGGCTGGAAGGGGGCGGGTTCCAGGCAAATATCATTCATACTCTGAGATGCGGCTTGTTGGATATCTTGCAAGGATCTCCGTGAAACATAGAATTGATTCAGAGGAGTTTTTTACGAGTCTGGTGGACGCTTGGAAAAACAAGAAATCCATATGCGAAAACCTCGCGATTGAGTGCCGCGAGAAGATGCAGGATCAGGGCGTTTTCCTTTTGACCAGCGGTGACGGATGGGTTGCACAGTTTCCCATACCAGAACACGTTCTTAGACAAACCAACCCATTGAAGGAGCTTGCACAAGACATGTTGTTCAAAGAGCCTGCTTTAGCAAAGACAGATACAGAGCCGTTGCAGATCAAAAACCTTAGGGCAAAGATGAAGCATGTTAGAGTGAAGGCTAGAGTGCTTGAAATTTCAAAGCCCAGAGAAGTTTTAACAAGATTTGGTTCTCAAGCCTACGTCTCCAACGCACTCATTGCCGATAACGCCGAAAGTATAGAGCTGAGCTTATGGAATGAACAGGCTAATGCCGTTTCTATTGGCGATGTCATCGAGATCGAAAATGGGCACGTTGCCTATTTCAGGGGCAAAAGGCAGCTGAGAATAGGGAGGAATGGGGAAATAAACATCGTTAAAGACAAAGACTTCCCATCGATACAGCAGCTCAGAAAAACCTCCCCCGGGCTACCAAAACAACTATAACTCGGCTGTCTTTCGTTATGCTATGTTGGGGAGTCTGCTTCTTGTGCGGTGTTCAAATTGTGGAAAATGCTGTGAAAAAACGGAGATGGAGCTTTCAAGCAAGGACATCGAAAGACTAGAGGGAACGGGTTATAGCCGAGAAGAATTTGCAGTTATAGATGATGGTGTGACTCGGCTCAGAAACGTTGACGGATGCTGCTATTTCTACAGTCCCGCTGATAAGAAATGCCGAGTCTATAGAAAAAGACCCTTGGGATGCTATCTCTATCCGGTTGTGTATCTGGCAAGTGAAGGTGCCATGGTTGATGAATTATGTCCAATGGGACACACAATTTCAGAACAAGAATTGAGAACGAAAGCAAAAATCCTTGTCAAACTATTGAAAAAGATAGATAATGAAAGAAAGTGTAAATAGAACCCTATTTTTTATTCTTTTTCAAAACAAATACATAATTAATTCCAAAATTTCCGAAAATTTGTGAGTGTTTAAGGATTTGCGAATATTCTGCTCGTCGCAGATCCGCCGGAGTTAGCGATGATTAGCGCTTCTCTTCTCAATCTCCTCCAGAAGCTGGTAGCCGTGCATAGGCTTCTTATACAACATCCTAAGGATGAGGAACTGAATCCAACCCCTTTCAGGATATTTTCTAGCATATGAAGGGCTATAGTTTACAGACAATTAAGAAAGAGAAAATCTGTCCGAGTGAATGAGAGCCGTGGAGAAAAAAACATTGGCGTAGCGATGGATGGCGACTGTCCTTTTTCGCCAAGCCAGGGCGCCATTGTCTTTGTTGATGTCTTAATGCTTGTAGGGTTCTTCATAATTTTCATTACTCTTAAACACAATTTCAGAGTTGATTTTTCAAAGTTTCACAGTTATGAAGCCTGCTTCTTCAAAGTAGCCTTTCCGTGGAGGCTCAAACACGGTATGCCTAAAAAGAGGGGGAGTTTGCGGGGATTATCGGGTGATGTCGCCACATTCACCCTTGTCCATGTTAGACGACGTCCCCACAGACTTGGACTAAGACCATACTTACTTGCACTTCCTAAACAGTATTCGAAAAAAGAAAAAGAGGGGAGATTTGGATATAAACTATGGGTTTTTCCTCGGTTTCTTACTTGAAATTATAAGAGAGTTTCATCGAAGCCCACGGAAGAAGCTGGTAGATTAGGCTATAAGCTATATTTCTGCACTCATTAGATACGACTCGGGGTAGTATTTTTGGAGCAACCAACTGTTCTAGTTATTCCTGTTGCTTCGCCAATCCATATTGAACGTGCAGCAGAGCCTTCGAAGCGTGCAAGAGAACTTTTGCAAGAGGCTGGGCTGAAGGTGTTTGGACCAGAGAAACTGGTGACAAAAGTCGAGGAATCTCCTATAATCGCTGAAGAATATGATGTAATAGTTTTCTTTGTTGCAAGTGGAGGGGCGTCCGAGTTGATTAAGATGTTAACGAAGGATAGGTCGGTGATTCTTTGGGCTTACCACGAGAATAATAGTTTGCCCTCTGCGTTGAGTGCGCGGGAGCGGCTTATTGCCATGGGGGCATGGCAAGGGATTGTTGTTTATAATTCTTTGAACGCTGCTCCATTAGAGATCGTTGCGGAAGCTCAGGCGACCAGACTGTTAAGAAGTTTAAAGGGATTGAGAATTGGGTTAGTTGGGGATGAAGATGATTTCAGCAAAGCTTCGGCTGATGCTGAAATGTTAAAAATAATTTTTGGCGTTGAAATTGTTAATTTGCCCTTGGACAAGCTCAAACAAGAATGGTCTCATGTCGCTGACCGTGAGGCTGATTCGGTTGTTAAGGAACGACTGGTTAAGGCAGAAGTTGTAGAGCCAAGTCAGAGAGATCTTGTTAAATCTGCAAGACTTTATTTCGCTCTGAAAAAAATCGTTGCTGATGAGAAGTTAGACCTTGTTACTCTTGATTGTTTCAAATTTTTAAAGAGAACAGGCTGTACGCCCTGTCTTTCTTTTGCCTATTTAAATGATGATGGTTTTAACGGGGTCTGTGAGGCAGACCTCAGGGCAGCGGTAGTTATGCTTATGTTTCGTGTTCTTACAGGGCAACCTTCTTGGGTCTCTAACCTTGTTCAAATTGACAAAACTCTCGGCACTATTACATGTGCTCATTGCACTGCGGCGATGAGTTTGTCCGAGTCAGGACGAATCATAAGAGTTAGAACTCATTTTGAGTCAGGATTGAGCGTTTCTCTTGACGTTCCTCTTATGAGACGCTGTGCTACGTTGGTGAATTTGCAAACTAAACCGCCTAAGATGTCAATTATCGTAGGGGAGGTTATCGACTCGCAGATGGGGCATCTTACCATTTGCAGGACTCAAGCGAAGATTAAGCCCGCTGGGGATGTCTCTCGGTTACTCGAGTATACTGGCAATCATCATGTCCTTGCATATGGGGACTGGTCAGCCACCTTAGCACAAGTAGCGAAGAAAACTGGAATTGCGGTGGTCAAAGTGTAGCGAATGTTAACTTTTGTCTTTTAACGAACAGCGTTTTCGCTGACAAACACGTAAGGTTTATATTTTGATGCTGATATTTTCTGCTTTCAGCACATTAGAGGGATTCTTATGGCAACCGAACTTGCAGGTCAACCTGTATTAATTCTGAAAGAAGGAACCGGTCGTTCGAGGGGTCGAGAGGCTCAGCATGCAAATGTCATGGCTGCGAAAATTGTTGCTGAAGCGGTTAAAAGCTCTCTTGGCCCAAAGGGCATGGATAAAATGCTTGTAGACAGTTTTGGCGACGTAACTATCACCAATGACGGCGCAACCATTCTTGATGAGATGGAAGTTCAACATCCAGCTGCGAAAATGATGGTTGAAGTTGCTAAGACTCAAGACAAAGAAGTTGGAGATGGAACTACAACTGCTGTTATTTTGGCAGGTGAGTTGCTTAGGAAGGCCGAGGACTTAATTGAGAAAGAGGTTCATCCCACCATTATTATTGATGGATATCGGAAAGCATCTGAGAAGGTTTTAGAGTTCCTCGATGAGATTGCAATTCCAGTTAAGCCAACTGACAAAAAAGCCCTTAACCAGATTGGAGTTACCTCGATGGCTGGAAAGTTTGTCGCTGAAAACAAAGAGTTTCTCGCTGACCTAGCTGTCGACGCTATTCTTCAGGTTGCAGAGAAGACTGACGGTGAATACAGGGTTGACATAGATGACGTTAAAGTCGAGAAAAAAGCAGGTGAGTCGATGATGGAGACAACACTCATCAGAGGAATCCTCTTGGATAAAGAGGTCGTCCACCCCGGTATGCCCAAACTAGTCGAAGATGCAAAGATAGCAATTCTTGATTGTCCACTGGAAATTGAGAAGACTGAATTTGACGCAAAGATCAACATCGAGAATCCAGAGCAAATGAAAGCTTTCATTGATGAAGAGGACAAAATGCTTCGAGATATGGTTGAGAAAATAGCAAAAACTGGTGCAAACGTAGTCATCTGCCAGAAAGGAATCGACGACTTAGCCCAGCATTACCTCGCGCAAAAAGGAATTATGACTGTCCGGCGTGTCAAATCTTCCGATATGGAGAAACTTGCTAAAGCCACTGGCGGTCGGGTTGTAACCAGCTTGGATGACTTATCTTCCAAAGACTTAGGTTACGCCAAAAAAGTTGAGGAACGAAAGGTCGCCGAGGATAAGATGACTTTTGTTGAAGGTTGCAGGAGTCCCAGATCCGTAACGATCCTTGTTCGCGGTGGTACTGAGAGGATCGTTGACGAAGCTGAGCGGTCATTGCACGACGCCCTTTGTGTAATTCGTGATGTTGTTCGGGAACCAAAGATTGTCGCAGGTGGGGGAGCCCCAGAGGCGGAGGTTGCCCACAAACTGCGCAAATGGGCTGAAGGTCTCTCCGGGCGTGAGCAATTAGCGGTACTTAACTTCGCGGAAGCCCTTGAGGTGGTACCGATTACCCTAGCTGAAAACTCCGGTTTAGATCCAATCGATATCCTTGTAGGAGTCCGTGCTCAACATGAAAAGGGTGTGAAATGGGCTGGCGTTGACGTTTTCTCCGGAAAAGTTAGGGATATGAGGGAAATCGAAATTTATGAACCGTTGGCCGTTAAGCGTCAAATAGTTAAATCAGCTAGCGAGGCTGCAACGATGATCCTAAAGATCGACGATGTTATCGCTGCGGCCAAAATGAGAGAACCTAGGATGCCGAAGGGGCCAGAAGCAGGTGAAGGGGGACCCGGCGGCGAATTCTGAGGGAGTTGAAAGGAACAAGACCGCGCGGCGAATTCGTGTAGGTCCTCCCAAATTAACTCGATTTGAAAAAGCGCGCGTTGTCGGAGCGAGAGCATTACAGATCGCAATGGGCGCTCCTATTTTAATTTCTCCTACAAGTGGTGTTGGAAACCCAATTGATCTAGCCCTTGCTGAATTGGATGCTAGCGTGTTGCCTATAACCGTGCGACGAATGCTTCCCAACGGCGATTACCAAGACATACCGATTCTATGGCTTTCCCAAAAGGAAGATTAAATTCGTTAACAACCATTCTCTCCTTTGAAGCATCTCGTATTTTTAGTAGAGCTCTTACCAATTTATTCTCAAGTACGTTTACGCGAACTTAAAATCTTAGAAATCAACTTTATTTGTACACTTTGGCGAAACTTTAAAATCTATATGAAGTTATCGATTAATCACACGGCAATTCAAGGAGGTGGCACAAACGCCTAACGAAGCAAAAACTCCTGAGACTGAAAAAGTTTCAAAACCGATTGAAGCTCCTCAACCACCGAAGCCGAAGCCTGCTGCGCTTCAAAACGCCATTTTTGTCGGGAGGAAACCAGCTATGAACTACGCATTAGCTACAATTATTCAGTTTAATCAGGGCTCCAATGAGGTTGTGGTGAAAGCCCGAGGTCAAGCGATCTCTAGAGCTGTGGATGTTGTCGAAATTGTTCGCCGGCGTTTTATGGAGGAGACGGTTAAGATCAAAGAGATTAAAATCAGTACGGAAACTGTTGGCGAAGCGGAGAATGCCCGCAACGTTTCTGCGATTGAAATTACATTGAGCAAAATCTAAGTGGAGTATTTCGCAGGTTCGCTTGTCTCCTGCTACTTAGAATTTATACTCGTCGGTGATTCATAGTGACACAAAAATCAGATGCTAATGAGGTTGAAAGTTGGCGGTTGGCAGCTTTGACGATGATGATTATTGCCGGAATCGTCTTTATTGTTCAACAGTTTTTCATTCGTCTTTTTGACCAAGTATTTGTTATCTGCGTCTTTTATTTGCCGACTTTTCTCCTTGTTATTGCTTTTTTATGGTTTAGGAGAGCAAGTGAACGTTCCCAAGCTTGATTCGTTCTAACCCTGCCTTTTTAGCTGCTTCAAAGCATTCGAGAGCCAATTGCCGGCTAGTTGGCGGGAGGTCATGCATGACGTATTGCGGGTAAAAAGCGAGAAGGGTATATGGAATTTTTGAATCGATGCCAGCCAGAAAGTTTGCGATCCGACCTACTTCTTCAGCGTCAATGTATCCAGGTATTAACAGGGTGCTAGCGGTCAAAACAGGAGGTTCAAGACGATCACGGAAGAATTTTTCACCAATTCTTCGAAAGTTATCAAAGGTCGGTTTATTCGAGACTCCGCAAAGGACTTGATTTAAAGTTTCATTAAATGTTTTTATATCAAATTTTACAGTGCCACCACTTTCAAAAGACAGCTTAGCAGCACGGTCTGCAAAGGCGCCATTCATATATCCATTCGTTTCCCAGCATATTCTCAGTAATCTGCCTTCATCTTTCGCCTTTTCTAAAGCAATTTCACTTGTTCTGAGAGCGTGAGGCATCTGAGGGGAAGGGTCACCACCGAAATAGCAGACGCAAGAAACTGTATTGTGCACCTTTGCAGCCAAGCCTTCCGCGCTTACAACCGGTTGCAACTTAGCCGAGAGCGCCCTATAATGCCAATTTTGACAAAAAAGACAATCAAAACTGCATCCGCCATAGAATACCGCAAGGTTTGAGTACCCAATTTCGGCTCCCGCTTTATACGCGTACTTGGGATAGCCCAGCCCTGTGCATCCTGCGCAGAACCACCATGCCACGCAGTTGGTAGGTAAAGGATCGTAGTACCATTCCAAGATTCCTTTTTCAGGTGTTCCACCAAATCGGGTGAGGCGACCATCTATGTTGGATACGAGTCCACAGAAGCCCCGTTTTCCGGGTCTGATTCGGCACTTATTCATGCATATGCCACATGCAATTCCTTCCGGATCTTTGGGCGGGAATGAAGGAAGACCAAATTGGCTTCGGCTTTCAGTATGCACTTTAAGTGACTCTTGAAGCGCATCATCTGGCTTTTCTCTAATACATCGAAGACATAATCCTAATCCGTCGGAGATCAAGCGTGAGTTTAACCCGCAGATGTGGCAGCGGCCCAAGTTTATGACCAATTGAAAATGTTGTCTTAACAGCAATTTTAGGGTAGTTGTTGTGCAAAGGATGAATTTTTCTACTTAAAGGCAGTTAAGCAGAAAATCGACTGAAATTTTTCTATAAATTTTCTGTTTCCTTATAGGGCAATTTCCGGCACATCTCATAGGCATCTTCGCCGTCGTGATAATAAGCTTTAATAGTTCGGGTAATTTGGAATCCAAGTTTCTTATAGAGGTTTATTGCAGGCTGATTTGTAACCCTGACTTCTAGGAAGCATTCTGTTGCATTGTACGTTTCCATTTCCTTCATTACTTCGATCATTAGCGTTTTTGCAATTCCTTGCTTTCTGTAATCAGGCATAACTGCGATTGAAACTACGTGTCCTTTCTTAGCAAACTCGATACGCCTTAACTGTGAGAAACCTGATTCAATGCGGCACATAACGTATCCAACAATTTGTCTGTCCACTTCGGCGACAATGAAAGTTCTCGGGTAATGTTCATGAAGTTCGAGGAAGAAAAATGGACTGTAATTCTCGGGAAGGCACGTTAAATTAATTTTCATTACATGATCAAGATCTTCAGCCTTAAATGGCCTTAATTGGAAGGTCTTTACTTGTATCAACGTGATTTTTCGGCTCCAAGGTTACGGGTTGTGGAATAATATTTTTAAGTGTTTGGTTTGTGTCCTCTGTGTAAAAAGAGGATTGCATTAAGTTTGGCAGTGCCGCAAGCGACGCCTTTTGGACCCTATATTTCTTCAGATGTCTTTACAAGCATTAAAAATGCGGTTGAGTCTGAATTCATAGTGCAAGAAGCATCCGTTGAATTCGGCATCCCGACGTTCATTGTTTTACCTTGTCCCACAAAGGAGCCATTTAAAAGACTTGTTGATAAATTGAAGCCAGTTGGCTATGTTCCATTCCTTCGAAAGGAGGCTGTTCGATTAGTTATACGGGCTGTTCCCAAGCCGCCTACAAAACCGCCAAAAATGTCAAAAATGTGGGTTAATCTCGTTCTCTTCCTTGGCACTTTTGGAACGGTCTTTTACACTGGGTACGCGCAAAGCACCGACATTATCTTCCTAAAATATCTAATGCCAAACGCGAATGTAATTATGCAAGCGCTATTATTCACAGCTTCTCTTCTTGCGATTGTTGGTTTGCATGAATTAGGTCACAAGATTTCTTGTGAATTAGATGGAATTGAGGCTTCTATGCCATATTTTATCCCGGGTTTCCCACCTTATGGAACATTTGGAGCAGTAATTTTCCAGAAGGGACCACCTGTTAACCGAGATCAACTCTTCGACCTAGGCATTAGTGGACCAGTCGTAGGTTTCATAGTTACTCTCATTGTTATGGTAATCGGCATCCAAATGTCTTTCTTCGTCCCAGAAAGTCAGCTAGCTTTATGGTTGAAAATTTATCCTAACATTCAATTTATTCCTGCTCCATTAATCTACAACTTACTTTGGAATTTTATTCGACCAGTCCCAGAAGGATTTATCCCATATTTGCATCCAGTAGGTTGGGCCGCTTGGATAGGTGCACTTGTAACATTTCTTAATTTAATGCCTGTATGGCAACTTGACGGTGGACACATTGCAAGGTCAGCCCTTGGTCCTAGAGGACATCGTATAGCTTCGATGATTGGAATAGCAGCTCTCATTCTGGCTGGATGGTGGTGGCTTGGGATCTTTCTATTATTTCTCTCCTGGCGGACAACTCACCCCGGCCCGTTGGATGATGTGTCGCAGATTACTAAAAGTCGACAGATTGGTGCGTTGCTAGTTATAGGTATAATAATCTTATGTGGAGTAGTTTGGTCACCCCTAAGTTAGAATCGGTAGGGTGATAGATCCATGTGGAACAATCCAGATTTTGGATTTTTTTCCGACCATATTGAATGCTACTTGTAATGCGTTGTTAACTGTCTTTGCAGTTTTTAGTCGAAAAACACCAGTCGCATAGTAATCTGGCATCGTGGAAACTAAGATTACTTTGGCTTTTTCCAGCGTTTTCATTAAATAATATGCTTTATGTCCACCTAACATGAAGTGTCTTTTGATCTCCTTTTCCATTTCCTGTTTAGTTTTGAACTTGGTCATCCAGTCATAGAAAATTTGGTTACCATATCCTTCTGGGCATTCTGCAACAAAAATAATTACTCCACCTTGCTTGACGATGTCTAATACACTATCAACTGCTTTGTGCGCTTGATACAAATTGATGTCATGAGGTGAACCGTCTGCTGCGGTGATGACTATGTCAGCCTGCCCGTCGACTTTGACTTTGTACATTTCATCAACTAGCTTTACTCCTTCAAGGAATACTTTCTCAGCATCTCCTGCGAATGCCCCAACAATTTCCTTCTTTGCATTCATTACGGTATTAAGAGCGAAATCTACCTTAGCGAGGCTGGTTGCTTCCATCATGTCTTGGTGTACCGGATTTCCATTTAGGACACCGGTCCTAGCATTCGGGTGAAGCAGTAATGCGTGATTTTTCTGAATCGAAATTGAACCAGCAATGCCTGGGAGAACACTCTTTCGACCACCTCCGTAACCAGCGTAGTAATGTAATTCAACATCACCCGTAAGGATCCTAACATTTGCTTCCACAAAACTAGGATTTAGATAAACAGGAGTTCCAAAACTGGTAGTTCCTACGTTGATAAGGTCTGAAGCTTTGCAGTCGTGGTTTAGGGTCTTTATGCATTTCGCTACTTCGTCTCCAATTAATCTAGGTATTTCCTCGGGTTTTACGGGTCGGTGATTTCCACATGCGAAGATTATTATGATATCTTCGTCCTTGACGCCGATTTTTCTTAATTCATCCAGAATTGGCGGAATCATAATGTGACTGGGTGCTGGTCTGGTTTCATCGTCTACAACTATTGCGACCTTATCACCGGGTTTAGCTATTTCATGCAATGATTTTGAGCCAATGGGGTTGGCTAACGCTCGTTGCATTTCGGACTTTGGGTCTTGTATGCCAGTTTTTTCTTTAGGTTCTATAACTCCTAGCAAGTTTTCATCCGGAATTCGAACAGGAACCTCTGTCTTACCGTATGGAAGCCAAATTTCAACCATCTTAAATCCCACAAGAAATTTTTGGAGAGAATCTCCCGACTTAAGCCATTGAGAGTATGTTTTCTAATATAAAAACATGCATAAGTCCTTTAAGTCCTTCCTTCTCCAACATTCCATTTGAGGCTCGATTGTTTATGTCCATCAGTGAACTTGAGGCATTAACGTTACGGAAGGGTGAGTCAGCTTTTATTTGGTTTAACAATTACGCAGGGATCGTAATCAAAAGTCCGACAAGGATGATACTTGTAGATCCAGTAGAAGTAGATCCTGAAGCCTTTACTAAAGTCAAAGTCATTTTGATAACGCATGAACATTACGATCACTTAGACGAATCAATCGTAGAGACTATCCATGCCAAAACTAAGTGTACCGTGATTTCTGACCCTACATCCTTCCCGCGGTTAAGTGATGTGGTCTCTTCGGAGAAACTGATCGAAGCTAAGGTTGGTGAAGCAGTAGATGTCGATGGGTTAACCATACGATCTGAGCATAGCAATCATCCACCTGCAACTACTCCTGTTACCTACCTAATTACAACTGAAGATGGAATAACAGTCTACCATACCAGTGACAGTCTTCCCTTCAATGATATGCGGAAGATCGGGCAACAATACAAACCGGACATCGCCTTCTGTACAATTGGAATTGCGCCGAGTGCTAGTCAGAAAACTGGAGCCGAAATCGCAAAACTAGTCCAACCCAAACTAGCCATTCCATATCATGGAACTAAAGCAGATGAATTCGTTCAAATTCTGTCAAGGGAAGCCCCTACAATCCGCTGTTTGGTTATTCAAAAAGATCGTTTGTACAAGTATCCGTGAGGCTAGTGATGTTGAGTCAAAAAGAAGAACTTGTTCGCATGAAAGCCGATTTGATTCAGCTTCTTCTGAGAACTGGAGCTATAAAATTTGGTACATTTACTCTGGCAAGCGGAAAATTGAGTCCGTATTATATTGATTTGCGACTTCTTCCGAGTTATCCCGAGGCGTTTCGGAAAATTTTAGGGTTTTATGTTGCTTTAGCGAAAACTGAGATTGGTCTAAAGAATTTTGATAGAATTGTCGGGATACCCACAGCTGGAATACCATTTTCTGCAGTTCTTGCTTTTAATCTTGAGAAGCCCTTCCTTTACGTTCGAAAAGAGATCAAAACTCATGGACGAGAAAGGAGAGTTGAAGGACTCTTGATGCCGGGCGACCACGTACTTCTTGTCGACGACCTTATCACCACTGGCACTAGCTTGCTGGGCGCAGCAGATGCGGTAACTGCAGAAGGAGCGGTCGTTAAAAATGTCCTTGTCCTTATAGATCGTGAAGAGGGTGGAAAGCAAGCTCTTTCTAAGCTTGGAATTAAATTGCATTATCTCTTGAAAATATCTGAAGCTGCTAAAACGTTATACGAGGTTGGTGCAATCGAACAGGAGCAACTGAAAGCTATTCTTAAGCAAGTAAAGTAACTAACTCAACTTAACTCGTTTTAAAACGATTTTACTTGAAATCTGTGTATGAGAAGCCTCTATGAGGTGATGGAATGAAGAAACTCGTACTGGAAGGAATTATGCCTCCTCACATAACGCCAATGAAACACGATGGGAAAATAGATGAAAACTCGCTAAGAAAATGTGTTAGGTTTTGGATTGAAAGCGGGGTCCACGGTCTTGTGCCATGTGGAAGTAATGGAGAGGCACCATATCTCTCCAGAGACGAGCGTAAAAAGGTCGTAGAATTAGTCGTAGAAGAAGCAAATGGAAAGGTCTCGGTTGTTGCTGGGACTGGCAGCATGAGCACGCAGGAAACTATAGCTTTGACTAAAGATGCTGAAGACGTTGGCGCAACCGCTGCTTTGATAGTTACTCCCTTCTACTTTAGACTTACAAACAAAGAGATGTATGAACACTTCAAGAGAATCTCGGAATCTGTCAATATACCGATTGTGCTCTACAATGTTCCCAAGTTTACTGGAGTTAATCTTGAACCAAGCGTAGTTGCTCAACTTGCTGAGTTAGATCAGGTGGTTGGCATAAAAGATAGTAGTGGAAGTATCTGGCAAATAGCTGAAATAATTCGTTTAGCTGGGAATGAGCTTTCAATCTTAGCAGGTACTGGCGACGTAATTTTTCCTACTCTTATGTTAGGCGGAAAAGGGGCAATAGTAGCCATAGCAAATGTTGCACCGAAAATTTGCGTTAGCTTGTATGAAGCTGTTAAAAATGGTCAATATTTGAAAGCTAAGGAACTCCAACTGAAACTATTGCCTTTGAATGACGTTCTCACTAAAAAATACGGTGTTACCGCGGTTAAAGAGGCTTTGAATATTATTGGGAAGCCTGCTGGTTATCCACGCAAACCTCTACTTTCCTTAGATGATCAAAGCAGAGAAGAAATACGGGCTGTGTTAAAGAATTTGATGCTCGTTTAATTACTGGAACTAAAAACTATGTTTCGAGAGTAATAATAAACTTACAGTGCCGGTATCCATTTCCCCAGCATTCCGTTTCAATCACGTACGCATTTAGCGATAGGAGTTTACTGACTAACCCCTCAATTAGCCCTGCGTCAAAAACACAAAGAGTGCGACCTATTTTTGGCATTCCAGCGCATTCATAGCACTCGTATACAAGTATCTCAACGAGATTGGGCTTCACTACCCTGAAGACCATTTCACCCAAGCTATTCTTCGACCAGAAAACCACCAATTCTTTCATCAAAACATCTACTGTGGACTTAGAGAAATTTCCGGCAAGGGCTTCTCCAACCACGCGGCCAATACGGTGTAGAATTTCGTCTGTGTCAATGCCATAAATCAATGTTGAGATTCGTATTGTGCGAAACAATGACACAAATAACTTTACTCTACTTTCAGCTGCTTCAAGACAAGAGAGGCTTTTAAACTGATCCTCCATCGCCACCCTCATAATTTCATACTCTCTCTTGTTGGTACTTTCTAACTGCGTCAAAATTGAAGCTAATCCGTATGGTTTTTCACGTCTATCTTCAGTTGGAGCCTCTTTTTGCTCAACTATCCCCTCTTTTTTCAGAATTTCAATGTGGTGGACAATTGTTGGTTTCCTTTTTTTGAGGGTTTTAGCTAGTTTTGAAACTGTTTTTGGACCTGCTCGAAGTTCTCGAATTATACCTCTGCGGGTCTCATCGTAGAACAAAGCCGCTATTTTTTTGCTAGGGTAAACAATCGTTTGCATACATTAAACTATTAATCCAAAATGTTTTTAAATCGTTCGATAAATATCTAACATTTAAGTTAGATATAAATCTAACAAATCTGCTCTTATTGATCTGCATAGACGGTGAACACGCGTGATAATTTACGCGATAGTACAAGGAACATATGGAGCGAGAATAGTTAAGAACATTCGCGAGAGGGGACCTAAAGATTGGACAATCGAAGTTTGGAATCTAACTTTCAGACTTCCAGCCGTAATAGATGAACCCAGCGATTTTATTCCAAAGAACGTACCAAAGGCAGATCTTATTCTCTCATTAACTCAGGATCCAAACACTGCCCAATTGTTGCCAACTCTCGCGAGAAAAACTGGTGCTAAGGCACTGATAGTCGCGGTTGATGATCCAAACTGGCTTCCAATGGGGCTTCAACTTCAGACTAAAAAAGAACTTGAAAATATGGGCGTCGCCTCAGTTTATCCTCGTCCCTTCTGTACATTAACTGAGGTTGGAAATCCCCTTATCGACGCTTTCGCTAAGTTTTTCGGAAATCCAGAGCTTGAAATAAAGGTCGATAGTGAGGAGGTTAAGGATGTTACGGTTAAACGGGGTGCCCCTTGCGGATCAACATGGTATGTCGCAGATAAATTGAAGGGCGTCAAAAAGTCCAATGCAAGCAACGAGGCTGGACTTGCTCACCACTATTACCCATGTCTAGCATCTATGCAATTGGACAAGCATTCCGGAGAAACCTTGATGCATCTTGCTGGATTTGCCATAAAAGGCGCAGCGGAGAAGGCAATAAATTCCAGTTCTTCTACTTAAGCTGACTGATTTAAATAAAAACAAACTAACATAAGATACTTCAAATCATCCGATAGAAGTTGAAGTGAAACAATGCCAGAAAAAGTGTGGATTGAACGTCCTGAACGTTGCATCGGATGTTATAGTTGTGTTTATGCTTGTTCGAGAGAGCTTTTTGGCACGACCTCAGCTTCCAGAACAGCGATATTTGTTAGGACCGGAAAGAGCTTGGAGGATCGTTTTCATGTCGTCGTTTGCATAGCCTGTAAAAATCCTCCCTGTGCAGTGGCTTGTAAGAAGGAAGCCCTTCAGGCTAAACTCGAGGGCGGCGTGACACTAGTTGCCTCAAAATGTGTAGATTGCAAGAATTTCGAATGCCTATCGGCTTGTGCTATTGGCGCTTTAACGCTTGACCCTAAAAATAAGAAACCAATAATCTGCACGGAATGTGGTCTTTGTGCAAAGTATTGTCCTCACGAGGTTCTAGGTTTTGGGGAAGCGGGGGGTCCATAGTTGCTCAGTCATATTCTCTATGTCGACCTTTCAAATAAGTTGGTGAAAATCAGGAGTCGTGCAAAACTTTTTAGCAAATATCTTGGAGGAACGGGTGTCGCTATACGCCTTCTTTTAGAGGAATGTCCTCCAAATGTCGACCCATTCTCTCCCGAAGCTCCAATTATAATGGCAGCCGGCCCCCTAACCGGTCTACTTCCATGTTGTACAAAAACCGTTTGTATGTTTAAGTCTCCCTTAACAGGAAATCTCGGAGAAACACATGCGGGAGGGCGACTGGCTTCTGCAATCCGTTTTGCGGGCTTCGGAGCCATCGTCATAAAGGGCTTCGCGGATAAGCTTACTTATCTCACAATTTCCGATCACAAAGTAAGTTTTCACGATGCCGCTGCCCTTAAAGGTCAACCACCGTCTGAGGTTGAAAAAGCGCTTAGAATCCCAAACGTTGAAGGTCTCCAGAGTGTAGTTAGCATCGGTCTCGCAGGTGAGAAATTAGCTTGGTACACTGATGCCAATGTCGATATGTATAATCACTTTGGGAGACTTGGACTAGGCGCAATATTTGCAAGTAAAAACCTTAAGGCAATATCAATAACTGGAACCGGGGAAATTTCAGCTGTTAATGCTGACGCATTAAAGCTGCTCTACGAAGAGCTGTACCAAGAAGCTGAGAAAAAGGGAAGGATGAAGAAGTATCACGATTTAGGAACAATGGAGAACGTGCTCGTGCTGAATGAACTCAATGCGTTACCAACCAAAAACTTTACCTCAGGAAAATTTGATTTTGCTGAAGACATCTCTGGAGAAGCCTTTGCGGAAAAGCAGATGATAAGAAAGATTTCATGTCCGGGTTGCCCAATAGCTTGCATGCATATTGCAGCGCTCAAGATTCCATTCGCTACACAACATGAAATCGGCCCTATATTCCTCCGGTATGATTACGAGCCAGTTTATGCACTTGGTTCCAATTTACTGATTAGAGATCAAAACGATGTTTTAAAACTGATACTATTAGCCGACGAATATGGCCTCGATGCTATGATGCTAGGAACAGTTCTAGCTTGGGTGACAGAAGCGTACGAAAAAGGACTGATTTCGAATAGTGAAACCCTTAACGTTAAACCAAGTTGGGGAGACGTGGAAAGTTATGCTCAAATCACAGAAAACATAGTCAAAATGCCCAACCTATTTTACACGAAGCTTGCACAGGGTGTAGCGGCGGCGAGCGAGAAATATGGAGGAAGAGATTTTGCAATGGCAATCGGTAAAAACGGTTTATCGGGTTATCTTACTGGGTATGCGTCCCTTCTCGGAACGCTTGTAGGGGCTAGACACTCGCATAACAGTAATGCGGGCTACTCTATTGATCAAGAGTCATGTAAATCTTCTATAACATATAGTGAAATGGTAACCAAGCTGATTGAGGAGGAAAATTGGCGATGTGTCCAAACCTCCTTGGTAATATGCCTATTTGCACGCAATATATATACAGAAGAAAAAGTGGCGGAAGCGTTAAAATTAGTTGGGATCAACCGTTCCGTAGACGATTTGAAGAAACTGGGAGGGGAAATATTTCAAAATCAATACAAGTTCAAATTTAGGGAAGGTTTTGATTTTCATAAAGAAAATTTGCCAACCAGAATATTCGAAACGCCGACTATGATGGGAAAGTTAGATAGAAAGTTGTTTGCGAACATGCTAGCTAGTTACATTTCGAAACAATTCAGTCGCCGTGGAATGAAAAAAGAATCTTAGTTTGTATTTTAAGAGGCTTGTTTCTG
>Ga0315312_1000523_pt1 | contig 43050 bp, 40 predicted proteins | sample TDP7_MG_FD_203629 | JGI IMG/M metagenome (GOLD analysis project Ga0315312, IMG submission 203629) | Freshwater sediment microbial communities from Lake Towuti, South Sulawesi, Indonesia - TDP7 | ecosystem: Environmental > Aquatic > Freshwater > Lake > Sediment | place: Indonesia: South Sulawesi... | reverse complement strand
GGATATTTGAGGAGTTGTCATTGCGAGGCCTGCCTTGCAGGCCGTGGCAATCTCATTACTAAACAGCAGAGATTGCTTCGCTTCGCTCGCAATGACACCCATCATTTGATCAGCGACAAAGCACTAGGTCATCAATATAATAGACCATAAAGGGCATCCAGGACCCCCTGACGAGGGCACACTATACAAGTTTTTTGGCAATCGTGTAACCCTTTTTTGTTGAACTCGGCCAAGCGAAGCGATAGACTAACTATATATGAAAGTGTTTATAAGTCACGCTTCCGAAGACAAGGATCTGGCCAGAACGCTCAGTCGCTTCCTTCGCGATGCAGGTTTGGAAGTGTGGAGTGCCGAGGAGATCATGCCGGGAGACAATTGGGCCCAGAAGGTATCCCAGGCACTGAATGCGTCTGACGCGATGGTGGTCCTGGTGAGCACCGCGGCGTTAAACTCGGATTGGGTCCGGCGCGAAATCGAGTTTGCGCTTGGCGCAGAAGCATATAGAAAAAGGCTCGTACCTGTATTTGTTGGGTCTCGCGATACGATACCGCAAGATAGACTACCATGGATTCTGCGGCGTCTGAACGGAGTCGAACTAACAGACCCTACGAAGGAAGAGAACCTCCAGCAGATAGTTCATACTCTGTCCACGATACACTGAGAACCCAGAGGCAAGTGCTCAAGCATGCTCCCAAAGGAAGTCTTTTTATCACACGCATCAAAGGACAGAAAATTTGCAAATGCACTTGCCGGCATTCTGAGAGAGCATGGCGTGCCGGTGTGGTTCAGCCGCACCCACATTCGAGGTGGGCAGCAGTGGCATGATGAAATAGGGGCGGCCTTGAGACGCTGTGATTGGTTCGTGGTTGTCCTATCCCCGAATTCGGTCAAGTCCATGTGGGTCAAACGGGAACTCCTTTTCGCATTACAGCAGAACCATTTCGAGAACCGAATCGTTCCTTTGCTTAAGCAGCCCTGTGACTATGAAAAGCTCTCTTGGACCTTGTCCATCTTTCAGTTCGTCAATTTCACGGGCTCCTTCGAGGAGGGATGTCGCACCCTCCTCAAAATTTGGGGACTTGGGCTTGACCATGTGATGAAGTCACCCGCTGGATGAGTCTTGGCAGAGCCCCCCGCCCAAGGGCGGGGGGCTAATTAGCCCTGCCACTTGTGGCAGGGGCTACGACCAGTTATTCAATGCGCTTTCTGTACAGCCTCGTCTGCAGAGCACTTTTCCAGGCAGTCCAGTCGGAATCGCCCGGCTCGTTGTCGATCGCCGATGTCACCTGGTTCACCTTGGCGTCCAGGTCGTCAATGTAATAAACCATAAAGGCCTCCGGCGTGGCCGGCAGCTTCGGCGAGCCGAATTCATATTCGCCGTGATGCGACAAAATAATATGCCCAATAGCATCCAGAACCGCCTTGTCAACTGGTGTGCCTTTGGCTGCCAGCACATCAGCCTTGCGATTTACCAACAATAGGGTCTGCGCAATGTGCCCGATCAGTTGTCCCGAATCGGTATAGGAGAAGGCCATCTCGTACGATAGCTCCTCGGTTTTTCCCATATCGTGAAGGAAAATCCCCGCCAGGACCAAATCGGCCTGCACCTGCGCATACAACGGCAATACGGCCACAGCCACCCGCAGCATATTGTGCGTATGCTCCAGCAGCCCACCGATATAGTCATGATGCAGCTTCACCCCACCAGGTGCGCTGCAGAATTTCTCCATCAGCCCGGCGTCATCCAGGAATTCGCCAACCAGTGCTCTTAGCTGCGGGTTTTTTATCCGGGCGACAATTTGCTTTATCTCTTTGAACATCTGCTCGACGTCTTTATCTGTGCGGGCCAGAAAATCATCCAGGCACACTTTGCTCGGATCAACAACGCTGATGTTGTTTATGACGATTTGCAGGCTGTTTTGATAAAGCTCGCTTCTTCCTTGGATATGGATAAAGCCGGGCTTCGGCAGCGCCTTATAAATCGTCTCGGTCGCCTGCCACATCCGGCCATTTAACTGGCCGGTTTTGTCGGCAAGGAACATCGCGATGTATAGATCACCTCGCGTTGTGCTTCGGAGGATCGGCTCTTTGACCATATAGATATCATCAATTGCCTCTCCCGGCTCGATCTGATTGATAAACTTATGCACCATTATCCAGCCCTTTCAATCGTTCACCTGCGCCCAATCATATTCTGCGGCACCTGTCTCAGCAAGCGGTGACCGCCCCTTAAAAAACCTTTCTTGCGGATGTTTGCCACACCTGAGAACACGTAACCACTTGCAAGGACCCATGAATTATCCTTGCAAGGCTGCCAGTTTTGGGCTATAAACTTCACATGCAAACTTGGCACGCAGTCTGCACCGGGCCGGAATTCGGCTGGAGATAGAAATGAAAAAAAGGATAGTGAAGTCGGCTCAACAAACAAAACAACCATTGGCGGAAATCTTCGGATTCCCGATCGATAATTCATCCAAAGAAGCTGCACGCTACCGCAAGCATCGACTCTGCCCCTTCGGCAACCGGGTCCCAAACTGCACAAAAGACAAAGCTAACAACCCTCTCGGCGTGTGCAGCATATACGATAATAGCGACGTGGTTATTACGTGTCCCGTAAGATTTCGTGAGGACTGGATTATCGCGGAGGATGCAGCATCGTTTTTCTTTCAGGCTGGCAGTAAGTGGACAACGCTCACTGAGGTCAGGTTGAAGGATAAGCATGGTAAGTCTGCTGGAAATATCGATATTGTACTGGTCAGTTATGATGATTCTGGCAAGGTTATAGATTTTGGTGCACTTGAAGTTCAGGCAGTTTACATATCGGGCAATATCCGCAACCCTTTCGAGGCCTTCATGAGTAATCCTGACAAGGGAAGTACTTTCGACTGGACAGGCCGCCCAAATTATCCAAACCCGGACTATCTTTCCTCCTCACGCAAGCGACTGGCACCGCAATTGATTTTTAAAGGTGGGATTTTTAAAGTGTGGAACAAAAAGGTTGCTGTCACACTCAACCGCGGATTTTATGAAACCCTACCTCGTTTGCAGGAAGCGGAACCCTCAAAGGCTGACATTGCATGGTTTGTCTATGATCTGGTAAAAAGCGAGAGGAAAAATCGCTTTAAGCTTCGGCGCTGCAAATCTGTTTTTACAGAGTTTGACGACAGCTTGGAAAAGATTACTCGTTCCGAGCCTGGAGACATTGCGGAGTTTGTCGAGCACCTCCAGGAAAAAGTGGACGAAAAACTCGAAGAAGGTGAGCAGCCGAATATGGAGACCATCGATGCGCCGTTCTGAACAGGGCTATCAATTGGCGCTCTTTGAGATGACACCTCCGACAGAGCATGTCGTTAATGTTGCGTCTGTCCCTCAGCGAAGCCCGTTCCGGTATCCAGGCGGGAAAACATGGCTTGTCCCACGAATCCATCAATGGCTGACAAGCCTTTCCTGGAAACCTTTAGTGTTTCTTGAGCCTTTTGCAGGCGGAGCCATCGTCGGATTAACTGTTGCTTTCGAGAGACTCGCGGAAAAAGTTGTTCTGGTTGAACTCGATGAACAGGTGGCCGCGGTTTGGCAGACTATCCTGAGCGATGACCATAAGTGGCTGGCAGAGCGTATTGTGTCTTTTGACATGACCATTGAAAATCTTCGAAAAGAACTGGCCTATAAAACGACTTCTGTCAAAAGAATTGCCTTTCAGACAATCTTGAGGAACAGAACATTTCACGGTGGAATAATGGCCCCAGGAAGCAGCTTGATCAGGTACGGAGAGAATGGCAAAGGTATCAAGTCCCGCTGGTATCCGGCGACAATTGCACGCCGGATCCGAGCTATCGCCTGTATCCGCGATCGCATCGAGTTTGTACGAGGTGACGGCATCGAGGCAATTCGATCATACGCCCGATTTGCGAAAACAGCTATGTTTGTTGACCCACCATATAGTGCGGCAGGCAAAAAAGCAGGAACTCGGCTCTACAAGTACTTCCAGTTGGACCACGAAAGGCTTTTTGCAGAGGCATCCAAGATAAAGGGTGATATGCTCTTGACGTATGACAACGCACCAGAAGTTGCTGATCTCGCGGTTCGGCATGGGTTCGACATACGCACGGTCGCAATGAAGAACACACACCACGCAACAATGACAGAATTATTGATAGGGCGAAATCTACAATGGCTAAAATGAGTGCAGACGATGGGGCCTTGCCCCACCTGTGCAATACGAACGAGGCACGATAGATGAGATACAGCCGGATGTTCATACCAACAGTCAAGGAAGCACCAGCAGACGCGGAGATAACCAGCCATAAGTTAATGATTCGGGCAGGACTTATCCGCAAGGTCGCCAGCGGAACATACACTTACCTTCCGCTGGGCTGGCGAAGCCTGCTGAAAATCATAGCCATCGTCCGTGAGGAGATGAATAAGGCCGGCGCCCAAGAAATCCTGGTGCCCTCTATGCAGCCGCTTGAGCTGTGGGACAAGACTGGGCGCAGCGTTGACTACGGCCCGACAATGTTCCGCCTGGAAGACCGGCACGGAAAAGGAAATGTTCTTGGCCCCACCGCCGAAGAGGTTTTCACCACGCTTGCCGCCAGCGAGATAAAGTCCTACAAGCAGTTGCCGATCAATTTGTATCAGATAAGCGCGAAATTTCGTGACGAATTCCGCCCCCGCTTTGGCCCTATCCGCTCGCGCGAGTTCATAATGAAAGATGCTTACAGCTTCGACGCCGATCCGCAAGGCTTGGATAAATCCTATCAGGCAATGTACGATGCCTACTGCCGGATTTTCAAACGCTGCGGCCTGGAATATGTGATCGTACAGGCGGAGGTCGGCGAGATGGGCGGCTCCGGCTCGCATCAATTCACCGTGCCATGCGAGTCCGGCGAAGATACCATCATTTACACCGAAGACGGCTATGCAGCCAATCTGGAGAGGGCTGGCGTTGATCCGTTGCCGAAAGAAAAAGCCCCTAACGAAATCCCGCCTATGGCGAATGTCCACACGCCCAATATCGGCTCCATCGAAGCCGTCTGCAAGTTTCTAAAGACAAAACCCAATCAGATGGTAAAAACGCTGATTTACTCCAGTGATAGCAAGGCGATTGCTGTGCTTGTCCGGGGCGACCACGATGTAAATGACGAAAAGCTCAGTCAGGCTATCGGTGGTAAGCACATTGAATTAGCCGATGAGGCTACTATCGAAACAGTCACCGGCGCCAAAGTCGGCTTTGCCGGCCCGGTCGGAATTGCCGATAAGGTCGAGGCTATGCTTATTGACTATGCCGTGGCTGCAATGCCGGTCTGGGTAACGGGCGCAAATAGGACGGACTATCACGCCATAAATGTAGTGCCAGGACGGGATTGCGATGTGAATAATGCCCGGCTAATCGACATCCGCTACGCCGTCCCAGGCGACACTTATAAGGGCAAAGAACTTCTTTTCAAAAAGGGCATTGAAGTTGGCCAGGTTTTTAAGCTCGGGACCAAATACAGCGAAAAATTAGGCGCAAAATTCCTGGATGAAAATGGGGTCGAAAGACCTTGCCTGATGGGCTGCTACGGCATCGGCATAAACCGAATCCTTGCCTCGGCTATTGAACTGGGCAACGACGAAAACGGCATTATCTGGCCAATTTCTATTGCCCCGTTTGAGGTCTTAGTAACTTGCGTCAACCAGGAAGACCAAGACGTAGCCCGCACCGCGGAAAACATCTACAAAGAGCTGTGCGATAAAGACATTGAGGTGCTACTGGACGACCGGAATGAGCGAGGCGGAATAAAATTCAAGGATGCTGACCTTATCGGCATACCGATAAGGGTCACCGTAGGCAAAAAGTCCCTGGCCGAGGGAAAGGCCGAAATTAAGCTGCGGGCGGAATCCGCCACACGAACGGCGGACAAGTCGCAAAGTCAAAAAGTCCTCGTGGCAAACGCAGCAAATAAAGTAACTGAATTGGTCAACTCACTGAAAGAACAATTACATCTTTAGTCGTCGCCGGAACGGCGACGGGTATACCCAAATTCGGGAAGGAGAAAGCAATGAACAAGAACGCAATTTCCAGACGCACTTTTATCCGCAATACTTCGCTGATGGCTGCCGGCACAATCGCCGGAGCATTGGCCAGTAAAACCCCAGCTCTTACCATTGCCGAGGTAGAACGCATCGTCAAAAACGGGCGAATCAACCAGTCGGTCAGCAGGTGGTGCTACGGCAAGTTCTCGCTCGATGATCTCTGCACCATTGCCAAGAAGATGGGTATGACCGCGATCGACCTGCTGGGACCAAACGATTTCCCGACCCTTAAGAAGCACGGCATGGTCTGCTCCATGATAAGTACGCACAGCCTGACCAAAGGTCTGAACAGAAAAGAAAACCACGAGGAATGCCTCGCCAGGATTCGGTCTGCTATCGACGCTGCTGCTGAGAACGGGTTTCCGAACGTTATCACTTTTCCCGGCAATAGGGCTGGCATGCCAGATAACGTTGGAATCGAAAATAGTGTCGCGGCCCTTAAACAAATCGCCGGCCACGCAGAACAAAAGAAAGTCACGATCTGCATCGAGTACCTAAACAGTAAGGTGGACCACCACGACTACATGTTCGACAACATAAAATGGGGCGTGGAGGTCTGCAAAAAAGTCGGCTCCGAACGTGTCAAAATCCTGTATGACATCTACCATGCGCAGATCATGGAAGGCGACATTATCCGCACGATTCGCAACAATAAGAACTACATCGGACACTACCACACGGGCGGCAATCCGGGCCGAAACGAAATTGACGACACACAGGAGATATATTATCCTGCCATTATGAAAGCTATCGCCGAGACCGGATTCAAAGGTTATGTCGCGCACGAGTTTGTCCCGAAACGAGATCCGCTGGAGTCGCTGGCTTACGCTGTGCGCATCTGTGATGTATGATACGACTGCTGTTTAGCCATCGCCGGCACGGCGATGGTTGATAAGAACCTGAGCAAATGTGGCAGTTAAAAGACCCTAACCCGGTAAAGCTAATAATCGGAATCTTGGCCGCCGACCGGCAATGCCTGCACGCTGCGATAGAAGCAACCGAGGACAAATTCGATAAGATCGACCTGGTAAGCGATGTTTGGCCGTTCACCCAGACCGATTACTATAAAGACCAAACCGGCCCAAATATCCTGAGACAATTTGTCAGCATTGAACGACCGACTGATCCCGGCCGATTGGCCAAAATCAAACACAAGACAAACAAGCTCGAACAAAAATTAGCAGCCCGGCTTGCCCTGCCGCTGCCCAGGCCGGTGAACCTCGACCCGGGCATAATTGAGCCTTGCAAGCTCATCCTGGCCTCAACGAAAAACTACTCGCATCGTATATATATCGGCAAAAAAATGTACGCTGAAGTGACGCTTATCTTCGACAAAGGCTGCTGGCGGCCTTTACCTTACACGTATCCAGATTACCGGCAGCAGTGCTATTTCGATTTCTTTGAAAAGGTAAGGACGCGGTTGCTGGAGCAGTTAAAACACACCAGCAAAACCCCGCGTAAAACGCGGGGCTAAATATTTAGCCTGCGGTTTCACCGCAGGTTCTGCAGGTTCGTAATGCTTGCCACATTAGCAGCCATTTTAGTTGTCGGCTCATTCGTGATGTCGGCAATACTAACCGCGGTGGTCAAAAAACTGGCCATACGCACTAACTTTGTTGCCCATCCGACGGCTGACAGATACCACCGAAGCATCGTGCCTCTGGGCGGCGGAATTGCAATCTTCGCTGCACTGTCAGTTATTATCGCCGCTGCCGTCGTAGTAGTGAAACTATTGGTAGCTCCCGGCTACCTGAATTGGCTTGCTGAACGGACCAACATAAAGCCCGCTCATTTTCTGGCTAAGGGCGATCAACTGGCAATTATATGGCTGTGTGCATTTGCTCTGTTTTTGCTGGGCCTGTGGGACGACAAAAAGCGTCTCGGCCCCTTTTTCAAACTTGCCGTGCAGTTTGCGGTGGCGATAGCCGCCGCTGCGTTCGGCCAGGTTAGGGTTGAGCTTTTCATCCAGAATACGGCAGTTACTTCTGCGCTTTCAGCGGTCTGGATAGTTCTGATTATTAACGCCTTTAATTTTCTCGACAATATGGATGGTGCCGCCGCCGGCATGGCGGTCATTACCAGCAGTATTTTATTCACGTCTGCTGCCACCAGCGGCCAAGTACTTGTCGGTGGCCTGGCGCTAGTTTTCATCGGGGCGCTATTAGGGTTTTTAGTATTTAACTTTCCGCCCGCGAAAATCTTCATGGGCGACGCAGGCTCATTGGTTGTGGGCTTTTTCGTTGCGCTTTTGACTTTGCGGACAACTTATTATCACCAAGCCCAAAGCGGACGATGGTACTCGGTTTTTATGCCACTGGTGGTAATGGCGGTGCCGCTATATGATTTTATCAGCGTGACTCTTTTGCGGATAAGCCAGGGCAAAAGCCCGTTTGTAGGCGACACACAGCACTTCTCCCATCGGTTAAAAAGGCACGGATTGACCGAGACCCAGACGGTTCTGACTTTATACTTAGCCACGCTCTGTACCGGGCTGGGCGCAACTTTTCTCTATCAGGTCAACCTGGCTGGCGCTATCCTGATCTTCGTTCAGACAATTATGGTCCTGTGTATTATCGCAGTGTTGGAAACCGGCGCCAAAGATGACGACAACCGCAGGTAATGCAAATCTATTCAGGAACAAGGGCCGGACGATCTTTGAGTGTGTTTTGCTTGGCGTCTGCCTTTACGTAATTGCGCTTCGTGCCACGCTTACCGAAAGTCCAACCGTACAACCGGCCACTTTGCCGAGCAATATCACCGATATTGTTTACACTCTATCGGTATCTGGGGTGCTCATATTTGCTCTTATCTTATGGCTTGTCATAAGCTTTTTAGGCGGCACATTCACATACCGTTTCACAGGCATCGAATTGGGGCTGGCTCTATTCTGCGTAGCTGCTACTGCCGCCGGCTTCGCAGCAGCAGATAAGCGGCTGGCAGTCTCCAATATCGCCATGATTTTGGCCATCGTGCTTATGGCTGTCCTTCTGGTGCAGATATTGGACTCGCAGCCAAAAATAAGGCTGGTGCTCGCTCTCATCGGTGCTCTGGGCGTGGTGTCAGCCTATCAGTGCGCCGAGCAACTCTTGCTTAGCAATCAGATGACCATTGAGCAATACGAGCAATCTCCGCAGACTATCCTCGAACCGATGGGTATTGAGCCGGGCTCTTTGCAGCAATTTCTTTTTGAGCATCGGCTTTATGCCGGAGGCGTCCGCGGATTCTTCACCACCCGCAATTCGGTCGGCTCATTCACACTATTGGCGTGCTTTGCCGCTGTCGCTTTATGTATTGAAAAGTTCCGAGAAGAAAAGCCCTACATAAAACGTGGGGCTAAACCCGTCCTGAGCCGGGTCGAAGGATATTTAGCCCTGCCTTTCAGGCAGGGTTTTCCAAATACGCATCTTTTGTGCTGCGGCATCGCTACAGCAGCCGTTATCTTTGGCTTTATTATCATACGCAGCAAAGGCGCAATAATCGGCTTACTCTTTGGCGGCACCATCTTTGTAGCGATGCTTCGCTTTGGTGATTGGCTGAAAGCCCATAGAAAAGCCATACTCAGCGCTTGCTTATTTCTGGCTGCTGCCGCGACCCTAGTGATTATTTCACACGGATTGGCTCATGGTCGATTGCCTGGCGGCAACCCCATGCTGGTCAGATGGCAGTACTGGCAGGCATCGGCAAAAATGTACGCCGACCATCCGCTCGCCGGTGTCGGACCTGGCAACTTTTCGCAGTATTACCCGCGCTACAAACCCGCCGAAGCAATCGAATCGGTCGCGGACCCACACAATTTTGTGCTCAGCGTTTTGACCGAGTACGGCCCTTTGGGCCTGATCGGATTCTTAGCCATGATATTCATACCTGCGTGGAAAGTCATTTCGCCCCGCCGCGATGTCACGCCCGAACCTGCCCCACACCAACTGTCTTTTAGAATCATGGCTATAACTTTTCTTATCGTCATATCGGCTGCGCTGCTTTTTATCAGGCCGATGGTTCTATCGGTTGCACCCACGGATAGTTTTGAGGTAATGATTTATGTGATAGTGACATTATATGTTACGCCCGTGTTGGTATTTATCCTCGGCTTTTTACTTTTTACGACGCCTTCACACAATACGCAAGACGCAAGCCCGGCCTCGAGCGAAGCGAAGGCACGCGGTACCAACATTGTTGTTCCTGCTCTTGTTGGCGGGGTGATTGGCCTTTTACTTCATAACCTGATAGACTTTGCCATTTTTGAGCCGGGCGTATTCACTACCTTCTGGGCGATAATAGCATGCCTGGTTGCCGAACATTCTTTCCAGCACCCCCACCGGCAGCTTGTTATTAAGCTAACGCCGAATGCAAAAATAATGGTTGTAATAACAGCTCTGGCAGTAATTGGGACATATCTAAATTATGTTCTTATCCCTGTAGCCGCGAGCACCGCCAAGATTCAGCAGGCTAACAAAGCCATTTCCGATGGCTGGTTCGAGCTCGCGCACGAGCTTTTAGATAAGGCTGCCCAGGACGATTCTCTAAGCCCCACTGCGTCATTTATGAACGGCAGATTGTATTTGCACCATTTCGAGTCAACGGGCGGCAAAAATCAGGATTTGCTGCTGCAGGCCGAGAAACACCTGCAAACTGCTATCCAGCGCAACAAACAAAACTTCAAATATTTTGAGCAATTAGCCCAGGTCTATACCTCACTGGCAGAAATCTCGCCCGACCAGACTAAGAAGGAATATCTCGATAAGGCATTCGAGGCTGTGTCACTTGCCGTTGAGCGTTACCCGGGCTGCGACCGCCTGCGATTCAAACTGGCACAAATTGCCGAGCAGTTGGACAAAAAAGACATCGCCCTTGAGCAATATAAAGAAACGATAAGGATCGAGGATAAATATCGCGCTCAATTCAGGATGATGTATCCGCAGCGGAAAGAAGTCATCAGCCGACTCGGCCAAGAAAAATATGAGTTTGCCCTTAGGCGGATAAAAGAACTTTCCAAAGAATCCCGTATTTAGGTTCTATCCGACAGTCCGGTATCTACCCAATGCGTGCGTGTCAAGTGATGTTTGCCATTACTGCATCCGGAATATCGAAGTTGGAAAAGGCGTTTTGCACGTCGTCGTGGTCTTCTAACGCCTCCATCAGAGAAATGATTTTCTTGGCGGTTGCCGCGTCGCTGACCGGCACCGTGTTCTGCGGCACCATCGAAACTTCAGCTACCTCGGTAGGTATGTTTTTCTCTTTCAAGGCCTTCTTGAGTTTTTCGTAGGCGCTCGGCTCACAGGTTATTTCATAAACTCTGCCGGTGTTTTGCATGTCATCGGCGCCTGCCGCCAGGGCAATTTCCAGCAGGGCATCTTCGTCAGCTTGGTCGGTGCTCACAGTAATCAAGCCCTTTTTGTTGAACATCCAGTTGACGCATCCGCTTGTTCCGAGCGAACCGCCGTGCCTTTCGAAAAGCCTTTTGATTTCCGGCGTGGTTCGGTTGCGATTGTCGGTCAACACGTCGACCATTATGGCCACACCGCCCGGGCCGTAACCTTCGTAGACGACCTCTTCAAAATGAGCGCCCTCCAGCTCTCCGGTTCCTTTCTTGATGGCCTTTTCGATGGTGTCCTTCGGCATATTGGCAGCTTTGGCCTTGTCAATAGCATATCGCAGAGCCAGATTTGCCGACGGGTCGCCGCCGCCGCTCTTGGCCGCAACTATTATCATTCGAGCCAATTTGCTCCACACCTTGCCGCGCTTCGCGTCAAGAGCGGCTTTCTTATATTTTATTCCTGCCCAATGTGAATGACCTGACATACTTACTCCCGATAAAGTCTTATTGCTAAACAGAATTCATTATATAGCACTTTCGCTTTCCTGGCTAATCTTTTTTTCAAAACCCTGCTCAATTATGCTGCGGCGGGCCAGAAAAGTTTTGACGCTATGAACTTTCCTGCGATAAAATCGTACAGAGTGTAATCAAAATGGCTGTTGGAGTTAAGAAACCGTGGGTTCTGCCTATGGGTGTGATTGTTTTGAGAATTTGGAGGCCCAAAAATGCGAATAGATACTACCAAACCCAATAGAAACGTCTCGCGGTATCTGTTGATTTTAATCCTGCTTTCCTTTTTGCCCTTTATTTGCCCGCTGCCAACCCGTGCCCAAGATACAGACAGCATTACCACCCTCCGCCGTATGGGCAAAGCCTTTGCTGACATCGCTGAGAAAGCTTCGCCGGCGGTGGTCGGCATCAGGGCCGAAAAGACCGTAACATATGAGTACCCAAGCCTGGAGGACTGGCCATTCGGCAGTCCGTTTGACCCATTTGGCGATGACCTGTTTGACCGATTCTTCCGTTGGCGTTCACCTCGGCGAAGCACGCCCCAGCGCAGACAGGAGTCGGCCCAGGGCTCTGGCTTTATTATCACTGCCGATGGATACGTCCTTACAAGCAATCACCTTGTCGGTGAAGCCGATAAAGTTCTCGTCAAGGTGGGAGAAAAGCCGGAGGCAGAGGTGAAAGTCATCGGCACGGACCCAGAATCTGACGTCGCTGTTTTGAAAATCGAGGGTGACAACTTCGCACATCTGGAATTGGCTGACTCGGATGCACTCAATGTAGGCGAATGGGTTGTTGCTATCGGCAATCCTTTCGGCTTGAGTCATACCATCACAGCCGGCATTGTAAGCGCAAAGGGCAGAAGCGGCTTTGTTGGCATGAATAGCTATCAAGACTTCATTCAGACCGATGCTGCCATAAATCCTGGCAATTCCGGCGGCCCGCTGCTTAATCTTGACGGAAAGGTGGTTGGCATTAACACCTTTATTATCAGTCGCACGGGCGGCTTTATGGGTGTCGGCTTTGCAGTCCCCATTAATATGGCCAAAGAGGCATATGAGCAACTTGTTAAAACCGGCAAGGTCGTCCGAGGCTACCTGGGCATCGGATATAGAGAGATAGACCCTGACATGGCTGCATCTCTCGGCCTAAAAGAAGACACCAAAGGCGTAGTTGTAAACGAGCTTAAAGAGGGTTCCCCCGCAGATAAGGCTGGATTGAAGGTTTACGACGTCATCGTTGAGTTTGAAGGCCAGCCGGTTGAAAAAGGTACTGAATTTCTTAATCGCGTGTCCAAGCTCGAGCCGGGCACCAAGGTGCAGATAGTTGTGCTGCGGGACGGCAAACGCGAAAAAGTTACCGCCACTCTCGGAACGCGTCCGCCACCAGAGGAAATTGCCAGCAAGCCCTCAGACGTGACGGAAGAGTTAGGCCTTACTGTACAAACACTTACGGATGATCTGGCGCGAAGGCTTGGCTACGAAGGGCAGACCGGCGTCTTAGTGACCAGAGTCGAGTCCGGCTCGGAAGCGGCACGTAAGGGCATCTCACCTGGCATGCTAATTCTGGAAGTCAACCGTGAGCCGATCAAAGATGCCAAGGAATTTTACCAGGCAGTGGACCGAAGTGCCAAGAAAGGCACAGTCTTGCTGCTGATAAGTGACGGACGCAGCACTTCGCTGGTTGCGCTGAGGCTGCCGAAGAAATAAATAGCTACAACCTCCTTCATATAAACGAGTTAGCCCCGCACTAATTACCGAGGTGGGCGTGAGCACCCTATGTCGTGACGGGCAATTAGTGCGGGGCTCGTTTTTTATACCGGCTGCATATCTATAGTGCCTTATGATGTTAAAATGGCAAATCTAAGTAATTTAGCGAAAAATTATTCGGTGGCGGTAATAGGAATAACACGGGCAATTATGCAAGAGTGAGCAAGTGCCGAGTAAATGCGGAGAAAGACAAGCCCCAGTAAACTGGGGGCTAAACACTTTGAAATTGTGACTACGGAGGCGAGTGCGTATACTCTCGAATATATGTTTGAGAGAATCCTTTCCTTCTATACCAAGTACTTTGCGATCTGGGTGGTCGTGTTCGGGGCGGCGGCATACCTGTTTCCAAGACCAATCAAGGGCTTGAGTCCGGGGATGGATTGGTTCTTTGCGCTAACGATGTTCGGCATAGGGGTGGCATTAGAGCCTGAAGACTTCAAGCGGATTGTGCGAAAGCCGGCCATCGTCCTGGTTGGAATGTGCGTGCAGTATATCGTTGTGCCAGCAGGAGCATACGCAATCGTCAAGGCATTTCAACTTGAGCCAGCAATAGCAGTCGGGGTAATATTGACGGCTTCGGCGCCGGGGGCGATGTCCAGCAGCGTGATGAACTACATCGCCAAAGCTGATGTGGCGTATTCGGTGTCATTAACGACTGTTTCAACCCTGATAGCACCCGTGATGACGCCGGGACTGACATATATTTTAGCCAAATCGGTTCTGAAAGTTCCGTTCTGGCCGATGCTCATAGATGTTCTCTGGATGGTGATAGGCCCGCTACTTATCGGATTTGGGCTGAGGTGCTATTTTAGAAACAAAGTCGAGAAGATTTTGCCGGTCTTTCCAGCAATTTCAGCTACATTTATTATATTTATTTGCTCGTTGGTGATAGCTCTTAATAAGCAGTACCTCGGGAAGGTTACAGGTTTGGTTTTGGCTACGGGGGTACTATTGAATGTTTTTGGAATGGTTGCGGGGTACATAGTCGCGTGGATTTTCCGGATGGACGTGCGGCAGAGACGGACGCTGTCAATCGAGGGCGGGATGCAAAACGCCGGATTAGGGACTGTTCTGGCATCAGAGCACTTCGGGGAAAGAGCAGCAATACCGGCGGCAATTTTTGTATTCTTATGTATAATTACCGCATCAACTATGGCTGCGGTCTGGCAAAGACAGACGACCGAAAAAATGGAATGATAAATAATATTAACAAGTCTTATTGCGTCTTGCCGATATAAACACTATAATTCTTGACGCACATTCGGTTTTTGAAAGTTTAGCCGGGCAGTCTTTCTTTGGCTGCCCTTAAGTTTGAATAGGACAGGCAACTTTTTCAGGAGATGGCGTTATGGGCTGCAATCTGGCAATAGCAGGAGTAACCGGCGCGGTCGGGCAGGAATTTCTGACTATCCTTCGGGAGCGAGACTTTCCCTTTGATTCGCTGAAAGTGCTGGCCAGCAGCCGGTCTGCGGGCAAAAAAATCGAATTCAAAGGCAAAGAATACATCGTTGAGGAAATGACAAATAACAGCTTCAGAGGCATCGACATAGCGCTTTTTAGTGCCGGCGGAGCACGAAGCAAGGAATTTGCCCCTGTTGCGGCGCAGGTGGGCGCCGTGGTCGTAGACAATACCTCAGCCTTCAGAATGGACCCGAATGTACCGCTGGTCATTCCGGAGATAAACCCGCAAAAGATTTATGAGCACAAAGGCATAATTGCCAATCCGAACTGCTCGACCATTATCGGCATTGTACCGGTTTGGCCCCTGCACAAGGCCAACCGTGTCAAACGGATGGTAGTCAGCACCTACCAGGCAGCAAGCGGAGCGGGAATGCAGGCAATGCTCGAACTGGAAAATCAAAGCCGCGAAATTCTTGCTGGCAAATCGCCAACCATAAGCGTTTTTCCGTATCAGATTGCCTTTAATTGTTTCAGCCACAACTCGCCACTGGGGCCGAACGGTTACAACGAGGAAGAAACCAAGCTGGTCCGCGAGACCAGAAAAATCTTTGACTGCCCGGATATTGCGATTACCGCCACGTGCATCCGTATTGCGGTGCTCAGGACTCACTGTGAGAGCATAAATCTGGAGTTTACCGACCCGATTACGGATAACCAGGTCAGGGACCTCTTGAGCACCGCGCCGGGCGTGAAGGTTATGGACGACCGTGAGCACAACCGCTTCCCGATGCCAATCGACGCCACGGGCAAAGACGACATTCTTGTCGGGCGAATCCGGCAGGATGAATCAATACCGGATAACCGCGGCATCAACATTTGGGTTGCCGGCGACCAGTTGCGAAAAGGCGCGGCACTGAATGCCATCCAGATTGCGGAAAAGCTGCTTTAGTCGGTGACAATGGCCGTTCGCAATATAAAACTCACCATCGCGTACGACGGCAGCAAATATCATGGCTGGCAAATCCAGCCGGGGCGAAGAACCATCCAGGGCGAACTCATCGAGGCAATCAGCGAGCTGCTCGGCTGGAGAGTCAGAGTCTGTGGGGCCAGCAGAACCGATGCGGGCGTCAGCGCTCTGGGGCAGGTCGCCCTTATTCAGATCGATTCGCCCATCCCCACCGACAGACTTGCCAAGGCAATCAGTGACAGACTTCCTGCCGGTATCACCGTCTGTGAGGCGGTCGAGGTTCCACTGGGGTTTGATGTGATAGGGGCCGTCAAGAGCAAGCTGTACCGGTATACAATCTTCACCGGCAGGGTGCCCCCGGTGCTGCAGATAAGCCACTGCTGGCATATCCCTGATAAGCTGGACATTGCCGCTATGGACGCTGCCACCAAGATGCTGGTCGGCACAAAGGATTTCAAATCCTTCGCGTCGGCTTCAGATAAGCGCGAAAGCACGGTTCGGACGATTTTTCGCTGTGACGTCACCGGCGAAAACGATTGGGTCTATGTTGATGTGGAAGGTGACAGTTTCTTATATAATATGGTGCGAAATATTGTGGGCACGCTGGTCGAAGTTGGAAGGGGCAGATGGAAGCCAGAAAAAGTGCTTGAAATTCTTCAAGCACGGGACCGAACCGCCGCCGGGCCGCTCGCTCCCGCTGCGGGACTTTGTCTAATGCGGATCACGTACTAACAGGAGACAGGAGACAGAATACAGGAGACAGGAGATTCAGCAAAGCTGCCGCTAAAAGGAGAAGCAGAAAATCATTCAAAGACCACCAAAAATCTATCTTGATACAAATCACTTAATCAACATTGCCCGCGTGCGAAAACAAAAAGAGCTTCCAATTGGACAGTCTGAAGATGTCTACACGCGCAACAATGAGTACGCCAGATCGTACTGTGCCGTTATCCTCAATCAGGCTGCGACCGAGCGCAATTTGCGAACATTCATACTGCAGGCAGACATCAGCCTTCAGTTAAAGGTATTTTGTAAAGCGTCTGACATATTGAATGTCCTTGAGAATCGAGGCTTTACATGGTGACACTTCAAGATCGGGCATCGTGACACCTGAGCTCATGTGCACTGTTACTTGTGAAGGGAACCTTTATGGACAAAGAAACAGCTAAAAAGTTTACAGATTTGACAGTCTGGAAAAAAGCACATAGCTTTGTTCTATCTGTTTACCGTCTAACCACAGCCTTTCCAAAGAGCGAAATCTACGGTCTGACCTCTCAGATCAGGCGCGCAGCGATCTCTATCCCGGCTAATATCGCTGAAGGTTTCAAGAAAAGGAGCAACGCAGATAAGGTTCGATTTATGAATATAGCCCAGGGGTCGCTTGAAGAATGCCGCTATTACCTAATCCTTGCAAAAGACCTGGAATACGCCAATACCGAAGGATTATCAGCTCAGCTTGATGAGGTCGGCAGACTATTAGCCGGGTATACCGAAGCTATTAGGTCCAAAACGCTGAGCGAACCCTGAAACAGAAAAACAGAATTCGAGATTTTTGGCTTCTGTATTCTGTCTCCTGTATTCTGTATTCTCTATATGCGAATCGTTCATATTATAACGAGATTGATTCTCGGCGGAGCGCAGGAAAATACACTGATCACCTGCAAACTGCTGGCAGAGCGAGGTCACGATGTCACGCTGATCACCGGGCCAGCAATAGGTCCCGAAGGGGAACTGTTCGATCAGACGAAGAGTCAGAAATACCAAGTCATTGTGATTAGCGAACTCAGGCGGGCAATCGATCCAGTCAAGGACTTGATAAGCTACCACCAAATCAAGAAGCACGTGCGGCGGATTCAGCCTGACATCGTCCACACTCACTCAGCCAAAGCAGGCATACTCGGACGATTCGCTGCTCACCGGCTAAAAGGAGAATGGGCAGAAAACCGGCCCGCAATAGTCCACACGATACATGGTCTGGCGTTTCATCCGTATCAAAGCAAATGGCTGAACAAACTTTATATTGCTCTGGAAAAATCGGCTGCCACACGAACGGATTTCTTCATCAGCGTCGCTGATGCGATGACCAACCAGCAAAAAGCTGCTGGCATCGGCGTGGATAAACCCTATGTCACGGCCTATTCGGCCATCGAAGAAGAGCAATTCCTTCAGCCTATTTCACAGCAGCGCCTAAATGATTTCAGGCGCAAATACGGAATCCCAGAAGGTGCCATTGTGCTTATCACCATTGCCAGGCTTTTCATGCTCAAGGGCCATGATTATATCATTGAATCCGCCAGAGACCTGGCGCCGCGATTTGAAAACGTCGTGTGGCTGTTTGTAGGCGACGGCAATCTATCCGATTACTACAAGGCGGAGGTTCAAGAATTAGGACTTACTGATAAAATAAGGTTCACAGGCCTTTTGCCGCCCAGCGAGATTCCACTTGCCATACAATCCTCGGATATTCTTGTGCACTGCTCGCTGAGGGAAGGCCTTGCACGGACTTTGCCACAGGCGATGCTATGTGGCAAGCCGGCTATCTCATTCGATGTGGATGGTGCACGAGAAGTGGTAAATCAGAGCACGGGCCGGCTGATTGAGCCAAAGAATGTCGAGCAATTAACGCGAGCCTGCGCGGAATTGATAGAAGATCAGAATTTGCGAAAAAAACTCGGCGAAGCAGGCAGAGAATTTGTAAAAGAAAAATTCGCACCGGAGGCTATGATTGATACAATCGAGGCGGTGTATCGAAGACTGCTGGAGCAGTGAATAGCATAAGCCATTGGGTAAAAAAGGTGTTGCCGCGATGAGCAAGAGTTTAAGACCGTGGTGGAAGAATTGTTGCGCACTTGACGATAAAAGGTGTCTTACCGACAGGGAACTTCAGGCGATCGACGCCTTGGAGGATTCTGTTAGCCCATTGGACGACCAGACGGTCGCCATAAGACAGCTTATCACACGATTCGAGGCGTGCTATCATGAGGCTGATAAAGAGGCCGAGCGTATTATAAAAGCCATCGGCAACGGGCGCTGCCCGAAGGAATCTAAGTCACAGCCGCCAAAACGGAAAAAGGAATTGCAGAATTCTCACCGGATACTTTCGCTCTGGTGCAAAAATCCAGCTATCAAGAGCATAGATTTGGATGTCGGTGGCGTACCGGCAGATCAGCTATTGAGCTTTATCGGAGAACCGAGTCCTCTTAAGATATGGCAGGTGGAGCGAATCGTAGATAAGGTCAGCCAGGCTCTGAATCCGAACCGGCATTATCATACGATGGCACTGGGTCTGGCAGATGATGGCCAGGCAGGGGCAAATCCGGTGGGTGAATATTACAAAGACGACTTGGCTTTCCTCCAACAAACCAGAGAGACTATCATACATGATACGGTAGATGACCGAAAATCAAAGGTATCTCTTGCTATGGCTATAGACCTGCTGATGCCATGTCACTGGGATTTCGTCGGAGGTCTTATTATTATTCTCAAGGCAATCGGTGGAGACCTATACCCAGCTAAGCCGTATGCATGCTGCGCGCGAAATATCAAGCTAAGCCCCCTTTGCGACAGGTTAAAGATTATTTCGAATACGCTTAGGGCCTTCTGGAAGGGCAAAAAGACGATCAAAAATGTAGACCGTGACATCCTTACATCTTTAGGAGAAGCGACACCGGTCAAGCGTTGGCTTGCTGCATCGCTGGATAAGACCATAAGACTGCACTTGAGTCTGCCTTTTGAGATAGATTTATCATAAAAAAGAGGTACAAAAATGGATGAAATGGTAAGCATTTGTGGTTTGCTGTGCAACGAATGCGGTGTGTTTATTGCAACCAAGAACAATGACGATGCCAAGCGAGCAGAAGTGGCGCAAGTCTGGTCCAAGGCATATAAGGTGCACCTTAAGCCGGAAGATATTAATTGCAGTGGTTGTCTGTCGGACGCCGAGCCGCTTTTCATGCACTGCCGAGTATGCCAGGTAAGAAAGTGCGGAAAGGAAAGGGCCGTCGAGAACTGCGCCCATTGTGATGAATACGCGTGCGAAGAACTCGAAAAGATATTCCAGATGGCTCCGGAGACAAAGAAACGATTGGACCAGATAAGAAGCAAGCTATAACTTTGCTGGAGATCAAGAATATTTTATAGAAACACCACCGTCATTTCGACCGAAGCGTCCCTAAAGGACGCGAAGCGGAGAAATCTACTTAAAAGCAGATTTCTCGACTTGCCTATGGCTCGCTCGAAATGACATTTTGGACTTCTTCTACAGAGCAAGTTCCCAAAAGAAGATGGATCAGACGCTCGCTTATTGTGGCCTGGTTTGTAATATGTGCCCTATTTATTTGGCAACGAGAGAGCAGGACCCAAAGAAGAAACGCCAAATGAGGGCTGAGATCGCACAGAAAATCAACGATATATACAAACAGAAATTAAAAGCTGAGGATGTCACTGATTGTGATGGATGTAAAGCAGAAGCGAGACTATTTTCAGCTTCCAAGAAGTGTAAGATAAGAAAATGTGCAAGAGGCAAGGCGGTTGAGAATTGTGCGTATTGTGGCGAATATCCCTGCAAGCAGCTCAAGAAATTTTTTGCTTCCGAGCCGGATGCCAAAGCACGATTGGATGTGATAAGAAACACACTTTAATTTGTCGGGATTGATAAAAGATATGATTTTGATGCCGTTCTTACTACTGGCTCCTTTGCTAGCGCAGAGCAGAGGATTGGAATGGGTTAGCGTGTCCGAAGATAATCGGACGTTCGTATTTAAGGAGTCAGGCCAGAGATTTACGCCGTGGGGTTTTAATTATGACCACGACCGAGACGGCCGGCTGCTGGAAGATTACTGGCAGCAAGAGTGGGACACCATCGAGCAAGATTTCAACGAAATGAAACAGCTCGGCGCCAATGTCGTCCGTATCCACCTTCAAGTTGGCAAATTTATGGTAGGGCCAAATGAACCGAATCAAGCGTCACTGGACAAACTTATACGTCTGGTCGGCTTAGCCGAACAGTTCAGCCTTTATCTTGATGTCACGGGCTTGGGCTGCTACCACAAAAAAGATGTCCCGTCGTGGTACGATCAACTTTCTGAGCAAGAGCGTTGGAACGTGCAAGCTCGCTTTTGGCAAGCAATTGCCCAGCGATGCAGCGACAGTCCTGCCGTCTTCTGCTATGACCTTATGAATGAGCCGGTTGTGGCCGGCGGTAAACGAACTGATTGGCTTGGCCCTGCCTTTGCCGGCAAACATTTTGTTCAGTTCATAGCGATTGACCAAGGCTCTCGAGACCGTCCTGCAATCGCGGTGCAGTGGATCAAGGAATTATCGTCGGCAATCCACAAGCACGACCGCCGGCATCTAATCACCGTGGGCCTGGTTCCCTGGAGCCTTGAAGGGAAAGGACTCACGTCCGGCTTCGTGCCGGAAAAAATCGTCCAGGACCTGGACTTTGTCAGTGTGCACATCTATCCTGAGCAATCAAAACTACCAGAAGCGATCCAGACCCTGGCAGGATTCTCCGTGGGAAAACCTTTGATAATCGAGGAGATGTTCCCGCTAAGATGTTCGATGGATGAGCTGGGGCGGTTCATTGAAGATTCGAGAAAATACGCCGCCGGCTGGATCGGATTCTATTGGGGCAAAACGCCCCAGGAGTGTAAAGCGTCTGGCGAAATCGCGGACGCTCTGATATTAGGTTGGCTCGAATTCTTCAAGAAGACCAATCCCGGCAAGTGAGTTTTTTTAAGGAGTTCTTTATTATGCCTGAAAAGAGTATTTCCCGGCGAAGATTTATGAAAGATTTGGCTGTTGTGGGCGGAAGTATTTTGATGGGCGCTCAATCAAGCAGGCCGGCTGAAACCAAAAAGTCCGGCAAGCTGCACTTAGCCTGCAACGTGTATCCCTGGACGGTATTTTATCAGCGTGAGGGACGCGACTTCAATAAAGACCTGGATGCGGGACTGGCAGAGGTGGCCGCCAGCGGTGTTGATGGCTTCGAGCCGATTATTAACGTGCCGCAGGACATCGGCCGGCTCGCCCCCTTGTTGAAAAAGCATGGCCTCGAAATGCGCTCGCTGTACGTTAATAGCACGCTACACGAGCGGGGCCAAGCCGATAAGAGCATCGAAGCTGTGCTCGCCATTGCCGAAAAGGCAAAACAACAGATGAACACAAAAATCATCGTGACAAATCCCAGTCCCATCCGCTGGGGTGGGCCGGAGAATAAAAACGATGCCCAACTGAAAGTCCAGGCAGAAGCCCTGCAAAAGCTCGCCCGCCAATTAAAAGAAATAGAATTGACATTGGCCTATCACAATCACGATATTGAGCTGCGAAACGCTGCCCGTGAGTTCCATCACATGATGGTTGGCACCGACCCGACGTGCGTTACTCTTTGTCTTGACGCCCACTGGATATATCGCGGCTCAGGCAATTCGGCTGTCGCACTGTTTGACGTATTGAAGCTCTACGGCTCACGAATCACCGAGCTACATCTTCGCCAGTCCAAAGACAACATCTGGACCGAGACCTTCGGCGAAGGCGATATTGATTATCCGGCTGTGGCAAAATATCTGCTGGATATTGGTGTCAAGCCGCATCTTGTGCTCGAACAGGCGGTCGAAGCCGGCTCACCAAAAACAATGACCGCAGTGGACGCCTTCCGCAAAAGCTGCCAATACGCCCGACAAATCTTTGCAGCCTTTGCGTAGCGTCCCGTTATTACGGTAGGATTGATGCTCGTCATTGCGAGCGAAGACAGCCTTTAGCCCTGAGCGAAGCGAAGGGGAAGCAATCTCTTTTTAGACAGAAATGGTATGCAAAACATACCGTACAAGTCAGACCTTTCCTTCGTTTCGCTCGGCTCGCAACTGTGCAACTTCAGCCTTCAAACGCCCCCACTCTCGGATGAACGGCTCGAAAAAGTATATTGCGAGATATGAATTGAATGCCAATACCAAAAACATGCAAGCCATCAGTATCGCCGCTGGCTTCGGCTTGTCTCTTGCTATTAGAATCGCCGTCGCCAGCAAACCTGCCGTTCCGCTGTAAAGTAACACCCACGAGGAGGAATCTTTTCCGCACCGTTTGGCAAACTGTTCAAGCCTGCGACTGTCCTTCTCCTCTTCGCTGAGATCACCTTTAAATAGCTTCATATTGCTTGATCCTCCCTCTTTTATACTGAAAAATTATATACGAGCCGGGGCCTCGCAATGACAACGCGGCGTTTATTCTATTACGTGAATGTTTTTCTTTTTGCACATATCTTTGAGGATTTTTGGCCAGACGGTGGCGCTGACCTCGCCGAGGTGGGCTTTTTTAAGAAGCAGCATAAATGTGCGGGATTGGCCGATGCCGCCGCCAATAGAAAGCGGAATCTTGTCATTCAAAATGGCCTGATGATAAGGCAGCTTTAGAAAATGCAGTTGGCCGGAAACCTCCAATTGTTTCCTGAGCGTCTCTTTGGTCACGCGGATGCCCATAGAAGTAAGTTCGTGCCGGCGTTTTGTCACCGGGTTCCAGACCAGAATATCACCATTTAAGCCGTGCATCGGGCGTCTATCCTCGGAGGTCGTCGGCGTGACCCAGTCATCGTAGTCCGCCGCCCGCATCTCGTGCGGGTAGCCATCTTCGAGCACCCAGCCGATCCCAATAATAAATATGGCCGGGTACTCTTGCACGATGGTGGTCTCTCGCTGTTTTCGCGGCAGGTCGGGGTATTTCTTGAGTATATCCTCGGCGTGGATAAAAGTAAGCTCGTCAGGCAAATTCGGGTACTTGTCGGTCTTTAATTGTGGGAAAAGCTGTTGGATGTGGGTCTCGGCACCTTTTAGGACCTTCCATATTTTTTCTACGATTTGCCGCAGGAATTGCAGATTGCGCTGCTCGGCGGTTATTGCCAGCTCCCAGTCCCACTGGTCAACATACGCGCTATGGTCGTGGTCGAGGAAGTAGTCTTTGCGCACCGCTCGCATATCGGTAAGCAGACCCTCGCCGATATTCATGCCGAACTGCTTAAGGGCCATTCGCTTCCATTTTGTCGCTGCCTGGACGACCTCGGCATCAACAGGGTTTTTATCGTAGTCGTTTGAAATGTGAAAGCCGATCGGCGTGCGCGAGCCATCCCGGTCGAGGTAGTCGTTTATGCCGCTTTCAACATCTACAATAAGAGGAACGGTGACACGAATCAAATTAAGTTCTTTGCACAGATTCTGCTCGATGTAGTCCTTAAGGGCGTAAATCGCAATCTGCGTTTCCTTCGGCGACAACAGAGAACTGTAATCCCGCGGCAAGATTTTTTCCAATTCGGCGTAGTCACCGATGCCGGGCCCAGCCAAGTCTGCTTTTTTGTCAGCCATTGTGTACTCCTAAATGTTGTGCGCAACGAAATCAATAAGAAATATTTTGCCCCGAAATTTATCTGCCAGACGTACGGCGGATTTATTTGGGGGTTTTGCCTTCGGGCAAAATCTTATACTGCTTGGGGGAATTGTCAAGAAACGATTTATTTCGTGGCTAAGCAAATTCGACGGGGTATCTGCCGGGATTTCTGATCGCTTTTATCGAGTCATCGAGACACGCAAGCTCGCCAGCGAGTCTCCGCTGTATTTGCCCCATTGATTCGACTGATTCAAACGGCTTTAACAAATCGGCAGGACATGGCTTCATCGCCGAAACAATGTCCCTCTCATAGCATTTTTTCTTGACCCTCGTGATTGTCTTTCTGCCTGGGCGGATTTGCTTATCCGGTGAGCGTTTGAATACGCCCTTGTCACCGTACTGAACGATCTTGTAGACTATCTCAATAGCCGGCGCGAAACGGGACACAGCAAAACGCGTGCCTATGCCGAAGCCATCGATCTGGGCATCAGCTTCGAGCAGATCGTGAATCTTAAACTCATCAAGGTCACCGCTGGCGAAAATTTTCAAAAACGCAACGCCATTATCCTGAAAATGCTTGCGAGCAAAATTGCTAAGCTCTACAAGATCGCCACTATCAAGCCGAATCCCCTTTATCTTTATGCCCTTTTGCTGGTAGAGGTGCTTGGCAACTTTGGCGGCTGTCTTTATGCCCTGGATAGAATCATAGGTGTCTACCAGCAAGATCGCTTGTTCACGGTATCTTTGCGCGAAATTGCGGAAGGACTCTTCCTCGCAGTGGTGCACCTGCACAAATGAGTGTGCCATTGTCCCTGTGGGGGCAAAGTTTAGCGTTTTGGCAGCGAACAAGTTGCTGGTCGCTGAAAAGCCTGCCATCTGCGCTGCCCTTGCCGAACGCAAAGACGCCACAGGGCCCTGACAGCGCCGCAGGCTGAAATCCACCACCACCCTACCCTTAGCGGCAATAGAAGTTCTAGCTGCAAGTGACGCCTGGATAATGGAAAAGCCGAGTATGTTTAAGATGTAGCTTTCCAGAATCTGGGCACAAATTAAAGGGCCAGCCACCTCAAAGGTCGGCTCCTGGGGGAAAAAAACCGTGCCTTCCGGCAGAGAGCGTATTTTTACATCCGGCTTAACGCCCGATAGGCATTGCAGAAAATCCTCGGCGAATATGTTAAGGCTGCGCAGATATTCGATGTCCGCTTTGGTGAAGCGGAACTTGCGAAGGTAAGATTCCACTTCGCTTAGCCCGGCCATTACAAAAAAGCCCCAGTTCTCCGGCAGTCTTCTAACAGAGACCTCAAAGTAGGCGGTATCGTGCATACCCTTTTGGAAATAGACCTGAGCCATGGTCAGCTCATAAAGGTCTACAAGAAGTGCGGGACTATCCCTCATCAGCCACATCGCAACTGCCTTAATAATTCGCTGAACTGGGTAATTTCGACCCCCATTTGCCTGAATTCATCCAGAAGCTCTTTTTCGGGTCTTGTGCCCAAGCCGCGGACGATGTCTTTGAGAAGAAACAGCTTGATGCCGCTGTGCCTGGCAAGGCCTCGCAGCACACAGTATACACAGAAGTCCAGCGCAACGCCGAAAGCTACAACTGTTTTAGGCTTGAGGAGCTTGACGAGCTTATCGGTGTTGGGATTATCAAAAACATCGATGCTTTCCTTTCTTATGACGATGTGAAGCTGGTTTTTGTCGATAAGTTTTCGCAGGGCTATGGTATCCATCGGCTCAATCTGGACGTACTCGATGGGCAGTTCACCGAGGTATCCTACTCTTTCGCTGCCGGGGGAGCCGGCCATACAGTGTGGCGGGAAAGTCAATTTGTAATCAGGGTTGTCGGAAATCTCGGCGTTGTCCCTACTGTGCCAGTCTATGTCCGCGATGATAGAATAACCATTCTGCAGAGCAAACTTGCGCACCTGGCTTACTTTGTCGATAATTTTTTCCGCACCGGGGACATACAGCTTGCCCTGCGGCTGCATGAAGTCGAACTGTGTATCAACATCCCAGAATAACATTTGCCTCTTCATAGTGCACCTTTATTTATTATGTTGAAAATACCGGCTGGGGCCGAAATTTTCAAGGCGATATTTTCAGCACCGTGCGAAGTGTGCTACAATCCCAAAAATTCAAAGGTAAGCGTTCACTGAAAAACCGCATTTTTGTCACTGCGAGCGAAGCGAAGCAGTCTAATACCGCCAAAAGGTTGAGATTGCTTCGGCCTAAAGGCCTCGCAATGACGCAAAAACGCCATATTTTCTGCGTGAACGCTTACATTCAAAGAAGTCTCTGGAGGTATGAGCCTAATGAAAAGTTACAGAAAAGAGCTCTGGTTCAACACACAAAATAGAAGAGAGTACATCAATATCACGCCCCAGGTCGAACAGTGCCTTAAAGAAAGCGGCATCAAGGAGGGGCTTTTGCTTTGTAATGCCATGCACATCACCGCCAGCGTTTTTATCAATGATGACGAATCTGGTCTTCATCACGATTTTGAGGTCTGGCTGGAGAAATTAGCACCGGAGAAACCGTACTCGCAATATCGGCATAACGGCTTTGAGGACAACGCCGATGCACATCTGAAGCGCAGCGTGATGGGTAGAGAAGTCGTGGTGGCGGTGACGGATGGCAAACTCGATTTCGGCCCATGGGAGCAGATATTCTACGGCGAATTCGACGGCAAAAGAAAAAAACGAGTCCTGGTAAAAATCATCGGAGAATAAATTCGTCGCTATTCGTTCCTGGATCATATCTCGTTCGCGCTCATAATTAGCATTTGACAAAAGAGCCATTTTGTAGGATGATACTCGCATGACGAAATTGGTCAGGGACGACCTTCAGAAACTGGCTGAAATGAGACTGGAAGATGCACGGTGCCTGTTGAGACAGGGCCGCTACTCCGGCGCTTATTATCTATGTGGTTACGCAGTTGAATGCGGGCTCAAAGCTTGTATCGCGAAACAAACCAAGGAATTTGACTTTCCACCGGAGCGAAAAGTAATCGATGCGATCTACACCCACGACCTCACGAAATTGATTAAGTCCGCAGGCTTTGCGAAAACCTTTAATGAAGATCTGAATAAAGACAAAAAATTAGCCTCTTATTGGTCTGTGCTAAAAGGCTGGACAGAAGAAAGCCGATATGAAGAACATGACCAAAAGAAAGCCATAGATATTTATGAAGCAATTGCAGACAAAAATCATGGAGTCCTACAATGGATAAGCCAACGCTGGTAGATGATGATATGAAAGCTGGTGAAGCTCTGCTGAATAAATTGGACGAGACCAAATTCGATGTCAAAGCAGCTTTGTGGTACTATATGGCCGACTCCGAAGAGTGGCGATTAATCCTTGCTTCGCCATTTGTAGACACCGATGGGCCTAAGAAAGCCTACGAGAAGGTTCAATTGCAACTCCAAGAATTAGATAGTCGATACGAGCTGTTCCTCTGGAATATATCCTTGGTCAGTCCAGACGATAAATTAATCAAGACCTTAAAATCAGCAATCAAAACGGGCAAGGGAATATCACACATCCGGTTTACGCGAAATGTGATTAACAACGTATTCATCGAAGACGCATACATATATCGGCTCACGTAATGCCGCGACCGTTCAAATATAATCCCTGCCGATTAACTGCTTTTTGCATTAGGCCCTCGGGGCGTTGTTCTCCATTCATCGAAACAGATTTCATGGCTAAGATAGTTCATGCGGTGATTGTATGAGTTTGTTGTTTTTCTTAGCTCAGGTGGTGGTTATCTCCTGTTCCGGCGCGATGCAGCCGGGGCCAGTCACTGCAACCGCTATCGCAATGGGCGCACGCTCACGATATGCTGGTGCGCTTTTAGCTATCGGCCACGGTGTTATCGAATTTCCTCTGATGGTGGTGATTATCCTGGGCATGGCAAAAATCTTCAAGCTGCCAAAAGTCCAGATTGCGATCGGCCTGGCCGGTGGTATTTTTCTGATGCTGATGGCGACACAAGCCTTACTCAGCCTGAAAGCCAAAGCCGATGCCGAACCCAGACCGCTGCAGCGCAAACCCATTCTGGCCGGCATTATACTATCCGCTGGCAATCCATATTTCTTGCTCTGGTGGGCGACGGTAGGTTTGGCGCTGGCCACACAGGCCACTAAGTGGGGAATTTGGGCGTTTGCGTTATTTGCGCTGGCCCATTGGTCGGTGGACCTGATTTGGCTGCAAACCCTGTCCTGGGCCAGCTTCAAAGGCTCATCGGTGTTCGGTCCCCGCGTCCAGAAAGTGGTGCTGCTTGTTTGTTCACTGGCATTATTTGGCTTCGGCCTATTTTTCGTTTATGGTGCGATTAAACCCCTGAGTGGGTTGTTATTAGCAAGAAATTAATCGCTTCTATAAGGAGACTGTAAGATGCTAAAGCGACTGTTGATTGTACTGGCACTATGTGGGGGGATAATAGGACCTTTGGGGTGCCAGGGCTCAGAAATTATCAGGCGGTGGCGTGTCGAAATTGGCCCCGCTGGTAACGAGTTCTGTGAAGTACCCAAGCCGAAGGCTGAAAAGGCAGAAGAAGAGACGCCGCCTCCATCCGAGGTAGTATTGCGTTGGGCTAAAATCATCGCACCTGGCGCGAAGGTGACGGAATGGAAGTTTAAGAGCGACCGCTACGGCTACCGGATTTATGCCCAAGTAAACCAGGAAGAATACCGGTTTGCTGTCACGCCAAAGGGCCGGTTATTGGCGCTGGAGTACGAAAACCGCGCTACCAATGTAAAAGAACAAGCTGGTGAGCTTATCCTGCCCGGCACTAAGAAAAGTATTGCTGAAAGTCGCGTGCCCAAGGCGGCGCTTAAGACGCTGGCAGAAGCCATGCCGAACGCCAGGGTCAGCCAGGCCTGGACCGCCCAGACCACTGCGGGGCTAAGGTATGTGATTGTAATTGACAAGATGGCTTTTTATGCGCGGCCGGATGGGCAAATTCAGGCGGCACGCCTGCTCAGCGAAGGTGCCCTCGATGAAGTCAAGCCTGCAGACAAACAGTTAGAGGAACTTCTGGGCCAGTATCGTGAGCGTTTCAACTTTGAAAACCAGATAAACAGGCTCGGCAATGGACCACGCAGCGCCAACGGCAGCTTTCGCTACGTGGTGATGGGCGATAGCAGGTCGCAATGGGAGATGTGGTCGAGCATAGTTAAGCACATCGCCAGCCTTGAGCCGAAGCCCGACTTCGTCATTAATTCCGGTGATGTAGTTTCCAGAGGATATGCCAAGGAGTATTATCAGTACTATATCCGAGCGATGCTGCAGACCGATATTCCTTACTTGGTCGCGATTGGTAATCATGACGTCGGCGCCGATGGCATGGCAAAGGAATATCGGTATCTGTTTGGCGAAAAGGCATTGAACTATTATTTAGATTACGGCAATGCCCGCTACATCTTTATCGATAACGTCACCAGGGTACAGCCTTATGAGCAAACATTGGACTGGCTGGACAAAACCCTTGCCGATACGCCGAACGGTTATCGTAAGTATGTGTGTGCTCATAGGCCACCCAAAAACATTGAGAAATGGGCGTATCACGCATGGGATGATTCTAACTCGCGGACCTTTACAGACCTGATGACCAAGTATAAGGTCGACGAGGTCTATCTCGGTCACATCCACGCATATTCGACAGCGCGCTATAATGGCGTCAATTACACGATCAGTGGCGGTGGCGGTGCTCCACTGCACTACTACTACGGGCCTCTTGGCAACATCCACCACTACGTCATCTGCGACGTTATGCCGGACGGCACGGTAAAACAACAGGTCGTACGGTTTTACAAATAGACAAGTAAAAAAGCAGGCTTGATCCTCGATACCTGTTCTTTCGCTGCGGATGGAGCATCAGGATTCCTCTGCTGGTTTTTCTCTGGCAGAACCCAAAATCTCTTTCAGACTATACTGGGCTAAAATGTCACGTTGAGATTGAAAAATTTGCAGTAGACTATCAGGCTGCTCACTCGGTGGCTGCACAAAGCTTGCAGCAGCTACGGCATCGGCGACTTCGGACAATCTGATATTTGCTGGGTCCTTCACAGGCAAAAATCCGACAGCGGGCTCGGAAGTCCTGGCTATAAAACCACTACTGACAAGATGGTCGAGAATTTTCTCGCCGAACTCGGCGGGCATATTCAGCTTACTGCAGATAATTTCTGCTGGGACAGGGGCCATATTTCGCTCAAAAGCTGCGGCAATTTCCCTGACAATATTGATAATGGTCAGGTCGTTGGCGATGAAAAACTCCTCCCGCTTCCTGGCCGAGGCAATCTCTGCAGCATCAAGGCTCTTCAAGTGCTGGGTAGTAAAGGTCAACTGCAGGCCAAATAAAACGATAAGCCAGCTAATAAAAATCCACAATATGCTCAGTGGTACAAGACCTAACACACCATAGACCTTGCCGTAGGGAACAAATTCTGTAATGTACAGGCCAAAGCCCCATTTGGCAATCGCCCAGACCAAAGCAGCCACCGCTGCACCGGAAATAGCGGCCTTTGCCTGAACCCTGGTATTGGGCAAGACGAAATAAAGCAGAAAAAAACCAACGGTCGAGAGCAGATAAGATAACAAAGCCGGGCCGATACTTGACAAAACGGTCCTGCGAATTTGCACCGCAGCCGTGTATTGGGTGATCAGGTAGATTCCAACGCCCAACAGCAGAGGCCCCAGTGTCAGAATGGCCCAGTAATTGATGATCCGGTGCAGAAGATTTCTGCCTATGGGGACGTGCCAGATGTTATTGAACGCCCTTTCAATAGTTGAAAGCAGTTCCACAGCCGCCCAGATAACAAATATGGTACTAATTATGGTAACCGAGCCCGTGTCCACGCCCTTGAAAAAATCGCCGATGATACCGTCCAAATAGTCGGTCAGCATTATTTTCTTTTCAGGATTTTGTGGGTCCGGATGATATTCAATTGTTGTCAGATGAAGCTGCTCGTACACGAGAGTTTTAATCCGGTCGGCGACGTTCTTGTGGGCGGGAAACAACTGAAATATCAACAGTATTACAATTGCCAGCGGAACGACTCCGAAGATCGTATGATATGAAAGAGCGGCTGCCTGCTGGCCGGCACGATTCGCTTTCAACAGCCGGACACAGTGCGACCATAACTTGATCTGAAAGACCGCCAAGCGGCCGGCCTTGCCCAGTTGTGCGCTGGGTGTAGATAAAAGTTCCTGAAACATACTACCGCCTTTGAATCCTTATGGAGGAACAAAAACCCCGCAATAAATTTGGGGGCTAAATAAAGTATTCTAACGCAATATTTCTTCTAAGCCCCTGAGCAACTGCTTCTTCAACTGGTCCTGGAGAAGTGCACCTAAATCAAGCTCAGGCTTAAGGATCGTCCCCTTTAGAGGCACAGCTATCCGTTGCGCGGCAGCATCTTTGCCGACTCTGGCGGTTCTGCCGTCGACAGTGTACGGCAAAGTCACGGTCATATTCAGACTTTTATCCAGCCCGATAACGCCTTTGAAATTTATCGGATTATCGCCGACATCCACCTGCATATCGTCATATCTTAAGAAGCCGTCCTGCAGGACGAATTTCGTCGGATGTATGGTAATGACCTGTCCCCGAAGCCCGCCGCCAGCCACAGAAAGAATCTGCCCGAGCAAATCCGACGCCTCTAATCGCACATTGTTCATCGAGATAGTACCGATTACTTGGATGTCTTTCTTGGCACTGCCGGCCAGTGGTATGGCGAGCTTTTCGCAGTCAAAATTCGCCACGCCGCTAACATTAACAGCGTTGGCAAAGATCGGATTGACATACATTAACAGTTTTTCTGTAGTCTCTTTATTTATTTGAACATCCTTTGCCACCTGAATAGGCCCTGGAGTTCTAAGTACAGCCGGCTTCTTTGTAAAATCGGCCTGGCCGGCAAAGCTCAATTGTCCATTGTTCACCTTTGAGGAAAACGGTGCGATGCGCAGCACGCCGTTTTCAACCTGCACATCAACCTCTGTGGGGCTAAAATTCAATCCCAGATAGGCCGCCCGCTCAAAGCCGAGCTTGGCCCTGGCGTCCAGATGAGCCAACAACTCATCATTCTTGCCGGTAGGATATTCACTGGAAAAACTGATTGCGGACTTTCTTTGCCCAGATAGTTCAAAACCCTGTGGCAAAAAACCCGAAGCCAGCGCGCTTACCGCGGCCCAATCGTACTCACACTCAAGCTGGGCTTGCAATTTTGTCTTTCCGCTGCTATCGGCCTTATTGAATTCGGCTTTTTTAATCTTTATTTGCGGACTTTCAAGCTGAAGTTTTCTAACATTTATCGCCTTTTCTTTAGGATTTACCTCGGCATCAAAAACAAGCAGAACTTCCTTCTGTTCAAACGGCTTTTTCTCCGGGGAGACCAGCTTAAAATTCTTGATCTTTGTGGCATCAGTGGTGATTCTATACATACCTTTTTCGGAGGTGACCTGGACTTGAGATTCTGCGATGCCGGCTAATTGCATCTCCGGCGGGAGAGATGCGAATAACACCGCAAATGGCTGAACTTTTTGCAGGTCAACATTACTGACCGAAGCCACCAGTTTCATAGGCTTAGCAGCTTTTTCGCTCAGCGACACAACCGCATCTTTTATGCTCAACTGCCCGAGAGTTGCGGTGGCCTTTGCCGAATCAATGGTCAGGATACTATTCGGCCTGTCAATGTTAACTGCGAAAGTTACATCCGCTAACGGCTCGGCGGCACTGACACCTTTATCTGAACTAACAACCAGATTCTTTGCCTGGGAAGAACCGGCGGCTGTGATCTTATCTTTAATGATGGAGATTTGTCCCTTGCTAAGAATTTCGCCTGCCAGCCGATATGCACCCAAATTTGCGAATTGTCCTAACTCCGATTGGAGTTTTGCCAGATCAACCTGGCCATCATATTTGAGCTGCTCAAGAGTGCCCGCGGCATTGATTTTTGCAAACGCGGCTGAGACATCGAGCGCATCAAAGTTTATCTTTTCCTTTTCGGCAGAAATCTGGAGTTTGCCGGTGACCGGTTCAGAAAGAGCAAGCTTTTTCCCATCAATGGTGCCAGCCAATTCACTGAGATTTGCCTGTCCGGTAAGCCTGCCGCGCTGTGCCGTGACATCTCCGCTCAATCTGCCTGAAGTTATCTTCATCCCCTCTTTAATGCCGAATGTTCGCGGCATTTGTGAGAGAATCTCATCGAGATCAAGCTGGAAATCAGCGTTCAGGCTGTAATCCGCCTTGGACGTTAGAAAATCGGCCCACGACCCGAACGTGGTGGGCATCGTTCCGCCAGCTTTGGCTCTAAGCCAATCGGTATCGACCTGCAATCGCTCAATATTTATAAATTTCTGCTGGCCTTTTAATCCCACGGTAACATCCAAAAGCCTGGTCGTTAATCTATCACCCTTAAGCTGGGGACCGGTTATATCCAGATTCTTTGCCTTGACTATCCCGCTTAGATTTTCGAAGGCGCCATCTTTAATCACGGCGTTTACATCAGCAGAGATCAGACCTTTAGCTTGAACCTGGACCTTAGCCAATTCAAAAATTGGCCCCAGGGATTTGAGGTCCAAATCATTGACTTCGATAATGAAATTGCCGGTGGTGCCTTTTAGAGTCCAGCCTTTTTTGCTGCTGCCTGGCTGAAGCTGCCCGACGGCCTTAATGGCCGATTCCTTGCCCCCATCGACGACCGTCATGTTCATATTGAAGCTGCTCGGCTGCGTGAGCGGCCTTAAGCTAATTTGCGAGTTTATCTGCGCAAGCTCAACAGTCCTATTTTGCTGATCGGTCACTTTGAAATTGCCATCGTTGACCACAAGGTCCATACTTTTGATGGGCAGAGCAATGACAGGCGGTGCCGTTGCAGCTTTCGTTTGGCTTGCCGGCCTGGCTTTTAACTTGATCTGTACCTCGGGCTGGTCAATTGTCGTTTGGCCGAAGGATAAATTGCCCATCACAATAGAACCGTAATGGGGCTTGGTGGTGATTTGCTTTACCTGCACCGAAGCCTGACCGGCATCATCGTTGAAACTAAAATCCGTAATCTTGATGCCTTTGGACCAGCCCATGGATAGATCGGAAAAATCTGCCCGGCCGCTTATGGACTTGTTGACTCTGGCCAATATTATTTTCTGCGCAGCCTGGCTAGAAATAAGCGTAGGCAGAAACAAAAATGCCGACACAACCAGAACAGCTACAACGACCAGGACCCATTTAAGGACCCTGGTGGCGATTTTAGGCTGAGGTTTGATTTTTATATTCTTTTCATCTGGCATTATTTTGTCCCCCGGAATAATTTATCTGACCGTCGCTGTGCCGGCGACGGCTAAACAAAATATTTAGCCCCCTAAATTTATCCGCCTTTTCGTACGGCGGATTCATTTGGCGGTTTGTCAATCAAGCATTATTTCATCCGATTTATGTTTAATCATCGAATCGACCTGGTCGGTGTATTCTTTGGTGACATCATCTATCTGTTTCTTGCCCTTTTCCAGGTCGTCTTCTGTAATCAGTTTGTCTTTTTCTTGCTTTTCCAGATGCTTAATCGCGTCTCTTCGGATGTTGCGGATGCTGACTTTTGTCTGCTCACCGAGCTGTTTAGCCTGCTGGACGAGCTGTTTTCTTCTTTCCTCACTGAGCGGCGGAATGCTGAGCCTGATCAGTTTGCCGTCCACAATCGGGGCGATGCTCAAATCGCTGCTTTTGATTGCCTTTTCGATGTCTTTTAACGAAGCAGGATCAAACGGCTTTATTACTATCATATCAGGCTGCGGCGCTGCCAGAGCAGCCAATTGTTTTAACGCAGTAGGCGTGCCGTAATAATCCACCTTTATATTCTCGACAATACCTGTAGAAGCTCTTCCAGTGCGAACGGTCTTTAGCTCATCATGCAGAACTTCGACGGCCTTTTCCATTTTCGATTTGCTCTCGGACAGTATTTCTTTAGTAGGCATTAGCAACCTCCAAATTTACATTTCAATAGCGCACACGAACTTGGGCCACAACAGGTTTCCTGTAAAGCTTCTATTGTCGTGCTAATCACCTTTCTTTTCCGGTGCCACCAGAAGTGCAATATCCACCGTAAACGCTGGAACAGCAAGCGCGGTTTCACCGGCGGCAACGTCAAGCGAAGCGATGGATTTCCCATTTGCCGGATCAATCCAGAGCGCTTTTGCACTTTTGGGCATCATAACTGTAACTTTCAGGCCAACAACCGGACTGTCGTGGTCGGCATAGTGGTGTAAGTATAGGCCCAGCCGTTTTTTCGAGGAGACAGCATAGGCCCGCACAGCTTGTTTGTCTGAGACCGCAACCGGGACCGCTTTAATGTGGCTATCCATTCGAGCCTTAAACTCATCAAGGACCCTGATATACTGGCGCTCCTCCGGCCCGAGATAAATGTTCATATTGTGCCCGTGCTTGGCGTAGCTGGTGTTCCAGAATATCAGGCTACTTTCATTAAAGAAAGCGGTCCAAGCCCGGATGCGCATACGCAAAGCAGAACGCTCGTCCCAGTTAGACTGTGCATTTCCCTGCTCGCCAACTATCACCGCCTTGCCGTGAGACTTCCATTGCAGCGCTTTATCCATCGTAACCTTATCAGAGTCCAGTTCGTCCTCCTTCTGATACCAGTGAGGCGAGAGAAAATCAATAACATCCACTTTAGGCGGGTCCCAACTGGTGGTGACAGGATGACGGTACGGATCGATAGCCCGCACATGCGAACCAGTAATTCTGTACCACAGATCGTCAGCGTGGCGCTCATTCAGCAGTTCCCAGAAGTCCACAAAGGCAGCCCATCGATCCACACAGTACTTCAAGAACCGCTGAACTTTTGCCATCTGCTCAAGATTATCCGGCTGCTGAAGACATTCCTGCTGAAAGCCGAAGAAGCCGTAGAATATTCGCCAATCCAGCTCTCGCAGCCGGCACATGAACTGGTCTACGTATCTGGCCTGTTCGGCGTTGTAGTGGTCAAGGTCATGGTATATGGCATAGGAGTTGTTCCACGGAGAGAAGCGAAAGACATTGAAGCCCGCCTTTCTGTAGGTGCTAAAATAATAGTCTGCATCTACGCGTGCGTCCGGTACGTTCGGGTCGTTTCTGAACCCGCCGTCCATGCACCAATTCCTGCCGAGGAAAGTCCCTTTTTCGTTCCAGTCGTTCACGCCATTGTTAAAACCGATAGGGAAAAAGGCAGTCCCATCCTCGAAGACCCAGCGGAAGGGGTTGACGGGGTTTTGTCTGACGAAGCCGTGACTGTCCGATGGCACGCATTGAAAACTTCCAGTTCCCGATACCGACTGGCCGCTTTTATTTGCAAAAGTGTAGGAGTATGTCCATTTGCCCGTCTCGCAGGGCGCCAACCTTGCCAGCCATACATGTCTGTCATAAAAGAATCCGCCGATATTTATCTTTCTGCCTGATGGCGAAGTAAACTCCACGTCAATAGTAACATCAAAGAAATTGTTCGGATACGAGTGTTCATGCTCAAATTTAAGCTCAAGAATCTGCCCGCTGCCACCATAAAGCGGCACCAAATCGCGATTGCGCGAGTGAACAACCTTCAATTCTGCAGCAGCTAAATTGGCTGCGGCCATTAAGATAATAGAGGGGGCCAGAAAAATAAAACTGCGTAACCGCATTGACAAGCATCTATCCATTACTGCTGCACTCAAACTTGGTGTCGAGCAAAACAGGTAACGCTCTGCCTGCCTTAGCAAATTATTGTGCCGACCTGCTCACCACAAATAGCCTTGGCTATGTTGCCCCTTTTGAAAATATTCAACACAATAATTGGGATGTTATTGTCCCGGCAAAGACTCACCGCGGCATGGTCTATGATCCTCAAATTCCTGGTCAGCACCTCATCATACGACAACCTTTCAAGAAGCTGTGCCTGAGGATTTTTCGCTGGGTCGTCGCTGTAGACGCCATCGACTTTTGTCGCCTTTATGAGTAGATCCGCTTCAAGTTCCGAGGCTCTCAAGGCCGCGCACGTATCGGTGGTAAAGAAAGGATTTCCGGTTCCGCCAGCCAGTATTGCCACTCTTCCATGCTCCAGGTGCCAGAGAGCCTTTCTGCGGATGAACGGCTCACACATCGCCGCCACCTCAATCGCACTTAGAACCCTGGTCGGCTGACCGAGCTTCTCGAGCGTCTCCTGAAGCGCACAAGCGTTAATAATGGTAGCCAACATTCCCATGTAATCAGCGGTATTTCTTGGTATGTGGGTTGTCTGCGCAAAGGTTTCTCCCCGCAGAAAATTGCCCGCCCCGACCACCACTGCGACCTGCGGGCCGAGCTTGCATATCTCTGCTATCCGCTGGGCAATTGACTCCAACGCAGGGCCGTCAATTCCAAATTCCCCAGGCTTGGCAAAACTCTCGCCTGAAAGCTTCAATAAGATGCGCTTATATTTGCTCTCGGCCATTTACAGATTTTCGATAGCTCATTTTCGATTTCCGATTTATGTCTGACAATCGGCAATCGGAAACCGGAAATCGCCAATACCTATCCGACCTCAAACCGGATGAACCTCTTTATCTTCGCCCAGCCCCCAGCTTGTTTGGCAGCCTCATCTACAACCTGTGCGACAGATTTGCTGTCGTCTTTAACAAATCGCTGCTCCAGAAGACAGTTCTCCGCAAAGAACTTTTTCATCTTGCCTTCGACTATCTTATCTATGATGTCCTGGGGCTTATTTTTGACCTGTGCGGCAAAAATCGCTTTCTCACGCGCAATCGTTTCAGCATCGATGCCGTCCTTATCCAGAGCCATAGGCTTTGCTGCGGTGATGTGCATGGCTATGTCGAAAGCTGCTTTCTTGAGCGCATCTTCGGCAGCCACATCTTCATTGCTGGTTTCAATCTGCACCATTGACCCGACCTTGCCGTTGAAGTGAACATAAGTGCCTATTAGTCCTGGGCCATCCAGCGTATATTTTGCATAGTCACCGACCTCGGTTTTCTCGCCGGTCTTGCCAGCCGTTTCGGTCAGAATATCCCTGAATTCCCTGCTCCGATGTTTGGCCTGGAGAACATTCTCCGGGCCTTGATGGGCTGAGCAAGCCATTGCGCACTCTGCCAGAGCCTCGGCTGCGGCGACAAAGTCATCGCTCCTGGCGACAAAATCCGTTTCACAGCAAAGCGTTGCCAGAACGGCTGTCTTGCCATCGTCACTTACCTTAGCCACAACCAGCCCTTCGGAGGTTTCTCGCTCGGCGCGTCTGGCTAAAGTGGCCAGACCCTTTTTCCGCAGTATCTGTATAGCCTGGTCGAAATCACCGTCGGCTTCTTGCAGTGCACTTTTGCAGTCCATCATACCCTGGCCGGTCATCTTCCGTAGCTTTGCTACCATAGAAGCTGAAATCTCAGCCATCGTAAAGACCCCTAATTGCTTTGGCTCGTGATTTGTAGATTGTCACTATTATCACGTAAGCAGCAGACAAACCATCGGAAAACCGCCAAATAAATTTGGCGGCTAAATATCTAGAACTACTGACTGTCGCCTGCCTGGCTGGACTCTTGCTGGTTATTGTCAACTCCTTGCGGGGCCGAGTCCGAGTTTTCCGCTGACGCCTGCTGCACGGTAGCGACGGTCTTGGATTCAGCCTCGCTGGCCCGAGCTAAGGCCGGCCTTCTCGGCCGAACTCGCTTGGGCCGGGGCGCAGGTTCGGCACGAGCAGAAACCATCGTCTTGCCGATCGCCACCGCGTCTGCCAACTCGTTAAGTATCAATTCAATCGCTCGGATGGAATCATCATTAGCTGGAATTACCACATCCACTGTATCGGGATCCGAATCTGTATCGAGAAGTCCCACCGTAGCAATGCCCAGCTTTTTTGCCTCACGCAGAGCAAGATATTCCTTCTTGGCATCCACCGCCACGACAGCCCCGGGCAGGCGCGTCATTTTGCGAACGCCGTCCATGTTGCCCTTTATCTTTCGCATCTCACGTTTGAGCCTGGAAGCGTGTTTCTTGCTCTCACTTTCCAGTGTTCCATCTTGCTCCATAGCTTCGAGCTGCTCCAGCCTCTGCAGCCGGGAGCGTATGGTCCTGAAGTTTGTGAGCGTTCCGCCCAGCCAGCGCTGCGAGACATAGTGCATGCCGCACTTTTTGGCCGCAGCTTCGACTACTTTTTGAGCCTGGCGCTTGGTGCCTACGAAGATAACATCGTTGCCCGACGAGACTATTTGGGCCAGCAGTCTTTTTGCTATCAGCAAGCCCCTTAAGGTTTTCCTTACATCAATAATATGAATATTGCCGCGTTTGGCGAAAATAAACGGGGCCATTTTGGGGTTCCATCGGCTGACACCGTGCCCAAAATGCACCCCGGCGTTAATCAACTGACGGGTTAACTGGTTAGCCACTAAAACCTCCAAAGCAATTCCAAAACCAGCCTGTTTACCAGACACAAAGACTCAAAAATAAAAAACTAAAGCAATTCCCCAACCATGTCAAGGATTTTTGTTTGAAGAATTTTGCTTGTGTGTGACCAGATTTTGTAGCAGGCCCGGGCTTTCGTCCAACGGTTGCGATGCTCGTTTCGTACTATGTCTGACGGTTACGTCATAAACAACGCTTTACGTTTGACGCAACCGTGACGAGCCGCGCAACCGCAACCGTTTAACGGAGTGACCTACGGCCCCCAAGAATACTGTTACGCAATGCGACAGAAATTAGTCACACAGTTTTGCTTGAGCCAAACGCGGCTTTTATACAAAGGCCCATATCTACTCTACCGCTTCGGGCCTGTGCTATGTAGCTGTGAGGGACTATCTGCCTCAAAGGCTGTGCCGGTTGCGAAGCGCCGCCCTTGCTTGTTTGAAATGGCGCGGCAAACGCCCTGCCCGCCTCCGCAGCCCCCCGACCAAGGTCGGGGGCTAATTAGCCCTGCCACTTGTGGCAGGGGGTGCCCAGATATGAAAGACAATCAATACCAGATGGTAATAATGATATTGGGCTCGGTCTTTTTGGCCTGGACCTCACCTGTTGTGGTATTGGTCTGCTTTATTTGGATGCCGGGATTATCTTTCAGCCACTTGTTGATCTGCTCATCGAGAAACTCCATGGCCCCCGGATGCAGCTTTGTAAAGAAGGTTTTCACGCCTGTGATTCGGCCGGTCGAGGTTATTTTTCCAGCGTCCTTTTTCACGGCCGGCTTTGTCACCTCTGCTATGCCACTGCCACCTAAACTCAAGGGCGCATGAGAGACAGCAGCTTGGCCAGGCTCATCATCCTCAAGGGGGATCGGCTTATCGAGGTCATCATCCAGAGGAATGGGGTCATCCCCCGCCTGCGCGGGGGCAAGCTCGCCCCTGCGAAAGCAGGGGTCTTCATTTCCGGCAAATCTGTTGCGGCCTAAATTCTCCATATACTCTCTCCCTTAACTATTGTTAATTTCCCATATATGGTTTATTGTGGTGTGAACTTGCGGGCTCTGCAGCAACTTCATCTTTCCTCAGGTTTTCTAAGCTCCTCCGGTCGCGGATGTCTTTTCTTGTTGCTTTGGCTCGGCAGCATCAGCCTTATCTTTTTCACCTTCTGCCTTTTGTATTTGCTGGGCCCGCTTTTCGGCCTCAGCAACTCTTTGTTCGGCCTGTTTAACCTGCTGTTTTAACCTTTCTATCTCAGCTTGCGCTGTTTGAGCGCCAGCCTGCGCCTGCTGGAGCTCGGCTTTTATTTTTTCTACCTCAGCCTGAGCCTGCTTGACATCGGCGGTAGCTTTTTCTTGGGTGGTTTTAGCCTCAGCCATCAGCTTTTCTGCATCAGCTTTGGTTTTTTGCGCATCAGCCCTTTCCTGTGCAACCTGAGTAGTTGCTTGTTGAGCCTGCCTCTCTGCCCGTTCTGCCCGAAGGTTTGCTTCTCTGACTGCGTGTCGAGCCTCTGCTTTTTCAGCCTCAGCCTCAAGCCTTACCTGCTCAGCCTTGTCAGCTTTGCGCTGCAGTTCTGCCTTGCTGGCCTTAACGCCCAAGGGGTCTGTAATGCTTTCGCCCAACGCTGCTTTCTCCGCCGGTTCGTGTTTATTTTTGAGCTCTTCAAGCACCTCTATGTTTGGCCTGCCGCCTGTGGAGATGCTCGGAGTCAATATAAATATGGTCTCCACGACTCGCTCTTCAAAATCTTTGCCGGAAAACAGAATTCCGATTATCGGTATATCTTTCAGGAAGGGGACACCGCGGATGACGTCACGTTCCTCGGTCTTTCTTATCCCGCCTATTACCAGGCTTTGGCCCTGTCTGATGCGATTTTCCTTGTTGTCGATTTGTTTCTTGGTAACGATAGGCAATTGCTTGACACCCTCCGGGGTCAACTTTGAACCGAGAACGATGGTAGTTTCCAGACCGATGTAGCCATCCGCAAAAACGTGTGGAGTGATTTCAAGGGAGTCAACCACGTCTTCATACTCCATTTTACTCTCTGCCCATCCCGGACCGGTCAGACCTGTGATGTACGTCCGTTGTAGAGGCACCTTCTGCGTGGACGATACTTTAGCTGTCTTGCCGTTGACGACTTCGAGGGTCGGATTCATCAGTATTTTTAGATAACCGTGCGACTCCAATATATCGACCAAAGTCAAGAACTGGTCATCGCCGTAACCGATTTGAAGGCCCATTCTGGCACGAGCCAGTTCCCTAAGTGAGGCACCGGGAAACGCGGGCATTGCCCCCTTCGTGTATACTTCCTCCAACAGCTGGGACACATCCGTCCCAAACTTCTGGCCTGCGGGTCCGACCCAAATATCGTCACCAAGTAGTTCTCCAATTAAGATAGAAGTCTGCCAATCGAGAGTTTTGTCAGCGTAAACCTCGGAAATGATGCAATCAATTTTGACCTGGACGGGCGGAACATCCACGTTATGCAAAAGTTCCAGCACCGCCTCGACATCCTCTCTATTTGGGCATCTTACTACCAACTGGTTGGTTGCAGGAACGCTGCTGACCGTGTAGTCTACCAGTCGGGTTGACTTGCCTTTCTCGTCGAAGAGCATTGTGGCGAACTGATCGTGAACTACCTGTCTTAGCGTATCAGAAGTGTGATAATTGCAGAAGTAGAATAGCTTGAACTCTGGCTTGCCGCCGACTATTTGCTCAAGGATTTTGGGCGGTTCTTTATAAACCTCGGGGATCGGAATGTTCGGCTCGGCTGCGGGCCTAACTTTGCTCAACTCGTTGATGATACTGTCAGCCTGTACGCCGGTCGGCTTTGGGGTAAGAAACTCTTCGCACCCTCCAACCCAAAGGAGAGCCATAGCAGCCGCAGTCGCAAAGACAATTTGACTGCGGCCGAACTTGTGGCCGCCATAATCCATAAGAACGTTCCCGCCACAAACAAAAACGTACGCGTACTCAACAGGGTCGTTCTACGGTAAATTATTACCTATATATAAAGACGGCTCAAAAATATTATAGTGCCCTGATTTATTTATCGTCAAGCAGATTTCAATAAATTAACAAAAATTTTATGTCTGTTTTTGCCCAGATATAATATTAGATAAAATGAGACTGTAGCAGCAAAACAGAGATTTTTTAAATAGTTTCGGTCCCTCTGGCCGACATTTTCAACATAGAAATAGTAACCTATGTTGGAGATTGTCGCAATGCTTGGACCGGGCGAATATATCTGT
>Ga0315312_1000522_pt1 | contig 43090 bp, 45 predicted proteins | sample TDP7_MG_FD_203629 | JGI IMG/M metagenome (GOLD analysis project Ga0315312, IMG submission 203629) | Freshwater sediment microbial communities from Lake Towuti, South Sulawesi, Indonesia - TDP7 | ecosystem: Environmental > Aquatic > Freshwater > Lake > Sediment | place: Indonesia: South Sulawesi... | reverse complement strand
GCCTGTAAATGCTATCCCTTACGCAAGATGAACATGAGCGAATCTGGGCAGCTACATTATACATTTGATCAGAATTGTAAAGCCGTCCGGATGCTGAGGGAACAAGATGAAGCGATTAAGATTAGGGGGTCGTCAGAGGAGGAGTCGGGAGTTAAGCTGTTGAATAGGATGAAATTGATAATGGGTAATCGCATATGGATGTGGCTATTCGACCTGAAGTCCATGAAATGGAGGAGTCCATATAAGGATGGCACATGAGTGGAGGAGTGTTTATTGGTATCGACTGCGAAACAGTCCTTGAGAAAGTATTACGCTTTCCATTATGGGACTTTGCTATAATATCTATAATACTCCTCCATTGCCCTGCAAAGTGCCTCTATATTTTCCAATGGGGCGTCGGGGTAACATCCAGCTATGATCATGAGCCCGCCTTTCTTCGAGCCGAGTTTGGTAATGACTTCCTCAATGTGCCTTCGGACATCCTCGGGTTTGCCATATGGGAGTATGACCTGCCTATCCGCGTCCAGATCGACGCAGATCTTACCAAAACAAACATTCCTTATCTCATCGATTCCATTTGCCCTACTCTGCGGATTTATGATCGTTACGCCGGAATTAGCGAGTTCCTCGATGACCTCCAGGATGTGGCCATCGCTGTGAAAGTGGACGTGTATGCCCGCTTCTTTCGCTAATTTGAAAATGTCCCTATAAGCTGGCGTGAGGTATTTCCTGAATGATCTAGGACTTATGGGTGACCTATCCTGATTTCCAAGATCGTCGCCAAAGGCAATGGCGTCAACCCCACATTCGATGAGCATCTTGACATATTTCATGTTGTAGTCTCTGACCATCGCTATCAGGTCGTCAAGAAACGGGTTTTCTGCCGCAAAGTCGACCATCAAGTTGTTGAATCCCCTCAAATAGTGGAGTCGCATGAACATCGATCCATGTGGCGGACCATCAAATGCAAGCTCTCCCCTCCCCTTAACCTGCATCATGTGCCTTTTTATTTTCGCCCAGTCTTTTGCAGAAGCTGGGTCAGGGGGTTTGAATGTATCGACAGCAGACCAATCCTCCAAGGGATGTTCAACGACTTGGCCATCAAGGCCGTTTATTGGGAATCGCCAGACACACCCCCAATCATCCTTCCAGGGCTTATCATTAACCTGTACGCCAAAGTCGTCGTAGTTGATCTTACTGATGTTCTCCCCAAAGATGATCGGGTGTCTCTTAACGAGAGCATGTAATGCAGCTCTATACTTGGACCATGTAGCCATGGCTAGGCTTACCCTGCATGGGATCCAATCCGGCTCTCTGAATTCGAAAGTCCTCAGATAGTTGTCCCTACTGCTCATTGGGCACATGGCTTTCGCTTGCTTTTTCCTATGGTGATATTAAGTTTTAACTAATTGAAGTTTTTCAATAAACATGAGCGCATCCCCCCCGTCATCCAAAAAATGTATTATGGCCGATGGGGACTCGATGTGCTTAACACATGAATAGCCGTGAGATCGTTGTTAGGGCCATCGAATCGAATTTGGCCCTATCGAATTGAACGCTAGGGCCATCGAATGGCACGCCGCTGGAACCCAATGAATGTCTAAGTCACCATATGCTCACATGCAAGGTAAGGAAGCGGCATGACAGTAAGGGAAATCGCGCCTTGCGGCGTATATTGTAGGACTTGCCGCGGGCTTCGCGATGGGAGTTGTCGTGGATGCAAACTGGGTTATGGGACGAAAAGTGACATCGGTAAGGCCTGATGCAAGATAAAGGTTTGTTGTTTCGTAGAGAGGAAATTAGAAACATGTGCTGTTTGCTCCGATTATCCATGCGTGATTTTAAAAAAGCACTGGAGTATAAAGGGGTGGAAGTATAAACAGGGCAGGAAACAGCTTGAATTCATAAGGAAGAATGGGTATGGCGAGTTCTTGAAAAGGGCGAATATGTGGACGAATTGTCGCGGAAGGCTTGATTGGGTTTTATTGGCTACTAGCTAATGGTTCATCCATATTAGTTATGTAGTCGACCTTTCGCATAATCGAAGCTGTTGGGATGACATAAAGGAGGTATGTTCAATATGTGAGGATTCCCTCATTGTGCCAAGGCGTTATCGTCGCATCGGCTCTGATAAGGAATTCGGATGGCTTGTTCTTAGTCTTTGACGACTCAAGCGGATCTGCTGCACTGCCAGGGGGCATGGTCGAACGCGGAGATAATCCCGAAGATACTGTCGTGCGATGGGCCTACGAAGAAACTGGCATATAGGAGGGCTATCAAAGCTTTGGGACTGGCTAGAATATATATTGTCCGAAATGTGGATCTCTTTTGGACGAGGATGGAAAATGTACTAGATGCGGCATTCATTAACGGAGGGCACGAATGGCCCAGCTCGGTCACAGACGAAGCATGGGAGTTCTTCGAGAGCCACCCAAAGAAAGGGTGAGCGAACTAATATTATGAGATCATTACAGGCATCCCAATAATGATGTAACACAACTCTAGAAACTACCAGCGTATCGCGATGTCGTGTCTATTATCACTGATCTCTTGCTCATCAGGAGGTAAACGCCAACTGCGACGGTTATCAGGGAGAAGATGATGAAGGCTATGTCCTCCATTGGCTCAAAGAATAAATGGCTCATGTAGTCCATATAATGGGCACCCACTCCAAGCGACCCCCCAACTAAGCCCTCGATTCCACCGATCAGGAATAGCAGCTTCGGTTCCAAATTCTTCATGCACAAGCATCATTCACCTCTAAATATGATACAATGGAGGTGCAGCCTTAATCTACCTGTATCTTTACATAAACTAAAGTAAGATGAGCGCCCTTAAAACCATATGAAAAAGTAATCGTGTCTTTTTATTATATGACACTTCCTGTGGACCTCCATTGGCGTTCTGTTCCATATGCCCCTAAGTTCAAAATGAGCCGAAAAGCCATATATAATTTGGCAAAAAAGGCGATTGCCATGCCAATTGATGGCTATATAGACTATAAGAGGAGAGAGTACTGCAACGATGTGAAGTGCCCCATACAAATGTTGATGAATGCTAAAGGTGAAGGCACCCACGATTATGATTCATTGAGGGAGATCTGTAAAGGCGATTGCGTCCACACGACGTATGACTTCCATCATTGGCTCATCGATAAAGGATATATAATTGTGAGGCCCGAAAATAGAGAGGACATTAAATGAGCGCTGGAAATAGTATAAAGTATTGCATGGATTGGGGGATGAAGAACAGGATATCGAGGATCATAAATCCCGAGACCGGTCGCTGCGTGATGCTTGCCGTCGACCACGGTTACTTCCAAGGACCGACGACGGGCCTCAGGAACCTCGGCGAATCAGTCAATCCACTGCTTCCATACGCCGATGCCATAATGATAACTGGCGGCGCCCTGAAAAATTGGATAAACCCAGCCATGAATAAACCCGTCGTCCTTCGCGTGTCTGGAGGGAACAGCATGGAGCTCCCCGACGAGCTTTCAGATGAGGTCATCACGACCAACATCGAGGACGCGATAAGGATCAACGCATCGGCGATAACGTGCTCGGTCTACATAGGTTCCCCTCATCAGAGGCAGACGATCGAGAACCTGGCGAAGATCGTAAATGAGGGGAACAAGTATGGCATCCCGGTCCTCGCCGTCACCGCCGTCGGCAGGAGGCTCTCCCAAGAGGGTGGGAAGGATGCGAAGGATATCGTGAGGAACGAACGCTACCTCGGTTTGGCCTCTAGGATTTGCGTCGAGATGGGCGCACACATGGTCAAGACATATTATTGCGATGAGTTCGAGAAGGTCGTGGCGGCGTGCGGAAATGTCCCCGTTGTGATCGCCGGTGGGAAGAAGATCGACGAGCTCGACGCCCTGAAGATGGCCCACAACGCCGTCTCCGCGGGGGCGAGGGGCGTAGACATGGGGAGGAACGTCTTCCAGAGCGATTGCCCGATTGGGATGATAAAGGCAACGCGCGCGATCGTGCATGACAACGCCCCCGTAGAAAGCGCCTACGACGTCTACGTCATGGAAAAGGCGAGAAGCGGCAAACAATGAAGGTCGCGGTCTATTACAGTGCCTCGGACATACGCATAGAGGAGAGGCCGAAGCCTAGAATATGGGATGGCGAGATCCTCGTCAAGATGAAGCGCTGCGGCATATGCGGCTCCGACCTCATGGAATGGTATAGGATCAAGAAGGCACCGCGGATCCTCGGTCACGAGATGGTCGGCGTCATCGCTGAGTCAAAGGCTGGAAAATACAAGGCAGGGGAAAGGGTCTTCGTAAGCCACCACGTTCCCTGCAACGACTGCAAATACTGCAATGAAGGTAACCACACCGCTTGCGAGACCCTACATAAGGGCAACTTCGATCCCGGTGGCTTCAGCGAATACATAAGGGTTCCAAAGATAAACGTCGATTTCGGCACGTATGTCCTCCCCGAGAATGTCTCAATGGATGAGGGCACGATGATCGAGCCCTTGGCCTGCTGCGTGCGGGGTCAGCGCGTCATCGACGTGAGGCCCAATCACATCGTACTCATACCGGGGGCGGGCATCTCCGGTCTATTGAACATACAGATAGCAAAGCTCCGGGGCGCTTACGTCATATCTACGGACGTGGACGATTACAGGCTGGAGAGGGCGAAGGAATTCGGCGCAGACAAGGTCGTGAATGCTGAGGGGAACCTCGATGTCAAGGCGGACAGGATAATCATGTGCACTGGGGCGAAGAGCGCGTTCGAGAAGATGTGGTTCAATCTCGATAGAAAGGGCAGGATACTCAACTTCGCGATACCCAAGGAGGACATGATCGTCCCATCGGAAAATTTCTGGAGGAATGAGTACGCCATGGCCTCGAGTTATGGCGCCGCCCCATCCGACATCGAGGAATCCTTGGATTTGATCAGTTCTGGAAGAGTCAAGGTGAGTGGCATGATCACGGACCACTTCTCGCTTGATGACATCCTTGAGGGGTGGGAGGCCGCAGGAAAGGGTGGAAGGACGCTTAAGGTTTTGATTACGGAGAATCCTTGAAACTCTATGGTTTGACCACCGTGATCCAGAACTCCATCGCCGGATTCCCCTCGGGGCCGTAATTATCGGGCGGATACGCATCGAAGTGAAGCCCCACTCCGTAATCTCCCTCCCTCGTATGGAACTGGTATCCCAACTTCGTCATCATCCTGTAGGGATTGTCCCTCCAGAACCGTTCACCGTAAACCTTCTCGGTCATCTCAAAGCACATCCAGTCCGAGGCCCCGATCTCCTTCGTGAAGAGGGCGTATTCCTTAGATAAGTTGGTGAAATCCGTGTGTTCTGTTTCCTCTATACAGATGGTATATCTCTGCCCCCCCCTTCTCGCATTCAGGATCCCAAGAGCCGAGCCCCAGAGCCCAGGGCCTGACCGATGAGGCTTTGGTGAGTTTGTCCAGCCTCCCATCGGCAACAACGGCTTTCCAAAATTCACGTGGCATCGTCCTGCCACGCGGACCGGGCGGAACGATTATGGTATAGCCCTTGACCCTGAAAGCGTCCCTTTTCCAGATTTTGACCCCATAGCCGGTGATCTCTTCGCTTTTCTCAAGGTATTCCAAAGACACTCAATTTCCATCACGTATTTAATGATACTTAAACTTAAGGATTTAATTCAGAATGTCATTTATCAGACTTTGATCCTTCCCATCATTATGACCATGTAAATACCGAATACGTTATATCGCGAACCGAAATGGTTTCGATGAGAGAGCTGTGTCAATCGCGAAATGAGCGTGCAGAGTCCTAATCCCATAATCCCTCGCAAGGTACTGTTCGGCAATCCCGACAAGGCTTTTGCGCAACTCAGTCCCGATGGCACGAAGATAGGCTATCTTGCCCCCGTGGGCGGCGTCCTGAACGTTTGGGTTGGGACGGCCAACGATCCGGCGGACGCCAAGCCCGTTACCAAGGACACTTACCGTGGCATCCGCTTCTATGCTTGGGCTTTCACGAACTGCCACATATTATACATCCAAGACAAGGCCGGAGATGAGAATTGGCGCATCTACAGCGTCGATTTAAGGAGCGGCGAGATCAGGGATCTCACTCCCACTGAGGGGGTCCAGGCCCGCATCGAGAGGGTGAGCCACAAGTTCCCCGGCACAATACTGATTTCGCTCAACGATCGTTCCCCTCAGCTTCATGACCTCTACCTATTGGACATCGCCACCGGGGAGAGGAGACTGGTGCAGAAGAACGAAGGGTTCGCCGCCTTTGTGACCGATGACGATTACAGGGTGCGATTCGCGAGGCGCATGACCCCTGATGGTGGGAACGAGCTGCTCAAGCTGGCCGAGGATGGGAGCTGGGAGATGTTCATCGAGACCGGATTGGAGGACGCGCTCACCACCGACGCCATCGGATTGGACGGCGCTGGAAATGTGCTGTACATGATGGACAGCCGCAAGCGGGACACAGCAGCGTTGGTCGCAGTGGACCTCAGGACGGGCGAGGAGAACCTGCTCGCCTCAGATCCCAAGGCCGACCTCAGCGGCACAATCGACCATCCGAGGGAGAAGAGGGTCCAGGCCGCTGCGTTCATGTATGAACGGAGGAGGTGGCAGATCCTTGATCAAACTATAGCTGGGGACCTCGCGTACATACAGACGGTCTCCCCCGGCGATTTCCATGTAGTGAGCCGTACACTCGACGATAAGGCATGGATTGTTTCTTTCGTCATGGACGATGGGCCGAGGCGCTATTACCATCATGTCAGAGGGAAAAAGGAGGCGAGGTTCCTATTCACCGACCGCAAGGCCCTAGAGGGCCTGACTTTAGCAAAGATGAACCCCGCGGTCATCAGATCGCGCGATGGGTTGGAACTGGTAAGCTATTACACATTGCCAGTCGGTAGTGACGGCGACGGCGACGCGCGCCCCGACAGGCCCATGCCTCTGGTCCTTTTTGTACACGGCGGGCCATGGGGACGCGACGAATGGGGGTTCGATCCCTACCACCAGTGGCTGGCCAACCGCGGATATGCTGTGCTCAGCGTCAACTTCCGGGCCTCTTTCGGCTTCGGCAAGGCGTTCCTAAACGCCGGAAACATGGAGTGGGGGGCAAAGATGCATGACGACCTCCTCGACGCAGTCGCCTGGTCCGTCAAGGAGGGCATTGCCGATCCGGAACGCGTGGCCATCTTCGGGGGCAGCTACGGAGGATATGCCACGCTCGTCGGCATGACATTTACGCCGGAGGCTTTTGCGTGTGGCGTGGATATCGTCGGGCCATCAAATCTGGTGACGCTGCTCGAAACGATCCCCCCATACTGGCAACCGGAGGTTGAGCTATTCACCAAACGCGTCGGCGATCACATGACGGGCGAGGGCCGGGCCTTCTTGACGAAGAGGTCCCCATTGACGTACGTGGACCGGATCCAGCGTCCGCTGCTCATAGGCCAAGGGGCAAACGACTCGCGCGTAAAGCAGGCAGAGTCGGATCAGATCGTCAAGGCGATGCGGCGAAAGGGCATAGCGGTGACGTACGTACTATATCCGGATGAGGGACACGGCTTCGCCAGGCCCGAGAATAGGCTCTCGTTCAATGCAGTTGCAGAGGCGTTTCTCGCCAAGTGCTTGGGTGGCAGATTCGAACCCGTTGGCGACGATTTCAAGGGATCGCGAATTACGGTTCCCATCGGTGCCGAAGGAGTGCCTGGACTGGAGAAAGCGATTTCTGAGAATGTATGATCATCCCCTCACTCCATAAATTCATGAATGCTATCGATCTGCCAAAGTTCTAAAAATCTCATTTATCGTGGATTCATCGAATTGCGCCTCGTCTATCATCGAATGGTAGTATCTGCCTTCCGCGACGAAGGCCTTCAATGTCCTCAGGACCTCTGCAAATTCCTTTTCCCCAAGGCCGATCGTCGACAACTTCGCTTCCAGTCCCAGGTCGCCCATCAGGCCCTTGATCTCCTCAAATCCATTGTCCTGGACGTAGGACATCACGAGGATCCCGATCGCGAGCAGTTTACCATGGACGTATTGTTTCCTGGTGACGTATTCTACGTTATAGGCGAAGAAGTGCTCCGATCCCTCTTGCGCCCTGTCGCTACCGAGCTTCTCTGCGATCTCGGCAAGACCGATGTAGAGCTCGACGATCGTCCTGATGCCCTTGTCGTTTACGTCCCTTATCTCGAAACGGCACTCCCTCAGTTTATCTAACAATCCACGAGCCTTCCTGTAAGCCCTTTCATCGAACCCCTCCTCGCCTCTGCTCGAGGCGAGCTTCCAGTCGTAACAGGATGTGTGAGAGGAAAGCGCGTCGCACGCGCCATAGCGCACGAGCTCCTTCGGGGCCTGCTTTATCAGGGAGAAGTCAACCAATATCCGGTCTATTACGACATGTCCGATGTACCTCACCCTCCACCCCTCCCTGATGCCGATCGCGCTCGTGACGGAGGCATCGGCCGAGAGGATCGTGGGAACTTGCACAAGCCTTGCCCCCTTCTTAAGCGCGAAGTACTTCGCGAGGTCGTGTGACGATCCCCCTCCGATGCCAGCCACAACGTCGACCGGAGGCACGGCCCTCTCCAAGCCCTCCAACGTACGAAGCTCCATGTCCCTGGCGAACACCACGGCCTCCGGTTTTTTTGGGAACCTGTCCTTCACGAGATTCCACGGGATCTCCATTGTGGCGACCGCAAGCCTTTCCCCGCGCCCGGCTATCTCACCGAGGAGCCCATCGCCGTAAATTACATTGGGCCGTTGCCAATTTAAATCGTAGTATTTCTCCTCCGAATGCTTGACCTTCGCCATCATCATCCACGCTCCATCATTTACGTGCTGTCATTAAAAACTTAATAGCTACTTCGAAGTTGAGCATAATGGAAGTGACCGCATGAAGGTGTTGATTGTGTATGATTCGGTTTCCCCCATGAAGTTGACGGCGAAGATCGCAGAAGCCATTGGCAACGCATTGAAGGAGAAGGGGTTCGAGGTCGATTCCTTCCACGTTGAAGGCGCCCCTTCGGTAAAAATGGGCGATTACGGCTGCGTGATCGTGGGTGGGCCGACCATGGCATTTAGAATGTCGAAAGGGGTATCGGAATTCCTCGACCTGTTACCTGACAAGGAACTTTCCGGAAAGCTCGCCGCTGCCTTCGATACGCAAATTCAGCATAGGTTGAGCGGGAGCGCAGCTAAAGGCATTGATGGCAGGCTTAGGAAGTTAGGCCTAAGGGCGATCGCAGCTCCTCTCGAATCATATATAGAGGGAAAGGATGATCAGCTGCGTCTGAAGGATGGAGAGGTGGAGAAGGCGAAAAACTGGGCACGGGAAGTTGCGAAGGCGCTCCAACAAGAGCCTGAATAGAACATAAGCATTCTAACTTCGATTGTCGATTGCCTTTTGTTTCGGTAATGAATCGATTAGGGTCCAGTCCTTACCTGATCGACGACCTTTTTTATCAAATCTTGCGCGTGCGCTATGTCCTCCTGCAGAAGTGTTTCCCTTAGGATGTAAATCGCGACCGGCGACATGACGTCCGCATACCCTTCGAGCAATGGTGGAATTTTCTGCTTCATCGAACTCAATTCAGAGCTCTGGAGCGCCTCCAAGTCGTTGAAATATAGGAGTTTGTATACTTCGGGCATGGAGCGCAGATTGTTCTTGTATACTAGTTGCGAAAAAATCCTATCGAGCTTCTTCAAATCCGCCTTGTAGGAACTGAAGCGTTCTTCATCGGTCTTCGTCTCGTCCTTCAGGAGGTTCAAAAGGTATTCGTGCGCCCTTTTGCGTATTCTATACGGCTGTATCCCCTCCGCGTCGTTCTTTTTCTGGAATTCGGCGATCATCTTCTCATTGGATGTCTTCATATCCATCAATATTTCCTGTATGTACTTTACCACGCTCCCGATGTCGTGATCCGGTTTGACGTACATCGTCAACATCCTAGGCGTCAGAATGCCTGATTTCAGGATGATCTTTGTGACGTCGTCCAAAGGTTTTTTATCCCCATCCTTAACCTCACTCACGCATACCTCACCGACCTTACCCCATGCGGGACTTGCCATTTGACAATTTATATTTTGTCATGCCGTTGAAGCCATTATCTTGGGAACCTTTGTGGCATATCTTCAAAACGCGCATTTACTTAGGCGACCGACTCACTGAAGCTCGCTGTATAGTATCTTCCTCTGCACGCAAAATTGGCACGGGGTGTTAATCGCGTTGACATCGAATTTCCGTCATATGGCCTCCTCGTCCTCGATGCATCCCGAGCAGGCGAAATGGCCCTTTATGTCGCAAACCTTGCCATCGTATATGTATTTTTCCTGACAGCAGGCGTCGCATATGATTTTGACGTGCGCGCGTTCCGGCGGAGGGGGCCTTAGTGGGGGAAGAGGCCGCTCCATCAACTTCTCCATCATTTCACATTGCCTCAGTAAATTTGCCAACATAGTCCGTGGCTCTCGCTTTTACCTTTCCGGTCAAGGTTCCTTGAGTTCGTGTAGATTTGCGCATGACAAGCGATGTCAAATCGCCTTCCGCCGAGTACTGACTTCCCGGAACCGTTTCAGGATCGCAGCGCCTCAATCGGCAAGGGCTCGAACTTCGTCCGCAGCTCTTGCGTCCGTCCCGTCTCGGCGGATCGATAACCCGATTCGATGATGTCGATCACGTGCCGTGCGTGCTCGGCGTTGGCGATCGACGGCGTGCCATCTCGCACCCGGTCCACAAGCTGCATCATGTCCTCAAACACGTGCGACTCGGCCAACTGGGCGTGCTGTCCGACAACGTGGGGTTGGCGATCACCAGGTAACATCAGCTCCCGTTCTCCGAACCGCGTGCCGATCACGGATCCCCTATCGCCGAAGATGCTCGGCTGAAACCCCTGATTCAACGTGCCCTCAACGGTCCCGTAGACGAACGCGAAGAACGACGCCCCGAAGTCGAGGAGCATGAGGGTGCTGTCGTCCATCTCGCAGGCGATCGTCCTCCCGTGGAACTCGCGCTCCTGCAGCACGAGGCCCGAAAAGGCCGTCACCCGCTTCGCGGGGCCCACGATGCCCGTCAGGTTGTGAAGGCAGTAGACGGTCACGTCGTACTGAGGCCCGCCGCCGGGCTTCCTGAAATACCAGCTTGGGTCGACGTTGGTGAGCACGTCGCGGCCACCCCGGAACTCCTCCTTCAGGTGGTAGTCGCCAGTTGCGACCCCCGCCGCGGCCCAGACGAGCTTGCCCAATTCCCCCTGCAGGATCAACTTCCGTATGCGCCGGTTATGTGGCTGGAGCATCATCCCCGGCGATGCCACGAGCCGTACTCCCCCCTCGACCGCTCGGGCGATCAGCCGGTCAGCTTCCTCGACCTTTGTCGTCATCGTCTTGTTGAAGTGCACGTGCTTGCCGGCCTCGATCGCCGCCATGCCCTGCTCGTAATGGAGGCCGATGGGCGAACACAGCGTCACCGCATCGACGTTCGTATCAGCCAACAGCTCCTCGTAGGTTAAGTAGTGCGCGGGGACCCCGAACTTCTTGGCCGCAGCCTCTGCGCGGCCCGGCACTGGGTCGCAGACCGCGGCGAGGCGGACCCGATCCTGCACGTCCGGCAAGCTGAGGTGGCTCAGCGCGGCCCTGATGCCGATTGCGCCGGCACCGACGACCCCCATCCCGAGTGGCCCCTTCATCGTATTAACTCACCTTGTCCCACAGGTGCTTCCGCCATGAGGTGCGCGGTTCCCAACCAACCGCGCGGCGGAGCTTTTCGTTTGAGAACATCGACGCGTGCCCCTCGAGGCCTTTGACCGATGGCAGCAGGCTCGGATTGAACTTCTCGACGAGCTTCCGACTCGGCTCCAAGGCGGTGGTGTCGTCGCCGTTGCAGTAGAAGACCCCGTGCGGCTCGATCTCGTGGGCCTTCTCCATGAGCAGGCGATGGGCCGAGGCCAGGTCCTCGCTCCCCACCCACGCCCACATCCAAGGGTCCCAGGCCTCGGCCGGTCTGGCATGCCGCGCGATCTCCAGGCGCCTTTGTGCGTCGCAGATGCCGGCCGACCTCAGGGCGTACGTCCTCATGCCGTATGCGCGCGTGTACGATTCCAGCAGCATCTCCCCTGCCAGCTTGCTGAATGAGTACGAGTCCTCAACGTCCGACGGATGTCGTTCGTCAACTGGGAGGTATTGTAGCGGGAATGGGACCTTACTGATGCGCATGCCATGTCCAAGGGCGCAATTGCTTCCCGTCATCACGAAGATTCCGATGCCCTTGTCGAGCGATGCGCGAAGAAGGTAGTAAGTGCCCATGATGTTCGTCCTCATCGTCGCATCGAACGGTATGCCCCTCTCCTCAGCGCCCCTCATCTCCTCAGGGTGGTCGGTCGGCCAGGGCTGCGCCGCAAGGTGCTGGACCGCGTCAAACCCCCCCTCAACGGCACGCTTGCAGTCCTCGAAGGAGGTGATGTCCCCTTGCACCCACGGCCAGTGGCTCAGCGCGGGCGCTGGCCGACGGCGGGAGAACAGGACCGGCTCGTGTCCTGCTCGTTCCAGTTCGGCGACGACGTGAGGCCCAAGCCTTCCGCTAGCTCCGGTGACGAGAACTCTCATGTCGGCGAACCGACAGCACTCCCCCAAATAAGTTTGCCCATGAGTAAACCGTATGCGTCCTCCCGACGCATGTGCGTTACCCCCTGCTCATGGGGGAGGGGGGCTCGAAATGTCGCTAGAGAGGCGGAGGCACGTTTTGTCCTGGTTCAGCGATCACAGCGGTTCCGGTCGCGGATATCAGCACGACCGTCTGATAGACCTCAGACGTTTCAAAGTCCAATCCGATCACCGCATTTGCCCCCAACCCCTGAGCTTGCTCCAGGACCCTGCTCATGGCCTCGTTCCTCGCCTTGATTATCTCCTCCATGAATGCCGTGACCTCGCCCCCGATCATCGACTGAATACCGGCAACGAACTTCCCGCCCAATCCGCGAGTCCTCACCGACATACCGGACACAATGCCTAAAACCCTCGTCACCCTGTATCCTGGGATCGTCGGGGTAGTGCATACGATGATGTTATCCATGCCTTTAGTATGAGGCAACTCATACCTTAAAGGCATTGTGCATGGGGCTCGGAACAGATGAACGCGTTAGATGGGAAGATCAAGGAGGTCACGGGTTCCTACCTGGATTCTCACTCTGACGACTGAGGATCGGTCACTGCTGACCGAGATTGAATGGCTTGCCCGCCTCGAGCGTTTCCTTGGGGATCCTCTCGGCCCATTCCCTCAGAAAGGCGATCTCCCTCTCCCTCTCCCTCAGGTCGTCTGGCAGCATCTCGGGTATCTCGTCCTCGATGGGGTACCACCTACCACACTTATCGCAGATCAATACCCCATGCACGATCTCCCTCCACGTGACCCTCTTCCCCTCTCTCTCAACGGATTCGTCCTTCTCCTCGAATACGATGAGCTTCAGTGGATAGTATTTGTCAATGGGGCATGCCAAAATATCCAGCAGGCTGTGCTTCAACGTTCACGCAACACCATCCTCCTGAGGGGGGCACATCGTTTAAGGCTTTTCGGGCATCCGACGAGAAGGGCCCGTGGTTCCGTTAATGCCCCTGAAGTCACTTTGAGAGGTCGATCACCTCGGCATCATTGAGCTCGCTGAACTTCCGAATATCACGGCCTGAGGGCGAGAGCACCATGGCGAATTTACTCCCCTTCAGGGCAGCGCCGAGTGGGTGTAGGTGGACGCCGAGCTCGGACCTTTTTGCCTCGCTCTCCCACGGCCTGCTGAGCTTCACCTGGAATTTCCCCTTCTCGAGGGCGGATGCGATGCTCAGCTCGGGATGAGGCCCTCTCTCGATGCAGTCGAGTTCCCTGAAGGAGCCGACGATGACGGCCGATGATCTGGCCTTGAGCCCTTGGCTTTTCAAGTTCCTCAACAGCGTCCTCGTGATCAACTGCGGAAGTGACCAGCAGATATCCCTGGCCCGCTGGCAGAGGGGGAGGCTGGCCCCTCTCGATCTTCCCGCCTCGAGGAGGTTCGTCAGTATCGCCGAGGAGTTCCTACAATACGCGATTGGCATTCTCTTGAATCCGCCATCCGCGATCGTCTCCGAGATCCTCTCGGCTTCATCGAGGCTGACCTTCATCTTCTCGCAGAGCGTCTCGAACTCGATCCTCAACGCTTGCCTGAGGCATGATCCCGCGTGCATGTGCATCACGGCCAGCTCCGCAGCCTCCAAGCTGGAGGCGGTGTAACACTCACCTAGACTTGCGGCCCTGAATATCTCGGAGATGAAGGACACGGCATGGGGAGTGCCCGCTATGACCCTGCGAAAGTCCTTCTCCTGGAAATCCTCAGAGACGCCCAATGGGGAGGGCGCATATGCGAATTCGAAGTCCTTGCCGCAGCTCAGACCTGAAAGCTCCTCGCACCTCTTCAGCGAACTCCTCGCAGTTCCGGGCGGGGCAAGCGTCTGAAAGACTATGACGGATCCGCCGCTCAGGCTTTTACCGAGTGAATCAACGGCATCGTAGAGCTGACGGAGCTGTGGCACTTTCCTGTCATTGACCGGCGCCTTCTCGCAGATCATCGCGACGTCCGCCTTCATCTCCTTCATGGCCGAATCGATCGTCTCGGCTATGCTGAGACTTCCCTCCCTTGCATGCCTTCGAAGGAATGCGGACGCTCTCCGGTCATCGTCCAACGACTTCCCCTGGAGGACCTTGGAGGTGGCATAGCTGCTCCTATCGTAAACAACGACCCTGTACCCAGCCTCGAGGAGTCGCGTTGCGGTGAACAGCCCAAGCCTCGACAATCCGATGACCAAGAGGGGCCTGTCGCGAGGGGCGCTTGTATCGAATTTCCGATCTCCCTGACCCATTCCCATTCCGAGTCACGCATGTCCAAAAAGGAGGAGATAAAAACTTGTAGTGCAGCGGGAGCTGCGAGATGCCAGGAGTCGCCATAGACATACTGACCCCGAAGCAGGCGCTTCTCTTCAACGAGGTAGTCAAGCGGCTCGATGAGAGGGGGATCGCCAACCACTGCACGACGAGGAGGTATTACGAGGCAGAGGAGATGCTTAGGTATCTCGGGCTTGGGGCTCGCATCATTGGGAGGCATGGAGGCGCCACGCTCCGGGGGAAGCTCGAGGCCCATGCCGAGAGGGTCGAGATCATGGCGGCCTACTACTCGAAGGTGAAGCCCGATCTCGTGCTGTCCTTTTCATCTCCGGAGGCGGCTCGGACTGCCTTCGGCCTCGTCATCCCCCATGTCTCGGTGAACGATTCGCCACACGCATCGGCCGTGGCGAGATTGACGATCCCGTTGTCCTCAATCCTCCTTACGCCCTGGATTATTCCCTCAGGGGATTGGACGAGGTATGGGATTGAGGGGAGGCGGATCATCAAGTACAGGGCCCTCGATCCCGCTTCTTGGCTCAGGGGCTTCAGGCCCTCGAGGAAGATCCTGCACGAGCTTGACCTCGATCAGGCCAGGCCGATCGTGACGATCCGCCCCCAAGAACACCTGGCCGCATACCTTCGCGGCGAAAAGGCCGATCCCTCTGAGGAGATCGCGAGGGCGACGGCCAAGTTGCTCCTCGCGAGACCTGACATCCAGGTCGTCGTCGTCTCGAGGTATGGCAACGCATCGAGATACAGGGGCATCTTCGGCAGGACGGCCAAGGTCACCGAGGGGGTCATTGACGGAAAGAGCCTCGTCGGCCTTTCAACGCTCTTCATAGGCGCTGGCGGCACGATGACGGCCGAGGCCGCGCTGCAGGGCGTGCCGACCATCTCGATCTATCCGAAGAGCACCGTAGTTGAGGATTATTTGGTTAGGAACGGCCTCGTCGTGAAGGCCAAGCGTAACCTCTACGAGTTGGCCCTCGAACAGCTCCATCGCACGCCGAAAGAGCTCAAGCAGCTCAGGAGGAGGGCCGTTGGCCTCCTCAACGGAATGGAGGATCCCGCAGTGAGGATAGCCGTGGCCGTTGAGGACTTGCTCCGGCGATGATGCACCCACTTCCCTAGCGCAGTTGGCGTGTTGCTCCCGATCGCCGCTCGCCAAGCCGATCTCAGCCCCTAGGGCGCGGGGCATCGGCCACTTCCCGGATATTGTTGCCGAACCGGAGGCCGTCTAGGAGCCGGAGGGTGAGCCTCTCGGCCTCCGTGTCAACTTTCCTGCGAATTGTCGGGCGCCGCTCATAGAGCCCGACGAGCCCATCCCTTAGGTAACGCCTCCCTTCCCCGTCCCTAAGGGCCAGCGCGAGATATGAGTTGAATCTGAAGAAGGTGGCCCTTGGGTTACGCCTCTCGACCCTTCCCTCCCTCACGCCGCGCCGATAGGCGGCTAGTTGCCCCTCGAGGAGCTTCGATGCAAGCGGCCCCTTCCCTGCCACCTGCCCTTCGAGGAATTCAAGGACGGCGTCGAAGATCCGGTTGTAGAGCGCCCTCTCCTTCGATCTGGGCGGAGACGAAGCAAGCACCTGTAGAAGTAGCTCGTAATAGACGCCAGATATCTTGTACTTGAGGCCCCCACCTGAGCCCCTGAGGAGGGCCCTGTATGTCCCACGGCCCTTACCCGAATATGGCGTGGTTCCGCTCCCGGAATGTATCGATAGGAGCGCCCCAAACGACCTCGAGATCTCGGAGAGCCGAGACACGCGCCTCTCGAGCCTCCTGAGGTCACCGTGGAAGTCCGTGCGCTTCTTGAAGCCGATATTGGGCGCGACGAAATCGACGTGCCTGCCGGAGGACCTCCACTCGTTCAGGTAGAAGAGCAGGTCCTTCTCCTTCGTCTCCCCCTTTGCCTCATCGAGCGATATCTCGAAGCCGAACGGCCTTCCGATCCTCTCCACGATGTAGTTGTAAATTTGCCCGCCAACGTCAATGCTCCTGCCGTATCTTAGGGCAAGCCTCATGACCTCCGTCTCTGTGAACTTAAGGCTGAACCCCTCCCTCCCTGCGAAGTCGAACGTCCTGTTGGAGTAACGGCTCATCAATTCGCCAGGCGTCCGCGCGCTTTCGAACTCCAACCTCAACTGGGCCTCGTCCCCGGATGCGGCGGCCTCATCGAATAGGTCGGAGGTGTCGACCGTGAAGCAGTTGATGGGGCCCGTGGACAGCGCCTCGTCTATGGCTAGGGCATTGTATTGCATGGACTCCTTCAGTTCCTCCTCGCTGGTCGCATTCGCCTCCTCATGCACTCCCGCGATCCTCTTCACGGCCCTCGCCGAGGAACTTATCGCCATGATGTGATCGGCTTCGAGCTCAACCGTAACCCCTTCCCTCCGGGCTGCCTCGGTCCCCATCATTATGTACTTCCTGATCGAGGTGCCGGTATGGCCCCTCGTGATCTCGAAACTGCCGGGAGCGGCCTCGATGACGCTCTCGGGCGCGGTCTCCCTCCCGAATGAGAGCATCAGCCCCCCCGCCACATTCCTTTTCTTATAGGCGCGAAGGATCCCAGTCAGGAAGATCTCGGGAATCCTTATCCCGATTGCCGGATGCCGTACCGGTCCGAGATATCGGGAGCCCTCCATCGAGGACGACGCCAATTAATTCATCTGGCCCAGAGCCTTCGGGTATTAAAGCGTATTCTCCTCATGTAGATGATATTCAGAAAATATTATGGCATATACCCGTACACATTATCATTCGACCTTTGATGCAATGAAATGTTGCCCCGTTAAGTCACTTCATCGAGAACGCCGAAGTCGTCCGCATGAGGGGGCCGTTGATATTTTCGCATATTCGACGGCTTTCGGCGAATTGCAAGAAAGGTATATCAGTCGTCTCAGGCAACGACGTTGCTATGAAACGGCCTGAGATATATGTAACGAGGATGTTACCATCTCCGGGCATCGAGATCCTGGAGAAGCACTGCGCGGTTGAAGTGAACAAGAGCGAAGATGCCCCGGCGAGGGCTGAGCTGATCAAAAGGGTAGCGCCTAAGGATGGGCTCCTCTGCCTCTTGACCGAAAAGATCGACAGGGAGGTGATGGAGGCGGCCCCTAATCTGAGGGTCATTAGCTCCTACAGCGTCGGTTATGATCACGTGGATGTGGCCGAGGCCACGAAGAGGGGGATCTATGTCACCTATACCCCCGGCGTCCTGACCGACGCGACGGCCGACTTCGCGTGGACCCTGATGATGAGCGTCGCCAGGAGGGTAACTGAGGCCGACCGCTACGTTCGAGGGGGCAAGTGGAAGATAGCCTGGTCACCCACAATGCTCGTGGGAGGGGCCGTCTACGGCAAGACCCTCGGCATATTGGGCCTCGGCAGGATAGGCTCAGCCCTCGCCAAGAGGGCAATGGGCTTCGACATGAAGGTGCTATACTACGATGAGATAAGGCCGCCCAAGGAGAGGGAGGCGGAGCTCCATCTTCAATACCGTCCCATGGAGGAGGTCCTGAGGGAGGCGGACTTCGTCAGCATACACGTGCCGCTGACCGAGAAGACGCGACACCTCATGAATTATGAAAGGCTGAAGATGATGAAGCCCACTGCCTACCTGATCAATACGGCCAGGGGAGGCGTGGTCGATACCGATGGTTTGGGGAGGGCCCTGAGGGAGGGCGTCATAGCCGGCGCTGGCCTTGACGTCCACGAGAGGGAGCCGGTGGGCATGGACAACCCCTTGTTGAAGCTGGAGGACAGGTGCATATTGGCCCCCCACATAGCCAGCGGAACGGTGGAGGCTAGGTCCAAGATGGCCGAGATGGCGGCCAACAACCTCGTCTCCGTCCTCAAGGGGGAGATGCCGCCAAGCCTCGTCAACGCCGACGTGCTGAAGGTCAAGCCGCTCGCGAGGATCAAGATGATCGCCTGAGGGTGAATCGAGATGTTCGGCGTTGAGATGAAGCGCAGCGGCCTAGCCTTCTCCGTCAAGTTCCCTTGGAAGATCGGGGTCGTGAGCGTCATGGCCTTCCCATACATGGCCAAGGGCCAAGATGAGCTCTCTGCGAGCCTTAAGGCGATAGGCGATGATCCTTTCTTCGATGCAGTCGAGGTCCCATTGATACAGGGCACTCAATGGGAATCGGTGAAGGCGTTCCTCGAGGGCAAGGAAGTGGCCAGGGGTTGCCAGCCAGACCTCCTTGGTAAAAAACTGGACCTCAGTGCGGCAGATGAATCCAGGAGGGCGGAGGCGGTGGCCTATATCGTGCAACAGGTTGAGGAGTGCTCCAGGCGTGGAATCGGTAAGCTGGCCGTGTGCTCTGGCCCCGATCACGTGGCTGAAAAGAGGGAGTGGGCGAGGGGGCTGCTCGTCAAGAGCCTGAAGGAGGTCTGCTCTCGTGCCTCCCCCCTGGGGGTCGAGATCCTGCTCGAGACTTTCGATAGGGACTGGGACAAGAAGCTACTAATAGGTCCATTGGACGAGGCGGCGGAGGTCGTTGAAGCCGTCAGGAGGAGCGAGAAGAACATCGGCCTGATGTGGGACCTGAGCCATGCTCCCCTGCTGGGCGAGAAGCCCGAGGACCTTAGGCGCGTGAGTAAGGTCTTGAGACACGTTCACATCGGATGTTCTAAAAAGATTGGCGATAAGTTACTCGACTGGCACCCCGCATTCCACACGAAAGGGGCCATCAATGCGGCCAATGACGTCGCGGCACTCCTGAGCGTCCTTTTAGACATGGGATACGATGGTATCGTTGCATTCGAAGTGAAGCCCGAGGAGCAGCAGACGGCCCATGAGGTCTTGGACGTCTCGAAGGGCGTGCTCCTGAGCGCGTTCCAACAGGTGGCCTTGAGGTCGCTCAGGGGTTAGCGATATAGATCTCTGCAGCTCATCAGGTTCGGTAACGACGAGAATGGTGCTCAGTAGATACAGCTTGTCTAGCATGTGGCCGCTTTAAAGGACAATAGAGGAGGATCTGAGCTCGGGATTGGCCATGGGAGAGCATTTATCTGTGGGGCATCGATTGGGCTCATCGGTTGCGATAGAGCCGTCGGCGTGAACGGATTATGACATCGGAATTTGGCGACGAGCAATTCATCGTGACCTTAACGATACTATCCACCATCTTCATCCTCTGCTTCCTCGGCTTTCAGGTCCTAAGCACGCCGGCCCAGAATTACGTGGTCATGTACCTCGTGTCAGAGGATGGAAAGGCCCTGGCCCAAAATGCAACCGCCCTTCACCTGGGAGATCGACTGAAGGTCTTCGTGATCCTCGAGAATCACATGGCCCGGCAGATAAGGGTTGAGCTGGATACGCTTGTCGCTGGCAACCCATCCTCCACCACATCCATCAATGCGCCGTGGGACGGGGGATTGCGGCTGCAGGATGAGGTTCTGATGTTGGACGATGGCGGAACATCGACCATGCCGATCACGTTGGCCGTGACGAGGGCCAGGACCGAGGGCGATTCGATCGCCATCGAGGAGGTTGAGCTGAACGGAGTGAGGATCCCCGTCACGGTCGAATCCAGCGCCAGGAACCAGACGCTCAGGTTCATCTTCAGGGCACTGATCTGGAGTGACGCCGAGGGTAAGTACGTTGAGGAGTGGAATGACGGCCAGGACGGCCACTCGTCTTGGCTGCAGATTTGGTTTGAGCTGCTGCCGGGGGTTGACACGTGAGGCGCTGGAATGCATTAGTGGCATGCGTCCTCATCTCGTCGGTTGCCATAAGGCTCGTGCCAGGGCTTTCATATCGACGGCCCTATGGCTTCGATGTCTATGACCTAATGTCACGTATCGCTCCTGCACTCACGGCCGGAAAGTTCAAGACTGATTTGCCACAGGGCCCGCTTCTATACTCCCTGCTGTCGGAGCTCGCCATACTGGGAGGCGTGGGCCTCGAACCCATCGCCTCCTTTCTCGCGCCCAGCATCTTGGCTCTCAGCGTGCTCCCGGTCATGATCTACACGAGGAAGGCCTTCAAGGACGAGCCCGCGGCCATCGTCTCGGGTCTGCTTGCGGCCACGACCAACGTCATAGTTCACCAAACCGGCGGTACCGTTGTGTGGGAGGGGCTCGGCACGCTCTTTGCGGGATTCGCCCTCACGCTCCTCGTACAGATTAACCTAAGGGATTCGAAGGCGATAGCCCTCCTCTGCATGGCGGTGGTCGGCACCATCGCCTCTCACCACCTCACCACCATGAACTTGTTGCTCGGATTGGGCGTGGCCGTCCTCTTCCTGACCGCCAGGAGGGGCTTCAGGTCAGGGGAGGCATACAAGCCGATCCTATTGACGATCCTGCTCGGCGTGGCAGCCCTATCGGTTTGGACGTTCGTCATCCCGAGATATACAATAGAGGTCATCGGCCTTACCGCGGCGAATGCGAACGTCTGGACCCTACTGGGGGGAGGGGTTCTCGCTGCAACGACGATATTGGCCTCGTATCGTGTGGTCACGTCAAAGGGGGCCAGGGAGCCCTGGATGACGAGGCCATTCACATTGGGGGTGCTGGTGTTTGCGGCGTCTGTGGGGGCGCCCTTGATCCTCTACTACGCCGGGGTCATGAATGCTGAGACGCTCATGACGATGCTGTATCTGGGAGCCCCGATATGCGTCGTGTACGTTCCCCTCTTCGTATTCGGCCTCATGGCCGCCATCAACGCCCGGACCGATGTTCGCCTCTTGACGTCCCTGTTGGCGTTTCCCACTGCGTGCTGCTCCCTCACGGTATTCCTGATCTTTCAACCGGGATTGGGGGTATTGGCGTATAGGGAGGTTTCCTTCATGCTATACTCCCTCTTGCCCATCGAGGGCCTTGGCCTCATGGAGGTCGTCAGGAAGGGCACTCCCGCCAGGAGGTACATCGCGGCATTCATCATCGCCTACTCGATCCTCGCCCTCGCATCGACCTCATACCCCTCGAGGCCCTATCTCATTGGGCTCGAAGAAGCCTATCGGCCCTCGGATTTGAGGGTCTCGGAGTTAGCGGTGAACGCAATACCGAATACATCCCCGATAGATACCGACATCAGGATCGGCAATGTCATACTCTACCTCTCGGGTAGAGAGGTCAATTGGGTGAGCAACGTCACCTATTGGACCAGTCCAGGGCCTGCGTGGTTGGGGAAGAGCGCGGCTGCAGGCCGCCCCTTGGACATCCCATCCAACGTGAGCTTCATCATCTTCTCGGAGACGATGCTTAAATCCAAAGGGGGCATTGTGGTGGACCTCCTCTCGAGAAAACTCCATCCACTTCCCGACGAAGCCCTGGTCTACTTGTATAGAATGCCCGGGGTTAGTAAAATTGCAGATGCGGGCACTTGCCTCATCTTCCAAGTAATGAGGCGGCAGCAAGAAGTGGCGTCACCGAAGACGAAGCCATAGTTGTGGCACTCCCACGAAAGAGGATGCGTTTCATGCCAATGAACTGGTTCCATACCAGAGTCGCATTGAAACTGAGGGGGCCACTTTTTGAAGATGAGCCATGAGCTCTGGCACTTGGCTGATACATGCCTTGATCGCGTTTTACATGAGCACGCTATTATTTCAAAGGATGGGTTGAGATGATCCGAACTGCCCCACAACCTATTCGAAGGGGATTTGGAGAAGGGCATGATCGTGACCAAGATGGGGTCTTAAGGCTCCCTCTGCTGACCTTGGATTCATGATCCCTCCGACGGTCCGAAGGAGGGCCCAGAATGGCGTGTCGGCACGCCAGGAGAGAGCCATTCGCCATCGCATCCTTCGGTCATGGAGAGAAACTTTAATTGACGGCTGTAGTTACTCAGTTGAGGCGCTAAAAATAATGAAGGCCTGCGTTCTCCTGAGGTGCCGTCCAGGCACATACAGGGAGGTTGTGAAGAAGGTGGAGAGCATGATCGATGTGAGGACCGTATTCCCAAGCCTCGGAAGGTGGGAGGTGGTCCTCAAGATCGAAGCCAACAACATAAGGGGGCTGGCGAACGCCATCCGAAGGCTGAGGGCGATAGAGGAGATTGAATTCTCTGAAACCCTGATAGAGCTGCCCGGAGCTGGATGAGATGGCCCTCGCGTGTCTCCTGGCTACGTTGGTCCACAAGCAGGGCCGTCAGGTAATGAAGACACTGAGGAACATGCCCGAGGTTAAGGATGCATTCGTAGTCTTTGGCCAATACGACCTCGTGGTCTTCTTAGAAGCGGATGACTATGCGGAATTAGCCGCCGCTACGGCCGAGATAAACAAGATAAGCGGCATAACGCACACCGAGACATTGGTTGCGGGATAGAGGAGGCCGTTCCGATGAAGGGCAAGAAGATACCGCTAACCGAGAGGTTCACAAAGGCCCAACAGGCCTTCACGTTCAGGGATTTCATACTGCTGCCGGGCCTGACCGAGGTCGACCCATCCGAGGTGGACATAGGCACCAGGGTTACAACGGACTACTCCATACACGTCCCGTTCATATCGTCCCCGATGGACACCGTAACGGAGGACGAACTCGCGATAACCCTCGCCAGGCTCGGGGGGCTTGGGGTGATCCACAGGAACTGCACGATAGAGGAGCAGATCGAGATGGCGAGGATTGTGAAGAGGGCCGAGTCCATGGTGATAACGGATGTGGTGACGGCAAGGCCGGACCAGACCGTCAGCGATGCGCTGGCCCTCATGAAGAGATACAACATCTCAGGGCTTCCGGTCGTCGAGGGCCAGAGGCTCGCTGGCATACTGACCGCGAGGGACGTGCGCTTCGCAAGGCAAGAGGAGCTCGTGGGCAACGTCATGACTAAAAAAGTCATCACGGCCCAGGAGGACATCACGCTGGAGCGGGCAAGTCAGATAATGCACGAGCACAGGATCGAGAAGCTTCCGCTGACGGGCAAGTCCGGTGAATTGAGGGGGCTCATCACGTTCAAGGACATATCGTTGAGGGGGAGGTATCCCCAGGCATCGAGGGACAAGACCGGAAGGCTCCTCAGCGCCGCGGCGGCCTCGCCGTTCGATGTCGAGAGATGCAGGCAGCTTGACAAGGTCGTCGACATATTGGTCTTCGACGTTGCCCACTTCCACAACCAGAAGGTGATGGCGGCCACGAGGGGGCTTGCGAAGGACCTGTCGGCAAACTTGGTCATAGGCAACATAGGCACTCGCCAAGCGGCATTGGACGCCGTGAGCGCTATCGAGAAGGTCAATGCGCTTAGGGTTGGCATAGGTTCGGGCTCCATCTGTATAACGTCTGAGGTCACAAGGGCCGGTGCGCCAACGATGTTCGCGGTCACGCAGGTATCCGACGCGCTTGACGAACTCGGAGCCGACATCCCGATCTGGGCGGATGGGGGCATAACTTCACCCGGCGACGTAGCCCTGGCTCTCGCAGCTGGCGCTTCGGCCTCGATGATAGGGAATCTATTTGCCCGCACCAAGGAGAGCCCCGGCTCCCTGGTGGCGATCGGCGGCCAATACTACAAGGCCTACAGGGGCATGGGGAGCCCATCCGCCATAGCAAAGAGGCACGCCATGGACAGATACACGGCCCCCGCCAAGGGAATAGCCGAGGGCGTGGAAGGTTACGTGCCGTACAAAGGGGATGCCGCTACCGTCGTCGCGGAGCTTTCAGAGGGCCTCAAGGTATCCATGGGATACGTTGGGGCCAAGAACGTCGAGGAGATGTGGGGAAGGGCAAAGGTGGCGTGGATATCCCAACTGGGTTCCGTCGAGACCAGGGCCCACGACGTTATACTGCCCACTCGCGGTCCGCCTTCCTAAAGGCCATAACGCCCACTAGGGGCGTGTGTGGGCCAGGAGGGTTTCAAAGCAGCTAAGCTGCTGAGCCGGCCTTCAGGCCCCTACCCATCCCTTACAGATGTTGACGCCGTCCACGGCGTCCTTCGCGGCGGCGTCGGCGCCTATCTTCTTCGCGTACTCGGGGGTTATGGGTGCGCCGCCTATGATGACCTTGACCTTGTCCTTGAGCCCGATTTGCCTAAGCTGCTTGATCGTGGTCTCCATCTCCGGCATCGTAATCGTAAGGAGGGCCGACATCCCTATGATCTGCGGTTTCTGTTCCTTAACGACCTCGACGAACTTCTCCGCCGGTACGTCCACGCCGAGATCTATGATCTCGAATCCGGCTGCCTCCAATAACACCGACACGACGTTCTTCCCTATGTCGTGGAGGTCGCCCTTTACGGTGCCGAGGGCGACTTTGCCCTTCTTCTTCACGTCCCCGCTCCTGAGATGCGGTTGAAGTACCTTCAATCCATCCTTCATGACCTCGCCCGCAGCTATCAGCTCGGAGAGGAAGTACTCGTTCGCCTCGTACTTCTTGCCCACGATGTCCATTCCCTTCGCCATCGCCTCGGACACGATCCTGTAAGCGGGGATCTTCGCATCCAAGGCCTGTTTGCAGATGCCCTGTATTCCATCGAAATCCAAGTTGACGATGGCTTGGGCAACTTTATCCATAAGCTCTTTCTCGCTCATCGTCGATCACCAGAATACCGTGTTTATCGGCCGCCCTCCGAGAACGGCCTCAGTTTCATCAACGTCCAAAGTCTTTCTAACACCCAGTTTATAGTGCCAATCGAAACAGCACCACCTGATAAGCTTAACTCTCTTCCCACGCATCTTCTCAGCGAGTACTTCTTGAGGCGTACGTTTGGAGAAGCCGACGAGCTCCAACGTGAAGATGCACTTCTCCCACTCGTTGCCATCCTCGTCTTTCTTCTTCTCGCCCGTCTTCTCGATCTCCAAGACCCGCCCCTGTAGTCTCCTCGCTTTGTCCATGACGACCATCTCAGTAATCTCCTCCGTGAGGCCGGCATGTTGTTGGCCCCACGCCTATTAAAGGTTAGCAAACTCCATCCGAGCGAACTGGCAGACGATAAGCCGACCCCAATCTTCAAATGTCGACCCGTCTCAGTGGTTGCGATGGAACGGCGGCACGCCATAACATTCCTGCCGGATGGCCTGAGGACGGAGGTCCGCAGAGGCGAGAGTGTTCTGGTAGCCTCTCAGCGTTGCGGAATCGATCTGGACTCCCTTTGTGGCGGCAGGGGGAAGTGCGGGAAGTGTTTGATCAGAGTGGGACAGGGGAAGGCGACGGAACCCACCCCATCGGAGGTCGCGATCCTGCAGAAGTCCGAGGTGGAAAGGGGGGTGCGACTTGCATGTCAGACGTATCCGATCGCCGATCTCGTCATCGACGTCCTGACCGCACCCCGGCCTGTCAGTTCCAAGATCCTGACCTGGGGACTGGAGCTCCCCGTGAAATTGGGCCCGCGCCTCAGAACGCGGAATGTATATTTAGCGAGGCCGTCGCTGGGCGATCAGCTCTCCGATGAGGCCAGGCTGAGGAAGGCCACCAAATGCAGGTCCGTCGATCTAAATCTCCTGAAGCGCCTCCCGCGCATTCTCAGGAGCAACGGCTGGAACATAACCGCGACGACCTACCTGGATGAGGTCGTGGATGTCAGGAAGGTGGAGGGGGGCGGCGGGCTGTATGGCGTGGCCGTCGACGTGGGCACAACAACCATCGTGGTCTACCTAATTGATCTGGTATCGGGGAAGGTCGTGACCGTCGAATCCGACTATAACGCCCAGATACCATATGGCGAGGACGTGATAAGCCGGATCACCTACGCCTCTCGGGAGCGGGGTGGCCTCTCGCTGTTGCAGAAACTCGTCATCGAGACCGTGAACGTTCTCATAGCAAGGGCGGCCGAACGCGCGAAGGTCGACACGGGTCTCATCTACGAGGCGGTATGCGCGGGAAATACCATTATGATGAGCCTCCTCCTCGGGATAGATCCTTCGAACATAGCGACGTCGCCATACGTTCCACCCGTGACCGGTGGGCTCGCTGTTAAAGCTGGCGAGTTGGGAGTGGGGGTGAACCCCGGGGGGTACCTGAGGACCCTCCCATCGATAAGCGGCTATGTGGGGGCGGACGTCGTCGCGGATGTCCTCGTGTCCGGGATGCATAAGCGTGAAGGCCTCTCGATGCTCATCGATATCGGGACGAATGGCGAGGTGGTTCTGGGAAGGGGGTACGAAATGCTCTCAGCTTCGTGCGCAGCAGGCCCTGCCCTCGAAGGTGCCGAGATATCGAATGGAATGCGCGGCATGGCGGGGGCGATAGAGAAGGTCGCCATTAATGCGGAGAGCCATGAGGTCTTTTACCAAACGATAGGAGGGGGAAAGCCGAGGGGGATATGCGGATCCGGCCTCGTCGATGCGCTGGCCGCCCTCAGGGTCGCGGGCATAGTGGATCAGACTGGAAGGATGAGGGCGCATGGGAGAGGTACGATTCCGGAGTTCGTCATCGCTAGGGCCGACGATACTGAGGTTGGCAGGGACATAACGATCACGCAGAAGGACGTGAGGAATCTCCAACTCGCAAAGGCGGCGATATTCACCGGCTGTTCACTTCTCATGAAGAAGATGAACGTAAGGGCCAGCGAACTGAGGGACATCTTCATAGCCGGCGCCTTCGGAAATTACATAGACCCGGTTTCGGCGATCGTCATAGGGATGTTCCCCGATGTCCCGGTGGCGAAGATCAAGTCGATAGGGAACGGGGCGGGTTTCGGGGCGAGGTTGGCGCTCCTCTCGAGGATTAAGAGCGCTGAGGCCGATGAGATAGCGCACAGGATCCGTTACGTTGAGCTTAGTGCCGAAGGCGATTTCCAGCGGGAGTTCCTCAAGGCCCTCGATCTGCCACACGCCGATGTGAACCTATTTCCAAACGCTACGCGCTTCATCGAGAGCAGGGGCATGGTCCCAAAAGGCAAGCTTGGTTTTGTGCGGGCAAAGCGTTAATTAGCGGACTCCATCGCCTCGAGTCCGGCCTGGGAATTTGTGAATGTGGTCATTCGGAATGGAACAGAGGGTCGCGGACATAGGCGCCGTGAAGGTCGGGGGTTTACCGGGACAACAGCCAACTGTGCTCGTCGGCTCGATCTTCTATGCAAAACACAGCGTGGTCGTCGACGAATCGAAGGGCGAATTCGACAGGGAGGGAGCCGAGGGGCTCCTGAAGGTTCAGGAGGAGTTTTCGGATAAGACCGGGAACCCTCACATGGTCGACGTCGTGGGATCGAGCCCAGAGGCCATGTCGCGTTACATGGATTTCGTGGCGTCGCAAACGGATGCGCCCATTCTGCTCGACGGGGTATCGGCCGACATCAGGATCGCCGGCCTCGACCACGTCATCCAGTCGGGCATCAAGAACCCGATTGTCTATAACTCACTCATGCCGGAATACAAGGGGGAGGAACTCGGGAAGATCAGGGAGGCGGGGCTGAAGAGCGCCATAATCCTTGCCTACAACATCAGGGAGTTCACGACCGCTGGCCGCCTTAAGGTGGTGAGGTCCCTCGTGCCGGTCGCCCAAAGCGTTGGCATCGAAAACCCTTTGATCGATACCTGCGTCATAGACGTCCTGACGCTCGGCCCCGCGTGCCACGCGATACATGACGTGAAGGATGAGCTGGGTCTGCCGGCGGGCTGCGGGGCGCATAACGCGATAGGAACATGGAAGGGCTTGAGGACCAAGATGGGAAAGCAGGCCACCCATCCGAGCATGGCATCTGCGTGCGCCATGGCAATTGCCGCAGGCGCTAACTTCCTACTCTACGGCCCCATAGATACAGCGAGTTACATCTTCCCTTCAGTAGCCATGGTGGATGCGGCATATGCGCAGCTCTTCAGGGAGCAGGGGAAGAGGCCACCTCAAGGACACCCGATCTTCAAGATAGCTTGATGGATTCTGACGAGGGCGTTTCAATCCGTTCTCCTTGAGGAATCACACGAAGTCACGGTAGAAAAAGCAAATGATGCACGCATGAACAGGGATATCGTATTGAATGAGGAGCGGCGATGGTTATAGTTAGCCCCCTCGCCCTCCGCTATCCACTAGAGGCATAAAGGTGAAATTAACCACGTCTACAAGTCCCTTGTCGGTTATCCTCAGCTCAGGGATGACGGCCAGGCTCAACAGCGACAACGCCATGAAAGGCGATTTTAGTCCGCAGCCGAGCCTCCTGATGGCCGCCCTAACGTCTTCGATCTCCGAGTAAAGGGCGTCGAGGGGTTTCATGCTCATGAGGCCCGCCAGCGGCAGTGCTACCCTGGCAACGACACCGCCGCCATCCACTACCGCGATCCCGCCGTCCATCTCCCTAACGGCGTTGACGGCCGCGAGCATGTCCGAGCCTCCCACGCCGATGACGGTCAGATTGTGGCTGTCGTGGCCAACCGACGTCGCCACGGCGCCCCCCCTCAGGCCGAAACCCTTAACCAATCCCTTTCCAACGTTGCCACTCTTACCGTGTCTCTCAACGACAGCGGCCCTCAGGATATCGCCATCCAGATCCGGTAGGATGATGCCCCCCACAACGCCCACGCGCCTCCGTAGGTGTTTCGTAATGGAGCTCCCGTCGCGCACGAGTATGACGTGCGCCTTTACCCTTCCATGGTCCTTTGGCGCCTTTGCCAAGAGCGCCCCCTCGTCTAAGTGCCTTCGGAACCGAACGGTGCGCAGACAGTAACTTGGATAACTGAACTTGTGACGCCGCCCGAGTAATCCCCCGTCTCGGACGAGCAGCTCACCGTTTGATATCACGGACCTTATGCGTAGTGACCTCAAGTCCTCGACGAGGATTATGTCGGCGCTCTTGCCGGGCGATATGCTCCCAATGGATCCCTCCAACCCGAACCTCCTCGCCGTGTTAATGGTCGCCATCTGAATTGCCCGAACTGGGTCAACTCCGCTCTCGACCGCGCGCCTGACGACGAAATCCATGTGCCCCTCCGCCACGAGGCTTGTGGCGTCCCTATCGTCGCTGACGAGCAGGACCTTGCATGTGTTTATCCCGTCCTCGGTTACGACCTTAATCACCTCCCCCAAATCCCTCAAGGCCGAGCCCTCCCTGATCATCAGGTACATGCCATACCTTGCCTTTTCGAGCGCCCCCTTCCTGCTGACGGATTCATGGCACGATGATGCTCCCGACGCGACATAGGCCGCGAGCTCCCTTCCGCCCCTGCCCGTGTAGTGGCCATCGACGACCTTCCCTAGGCGCAGGGCGGCTTCGATCTCCGATAGCACCTTCCCATCTCCTGAGACGACCGCAGGATAGTTCATCACCTCGGCCAAGCCGACGACGGCCCCTTCACTCAGGAGGCCCACGACGTCCCGAAGGGAGAGCGAGGCCCCGCTCGTTTCCATCCCGGGAATGGCCGGCACGCAGGAGGGCACGAGGAAGAAGACCTTGATGGGGAGGCGGTACGATTCGCTCATCATGAGCTCGACGCCCCTTCTCCCCAGAACGTTTGCGATCTCATGTGGATCGATGAAGATGCCCGTAGTGCCCCTCTGAAGGGCTGCAATGCTGAAGTTAGTCAGAGAGAGCATGCTGCTCTCTACGTGTACATGTCCGTCGAGCAGTCCTGGCATGGCATATCCTCCACGACCATCTATGACGAGCGTCCCGTGTCCGATGAGTGGTGGGTGGCCCACATCGACAACACGGCCTTGTGAGACTGAGATGACCGTGTTGGGCATTAGTTCGCCCGTGTCGACGTTCACGACGGTGACGTCCCTGATGACGAGGTCCGCCTTCATCCGACCGAGTGCAACTTTCAGAATTTTATCAGACCGCTCCCTCATCCGTTCCATTGGGGATGCAATGCTTTGATTTCAGTTTATTTGCTGTGCCCTAGGTTATCCTCTTCCGCTTCGATCCAATCAGCGCCTTTGTTGGCTTGAAGACGCCCAAGAAGAGGCATAGCTCTGGCGGCATGATCATCGTCTCAGCCCTCTGGGCCTTCGTTGATGGGGGGATGCCCCTAACCACCGCCACGGGAATCCTCTCGGCCACCTCCCCCATCACAAGGTGGGCGGCACAGGCTATGTCGTCGGCCACGGCGAGCTTGGTTATCAGGAGGGGCTTGCCGTAGAGGTCCCGCTTGCCCCTGCAATCCCTCACCAACTCAAAGCCAACCGCACCCAGTGTGACGCCTATCGTTCCAGCCCTGAGGGGGGCGATCCTGCTGTCGATTATCGAGACCCCGACACGCACGCCCACGAGGTCGAAGATACCGCGCTGAACCTTCGCGGCCGCCCTCTCCGGATTCTTGGGCCAGAGGACGGCTGTGCGGGCGGGGACGTTCTTGTGGTCGATCCCCGCATTCGCCGTCAGTATGTCGTCCTTCAGGGTATACAGGGCCCTGTAAACACCCCCGTAGATCTCGTCGGACTCCCTAAGGACGAGTTCCACGAATTCCGGCTCAAGGCCGTGCCTTTTCGCCAAAATCCTGGATCTCTTGGATGGCTTGATTGAGTCAAGCGAGACGAGCCGACCCTGTGACAGCGAGACGACCTTACTTGCGATCGCCAATATGTCGCCATCTCTCAGCTCGAACTTCGAATCTTCCAGGGCCTGAACGATCAGTGCCACGAGGTCTTTCCCCTTTTCGACTAGTTTTGTCCTTATGGGGTAGACCTGAATCCCACTTTGGGGCGATTTAGACGATGCGCTCAATCGGATAGCCTCTCATCGATATTGGGGGTCGCGATAAAAACGTGCGCCCTTCTTCCCATCTCAGAGCGGCAACGTGTACGAACGAGGTCAGAGGCACTGTCATCTCAAAGGCACTTCGTCGACTGGTGGATCGGGGCTTCGGCCGGTCTCCTCTTCCTTGGGACCTGCGCCACGGTCCTCCTCAAGATGGCCCTATCGCTTGCAAGCGCTCCCCTGATTCCTGAAGATGGCCTCACGTTGCTATTTGCGCTGATGCCCGCTGCTCTCGGCATCGCAGTTCTACGCATAGAGCTCATGGCCAAAAAAATAGACGCAGGGACGGGGATCTACCTCGCCATCCTGGGTGTCCTTGCGCTCTTTGCCTGGGCTGGGCTGTTGATCGGTCCGGCTTTAGCTTTAATCACAAGCATAATCCCAGCAAGGTACTCGACAAACAGGGAAACTGCTTGAGGGACAGCGCAGTGCCTGCCTCACACAGAGACGGCAGACGCTTGCGTTCTGGACCTTCCGTACTTCGCGGCGTCGTAGAATGGCCACTCCACAACGCGCACCCCGTGGCCGGAGCCCCTGATCTTGACCTCTAACTCCGTTCCAATGCCGCTGTGCATGGGAGGGACATAGCCCATGCCGATCGCATTTCTGGTAAGTGGACTTATGGTGCCACTGGTGACCGTTCCTACTTCAACTCCATCTTTAAGGATCGGGTTCCCCTGCCTTGGGATTATCCTATCGGCAAGCTGAAGCCCCACCCTCACACTGCGCAACCCCTTTTCCTTCTGGTCGACGAGCGCCTCCCTGCCGATGAACTCCTTCTCGAACTTAACCACGAAGTCGATCTTGGCCTCAAGGGGGGTGGTCTCCTCGCCGATGTCGTTTCCGTACAGCAGAAGCCCCGCCTCAAGCCTGAGCGTGTCCCTGGCTCCGAGCCCACAGGGCCTTATGCCGAAACCCGTGCCGGCGCCGATTATGGCCTTCCAAACCCTCAGCGCTTTGGTGGGATCGCCCCCCGTAACGTTCATCATGTAGATCTCGAAGCCGTCTTCCCCAGTATAGCCGGTCCTCGAGAGCAGTACTTCCTCTCCAGCCAAATGCACGAGCTCGCCGCCAAACCGCCTCAAACCCCGGAGGTCGAAAGTCGTCATCGACTGCAACGTGGCTTGCGCACTCGGCCCTTGGACGGCCAACATCGCGGTCGAGTCGGTCACGTCATCGATCTCAACGCTAAAGCTGCCCCGTGAACTTCGGAGCCAGTCGAGGATCTTCTCCGTATTCACGGCATTCGTCACGATCATGAAGCCCTTTCCGCCGAGCGCGTAGACGAGGACATCGTCCTTGATCCCTCCATGTGCATTGCAGGCGACGCTGTAATGGCAGGAATGGCCGCTGAGCTTTGCGACGTTGTTCGCCGTCACGTAGTTGACGAACTGGAGCGACTCGTCACCTGTGATCAAGATCTCCCCCATGTGGGAGACGTCGAAGATCCCGACGCTGTTCCTCACGGCCAGATGCTCATCCGTTATGCTCGTATACCAGAGGGGCATCTCCCAACCCGCAAATTCTACCATCTTGGCCGCGGACTTGCTGTGGACCTCCGAGAGCGGGGATTTCCTTGCCATGGTCTTCCCGTCAACGGGAGCCGTGGGGGCCAATATCGTTTTCTTGACCCATCGCGTGGACGAGGGCCTTCATCCAGCGCCCTTTCGGGATCTGATCATCGTGAGGATCATCTTGAACCTCTTCGATGCCCTGAGGGCGTGTGGCCTGTTGGCGGGCAGTATTGCCATTTCACCCGACCTCAATCGGAGGGCCTTGCTGGAGAGGGCCACGGCGGCTTCGCCTTCTATGACATGGACGAGGGCGTCGAACGGCGCCGCATGTTCGCTCAACCCCTGGCCCTCGTCAAAGGCGAACAACGTCACAGTCCCCGCTCTCCTATCGATTATGGTCCTGCTCACCACCGCCCCCTCCTGATATCCTATGAGGCACGCTAATTTCCAAACCCTTGAGGCACGCACTTCCGACCGATCGCGCATGCGAGGGCATTGCAGACCGCTATGTATTAAAACTAGTCACCCGCATGCTCTGAGCAGGTGCTCATCTCTGTCCACCGAAGGCAAGGGGCTCCTCGACACGCCCGAGATAATCAGGTGCATCCCCGAGTTCGTTTCCGATTGGAAGAAGTCGGGGGGCCATGTGATGATCGAGACGAGGGGCGCGCCCTTCAAGGAGCTCCACATACGCAACCTCCCCATATTCATCGGCTTCGAGAGCAAGACCGAGCTCTCCTGTCAGCTGGACATCATACCCGAGGGCCAGATGTCCGAGGCCGCGATCGAGGCCTACAGGCGCCTGGTGCCGATGGAGTGCGAACTCACGTATACGGGCAGCTTCGTTAAGAAGCCCCTCCTCAAGCCATTGCGCGTCTTGGAAAGGCTGCGCAAGGAGATACCCGAGCTGACAAGCGATGACACGCTGATAAAGAGGCTGAGCGAGAACGAGACGCTAATGAGGCTCCTATTGGCGGTTCGACCCGATGACTTCGTCGTCATGCTCCAGTCCTTTACAGTCGAGAGCCCCGCTATAACGGGAGGGGGGCCAGAGGGACTGACGAAGATGATGGCCGAATTCTACAAGAATCCCACCAAGATGACGTGGCTGATCTCGCTGACGAGGATGATACCGAGGGGACCTGGCACTAAAAACCTGTATAGGAATATATTCGGCGTATTGAAGGTCAGCTCTGAGGAAATTCTCGACCTGACCAAGCAATTTGTATGATCTGCGGGCATTCGGTGTGCGTGTAGTTTCCGTACCTACACGGGATGAATTGAGGGGTTGAAATGGTCAAATGCCTAATCCTCTCTCCGATTTAACGTCTGGACCAAGCTTCCCCGACTTTCAACGCCTTTCGTTGCGATAGGGCTCGTCGCAAACCATTCGACTACAGTCTGGGCGCAAATCGATTGCCAATGATGAAATGGATTCAAATATCATTGAGGGCAAGCAATCATCCTCCGAACACCTACGGAGGACCAAAAAATTTACACAAACGAAATTGAGGGAAAAATTGATATACTCCACTTGCATTCTCTGTAATTCGGAGGCAAAAAGAGAATAAGTTGGACGGTCAAGTCCAGATCGTAAGGAAGAGCCTGTTTCTTCCTAAGAAGTTCTTCGTCACGAGCGGGAGAGCGGTGAGTTCAACATCTAGCCTCAACGCCTTCGATGCTGCACTCGCAGTGGCCGGCATAGCTCAGTGCAACATCGTGACTGTCTCGTCGATATTGCCAACCGAGGCAGAACAGATAATGCCAACGGAGATACCACCTGGAATGATAACGTTCTCGGTCTTGGCGAGGATGGACGGCGAATCAGGAGAGACGATCGGTGCTGGCATCGGTTGGGGCTGGGGAGAGGGCGATGGAGTGAGGTATGGCTTAGTGGCCGAGGCGCATGGCTACAAGGACAGGGAGGTCATTAGGAAGGAACTCCGTTCAAAGCTCGAGGAGATGGCGAAGATGCGGAGACTGATGCTCAGGAGCTTCTCCACGATGGAGGAGAACATTGAAGTCACGAAGGGCAAACACGGCAGCGTCGTCGTCGCCTTGGTGTATCTTCCTCAGGAATAGGTCCTTTTTGTAATGTCCCACAAGCCATGCTACGAGCGCTCAGTGACTGCCTTCAGCGATCTGCCCTAAAATCCTCACTCCGCGCTCTGAGTTTTGTTTGGGACTTCCCTTCCTCGATCGAGCCTTCTCGAAATGAAGGCATTTATCTCCTTGGTACCTGGTCGTTTGCGAAGGATTGTTGGTCGAGGTCTGCCTTGTCTTCGAGGTCCATCAGCCATTCAGGATAAACAGGAAATTCAGGGCCGAGGACGCGGCTCGCGTGAGGTCTGACTCGGAGATCTTTGACCTGTATTTCGACAACCAGTTGAACAGGGAGATCTTCGACAGGGCTGCCGCCAAATGCTACCTGCCCGCGACCGACATTATCCTGGATTCGATAGATGGGCACCGAAGCGATGAAAGGCCCTTCAAGGTGGCCTACAGCCTTTCGGGCGTCTACCTCGAGCAATGTCGGCAGTGGTGCCCTCAGCTCCTCTCGCACTTCAAGGACCTGGCCAGAACTGGACGCGTCGAGTTCTTGTCCCAGACCTACTTCCACTCGCTCTCGAGCATCTACTACGGGAACCTGGAGGAGTTCAAGGAGCAAGTGAGGGATCACGTCTCGCTGGTTGGCGATCTGACGGGCTCAAGGCCGAGCGTCTTCGAGAACACGGAGCTCATCTACAACAATCTGATAGCCAGAGCCGTATTCGAGCTCGGCTTCAGCGGAATGATCACAGAGGGGTCGTCGAGGATCCTGGCGGGCAGGTCACCGCACCAGGTCTTCCATGCCAAGGACATCCCCGCTTTCAAGGTGTTGTTGAGGGACTACTCCCTATCGGACGACATAGGATTCAGATTTTCGGCGAGGTGGTGGGAACACTATCCGTTGACGGCCGAAAAATACGCCTCCTGGATCGCCCGCATAGCCGAACCACTCGTCCTGATCTTCCTCGACTATGAGACCTTCGGGGAACATCACTGGCCGGAGACCGGGATCCACGACTTCCTGCGCGCCTTGCCGTCCGAGCTCCTGAAACGCGATTCGGTCCGTTTCTCGACGCCAGCCGAGCTCATCGCAAAGGTGCCGTCGGCAGGGGAGGTCGATGTCTACGAGCAGGGGAGGACGATCTCCTGGGCCGATACCGCGCGGGATCTTAGCCCCTGGCTTGGCAACGAGCTCCAGAGGTCGTCCTTCAACGCAGTGAGGCTGATCGGTCCCAATGTGCCCGAAGGCCGCCTCAAGAGGCTGTGGAGGTACCTTCAGACGAGCGACCACTACTACTACATGTTCACAGGTTTCGGCGGCCCTGCGGATGTACACTCCTATTTCGCCGGTCCCCTCGGGTCACCGACGGACGTCTACATTGTCTTCTCGAACATCTGGACCGATCTCTCGATCAGGGCGGCGAGGGCGCGCGATCTCGCTTCAGTGGCCAGGGCCGAGGTGGAGGGCATGCCCGACAACGCCTTCCAATTCTGGACCGATGGGAAGACGCCGCTGGGCCTTTCAGCCAGAGGGCTAAGGGAGTGCCGGGGAATCATCTCCGAAGTCGATCGAAGGTCGATCGAGTATCATTTCCGAAGGAGGGATTTTGAGAACTGGGCGAAGGGAGCGGGGGACCCGCACTTGGCCTCGATGTTCTCCGGCCTCGATAGGCGGCTCATGGGCGAAGCCCTTCGAAGGGCTTTGATGAGAGTTCTAGCGAAGAGAATGCGTGAACTCGAGGACGCATTCATCGACGTGGAGGGCAAACGGCGATGAAGTCGGTAGACGATATGGCTTATAGACTCATATATACTCGTCACGCTCCGTTCGGCAAATTCAAAGGTTTAAACTGAATTGGGGGGCCATAAAGCAAGCCGCCAAATCCACGATCACGATAACGATCCCGACGACCATCATCATATCCGTTGTGCTTTCGTACTTCTACAATACGACGCTCGGTACCCCATATTCCGGAATGGTCCCGTACTTTATCGCAGCCGGAGCCGTCAATGTCGGCATGTTCTTCATAGACGTGTGGAACTAGATGAGCGGGCGTTTTAAATCGGCCGATTAAATTCGAACATCCTTTGAACCTTATATATCATCGGCCTTTTTCAGACCGCCATGCAGAGGTTTGAATTCACCAGAGAGGAGGTGGCTCTGGACCTTGAGGGGGTTGGGTTGGAAAAAGGCGATATGGTCCTCGTCCACAGCTCCTTGAGCAGCATCGGTTACGTTCCCGGCGGCGCTGAGACTGTGATAGATGCCCTGATAGAGGCCGTCGGTGATGACGGAACAGTAGTGGTTCCAACGCTGACGGGGCAGATGTCCGACTCGCCCGAGAATCCTCCGGCCTTCTCAACCGACAAGCCCTCATGGACCGGCACGATCCCAGAAGCCTTGAGGAAGAGGGAGGGGGCGTGCAGGAGCCGCCATCCGACTCATTCGGTGGCCGCGATCGGCAAGGACGCAAGGAAGGTGACGGAAGGGCACGAGTATGCGATGACCCCTTGCGGAAGGGATACGCCTTACCTGAAGATCGCGGAGGCCCATGGGAAGATACTCTTCCTTGGGGCGACGCTGAACAGCAACACGACCTTTCACTCCGTCGAGGAACTCGCGAAGCTCTACTACCACTTACAGCCTGAGCTGACGATCTGCGAACTCGAGATCGGGGGCGAGAGGGCCAGGAGGAAGTTGTTCCTCCACGCGTATGGGGCGCCAAGGGCATTCGGCGAGAAAGAGGGGGAGCTCGTCGAGTCCGGCGTTGCCAAGGTCGGGCGTGTCGGGAGGGCCAGGAGCACTTTGATGGTCGCCGGCGACATGATAGACTTCACACTCCACAAGTTGGAGGGGGACAGCCTGTACCTGGTCGAGAAGGAAGTCGTCGATTTCTGGTGCATATCCGGATGCATCGATCTCGTGAGCCGAGGCAAGTTCGACTCCATGAAAATTAACCTATACCTGCCCAAGGGGGCGGCCATCAAGTTCCTCGGCAACTCATTATTGTTCAATGGGGTGCATATGGACTACCACAGTAACCTCAAGCTCGAGAGCGGCACTCTAACTCTTCCGTCGAAAATCGCAAAGCCCCTCAGGCTGAACGGAGGCTTCAGTTATTGGATGCGATACAGGAGGGAGACAAAGGGAATCGAGGTGGACGTCGTCGATCACGCGAGGCCGTATTCGGCTGCGAAGATGACCTAACCACTACGATTCTATTTTCGCAGGATCCCCTCATATACGTGAAGGACGAGGTCGGCGGCCCTGTCCCAACCGTAGCGTTCCCTGACCAAGCGGAGGCCATTCACCCCCATCCTCGTCGCGCCGTCCCCGTCGCTTAATAGCTGCGTTATAGCATCCGCTATCTGCGTGACGCTCCCTGCATCGACTAGGATGCCGGTCTCTCCATCTAGGACGACCTCAGGCGTCCCCGAGATCCTCGATGCGACGACCGGCAGGCCGCAGGCCATGGCCTCCAACACGGTCAAGGGCATCCCTTCCGTCAGCGACGGACGTACGAAGATGCGGCATGCCCTCAGCACGTCGGAGACGCTCGGCACGGTTCCCATAAATCTGAAGGCGTGCTTGACCCCCAGGCCCTCGGCCATCCCGACCAAACGGTCCCTCATCGGGCCATCGCCGACGATTATGAACTCGGCATCGGGATGGCTCGATAAAACCGAAGGTGAAGCTTCGACCAGGAACTGCACCCCCTTATTGGGGATCAGGCGCCCAACGCTGCAGATCCTCTTCGCGCCACCTGAGCCCCTCGACTCGTTGGGTTTGAACTCGCGCAGATCCACGCCATTCGGCACGACGGCAACGTCGTTGGGCCCTGCACCAAGCCGTACTGCCTGGGCCTTGACCGCTTCGCTGACGGCGATCACCTTGTCGCTGAACCTGACGATCGATTTGCCAATCGTTCCCTCGTAGGACTTTACGGCCACGCTGAGGAGATCGCTCTCGAAGGCCATGGGACCCAAGTGAAGGGTGGTCACGAGCGGCTTGCGGATCAGTCGCTTCAGCGCGACGGCGAACATCGTCGTCGTGAAGAACCTGTTGTTGGCGTGAACTATGTCGGGTTTCTCCTTTTGGCAAACATCCAAGATCCTGAATGGGGTCGATGGTGAGACGCTGAGCTGTACCCCTATGGTGCCGGTCAAGTTCAAGGCCATGCACCTATAAACCCTAATGCCGTCCAGAACCTCAAAATCCCTGGCCCCATCGGTGTTGAGCGTCAGGACGACCACCTCAACCCCTTTCGCCGTGAGCCTCCTTGAGATCTCGTAGACGACCTTCTCGACGCCGCCCCCGACGTGTGGCGGGAAATAGTCAGACAGCATAAGGACCTTCATGCCGTGAAGCATCCTCAAACCAATTCGTGGGACAACGCGACGCCTTCCCTCGATTATGGCCTTTGACTAGTTGGCAAGGTCGCAACTTGGTTATAGGTGTAATCATCGGACACCTCCGGGCAACGCTTATGAGCATCGGCCGGATTTCCCTTTCGGGATACGGTTGGTCAAAATCGGGGAAAGATTTGGACCCGATAGGGCACTTGCGAGCCTATATTACGTATACCTGGCCATCCCTGCCATCCCGTCGTTTATGCTCGTGTCCATTGTCGGCGTGTTTGTCTTCAAATACGTCAGATCGTTAATCGGCCTCATCGCATGGATCACGTCCTTCGCGATTACCCTCGCCATAATCCTGCCGATCGCCTTTTGGATTGGGAAATACGTCGAAAGTATCTCATTCACCCTCGAACGGGAACGCGTGGTATTCGAACGCGGCGTCTGGTGGAGGAGGAAGAGTTTCGTCCCGTATAACAGGATAACTAACGTCGACGTCATCCAAGGGCCCATCTCGCGCGCGTTTGGCCTCGGTAGCGTCATGATACAGACGGCTGGTTATTCTGCCACTGCGGGGAGCCAGGGGAGCGCGTTCGCAGAATCATCGATATTCGGCGTCAGGAACTTCGAGGAGGTTAAGGACATCGTACTCGGACTCATCAGCAAACCAAAGCCGATTGCGGCCGAAGCCGCTATTGAGCAAGAGGGGGACGTGAACGTTCAGATCCTTCAGGAACTTAAGAAGATCAGAGAACGCCTCGAGACGCGTTAGGGACCCGTGGGTGATGTAAGGAACAAGTAAAGCAATCGTCTCGGTCGCTATCTTTGCCACAGGACGTAATCGCGCACGCGTTTCGGTGGAAATGTTCCTTCCCTCACTCCCAGGGCCATTCGGTCCACCTCCTCCCGGGCAATGCGGGCCTCCTCGCCCGTGATCCAACCCCTTGATATGGCATCGGCGAACTCGTCCTCATCGAGGACGATCGTCCGTCCATCTGGCGAAATCCAAAGGTCGAGGAAGAGGTCGGTAATCTCGTAGATGCCATCTCGGCTTACTATCGGCAAAATTGCATCGCAGTAGTAGCCGGTGAAGTCGCCCGCCCGATCGCTTATGACGCCGATGTCATGGTGAGTGCCTCGGTAGATGAACCAGACGGCGCCATAGCCATCGTCTATGACCTTCCTTCCGTTTACCTCCAGGGGCTTAGACGTCCTTATCGTGTGCTGCATGATGAGGAGGTCGTTCGTTTCCTCCAAGAGGCGAGTTTCGAACATGGTCAGCCGATCTGGAGGCCTACGATAGCGTAATGTGATGACCCTCATCCAACTCTACCCTTAGCATTTCACCAATCGGCAGACCTTCGGGCAGTTGTTTGCGCCCTCTGCAGATGAGGGGGAGATGATATCCGTACTTATACTTCATTACCCATATCGTGCTCAATGCTGGCCATCATGCATTATGAATAAATACGCTCGCGTGGACAATTAACTCGGACCGGAAATCGGTCGGGAACCCGTGCTAAGAGGGCACTGGTCAATAACCGGTAGTTCAGTCTGGAAAGAGCAATCCCGGAGTGAACACCTGACTTGCACTCAGGGGGTCTTGGGTCCAAAAAATGCGCTTGGAAATCCCAACCGGTCCACCATTTCATTGCCGATTAATTAATACGTTTACGGATAGTCCAGAGGGGAAGGCTGCTTATGACGAACTGCTGAACATACAACTGAAGGAGATAAACAGGCTTGAGGACGAGTACTCTAAGGAGAGGGATAAGCTAGAGGCCGAGAATCCTGATAGCTCTCAACCTGAGAATCCAGAGCGGACAAGTGTATCAAATCCTGAGGGGAATCGGGAAGCAGGACCGGACTCACAGGGGCAAAACCCAAGCGAGGTCGAGGAGCTGAGTCAAGCAGAGATGGAGCAGGCTATGGATCATTTTGGGGGTGAGCTTTTCAGCGAGCCGGAGGTTGAACAAAGCGAGATCGAGAAAACTGAGGAACTTGCTGAAGATGCAATGCAGATGGACGAGGCTGAAATCATCGGGTTGATCGACGAAGCCCTTGAGGAGACCGAGCTGGAATCATCGGAGCTGGGACCTGAAACAGGCTCGGAGGCAGAGGGAGAGACAGAAGAGGCTGAGGTGTAATGGATGAGGAAAGTCATGGTCAGGCTGTCGGATAAGATGGCTCAGAAGCTTGAGGCGCTATCCAGGAAGTATGAGTTGAAGGATCTGGAAGAGACATTGAGGTTTTCGTCGCGATTCACGCTGCTAACTCTTGAGAGAATGGAGCAAAGAAGAGAGAGGCAGACTGTCTTACTACAGGCCCAAGGAGTTAAAACATGAGAGACGATGTTCGAAAGCTAATAGAGGAAGCGCTTAAGGCCACGTTCGAGGAAACTAAAGAGCTTGCTCCAGATCCAAAGCTGAAGTATGACCTACAGAGGAAACTTGAGCAAGAGCTAGAGAGGCTAAAGAAGGTTCTGAAGTTAGGATACGAGCTAAAGGTTAGATGGATTCCCAACGACGACTCGAAATTATCAGGCGAAGTGAAGGGAGAGATCATCTACATCTACGAAAGAAACGGGGATCTTGCTTTGGAGACCTTAAAACATGAGCTCATCGACTACACCATTAGCAAGGTCATCGAGCCTTATAGCGAAATAACGAACCGACTTATCGCTCCTATTAATGATAATGTATACAAAAGAAAGGAGAAATTAGCCGATACCATCGCGCTATTAATTTAAATAGTCAATAATAACCTATTTTAGGCTTCTTTTGCTACAAATATGCGCAAGATATATCTAATTTATATATCCCCTCCCCCGGTAGGGGATATCATGAGAGTGCATACAAAGCGTGATGATGTGATTAAGCGGTTGGCAAGAATAGAGGGACACTTGCGTGGGGTGAGGCAGATGATGGAGGAGGACAAGAGTTGCCCAGATGTTCTCCTCCAGCTTGCTGCAGTCCGCGCCGCGATAGACAGAGTTAGTCGGTTGATTTTTGAAGATCACGTGGAGACCTGCGTTACAAAGGCAATAAAGGAAGGCACTGGTGAAAGTGCAGTGGCTGAATTGAAGGAGGCTCTCGCAAGATTTCTGTAACATGGCTTAGGACATTACAATAGGTTCGGTGATCGATGAAACTGCAGAGTTATGGACCTTTTATCTTCATCCTTAGTTTGGTTACGACTGTAACGGGCTGGACATTATCCCATCTCAACCTACTTCCCAGCCCGATAGCCGATGGGCTTGTTCTCTCTGCTGTAACAATCGGAGGCGCCCCTATCGTTTTAGGGGCAATTAAAGCGGCTCTCTCTAAAAACTTCACGGTTGACATCCTTGCGAGCATAGCCATCGTCACTTCAGTCCTTGTTCGGGAGTATGTAGCAGCTGCAATTGTCGTCCTCATGTTATCCGGGGGCGAAATGCTAGAAGATTATACCTCGGGGAAAGCCACCACGGCCATCGATAAACTGATTAGATCAGTTCCCCGAAAGGCGAGGGTGCTTCGGAGTGGAAGGGAAATTGAATTGCCCATCGAAGATGTCCAGCTAGGGAACATCGTAATTGTGAAACCTGGGGAGAAGATCCCTGTTGATGGTTTAGTCACAAGAGGAACGGCGACGGTCAATCAGGCAACGATAACTGGCGAATCGATGCCTGTGGACGTATTTGCAGGCGACGAGGTCTTTGGCAACACCATC
>Ga0315312_1000521_pt1 | contig 43095 bp, 46 predicted proteins | sample TDP7_MG_FD_203629 | JGI IMG/M metagenome (GOLD analysis project Ga0315312, IMG submission 203629) | Freshwater sediment microbial communities from Lake Towuti, South Sulawesi, Indonesia - TDP7 | ecosystem: Environmental > Aquatic > Freshwater > Lake > Sediment | place: Indonesia: South Sulawesi... | reverse complement strand
AGGCTGGAAGCAGTTAGGGAGTTTGGAGACATCGCTCATGCCATGGCTCCTGTGAAGGGTGTTGTGGCGACGGTTCGATCCGGGCTGAGCCACGTCTTGCCTGATGTCTCCCTGAAGCTGGCCGAGATAGACGAATCGCTTGCGTCTATGGTTCTAGACATTGGAGAGGCAGCAGGCGAGTTCTCCGTGGGAGGTCAGCCTACAGGGGAAGCAAAGAGGATATTGGAGGAGGCGGCGGCGTTTGCTGAGCAGCAAGTAAAGGAGAGGTTTCCTGAACTGCCCAGCACATCTACCGAAGAGACAACGTTCCGTCCGCCTTGAAAGTTCAACGAATTGAGAGGAGGTGGAAAATCCTTGTCGTATGTCTCTGAGGAAGAGTTGAAGAACTTTCTTGGTCGAGATCTTAGGGACACCTATGGCAGAAAGATAGGAAGAATCATAGGCCTATGTATTGACGATTTTGGTGAGCTCAAGGCACTCCAGGTCGAGCATGGAAGTGGAAACCTGGGACAGTACTCTTGTGAGCACATAGTGATTGACAGAGGTGCTGTCGTGCTTATTCCGGATTGGAAAGTGTCGTCGGAGCTTATCCAAAAGGAGCTCGATCGTGTAGTGCGAAGGATCCAAGCGTTGGGTGAGCTGCTGAGAGATCAGCAAATACCCGCAAACATCTATGAAGAACTTCGCAGAAAACATGCGGCCACATTGACTGAGCTGAGACGAAGAAAGGATGAACTTGCAGAAGGCCTGAAGAAGAGGACAGGACAGATCGATCGCCAAGTCGACGAGCTGATAAGGTTTCTAGTCAACGTCAAGATGGAGTACAAGGCGGGGATAATCGATGACAATGCTCTGGGCATTGCGTGCGATGCAATAGAACCAAACCTGAAGCCTCTGATTGAGGAGAAGAAGGACATAGCAAGAGCCATGGAGAAGATAGAGAAGCCCGCACCGGAAAATGCCGAGAAACCCGTCCCCGTAGCGCCACCGAAGACCGAAGAACCAATGGTTCTTCAGCTGGAAGGTTAGAAGTATCGGTTCATCGCAAACATGTCCCGCTTGCGGTAAGAGGCTCATATAGAGAAAGACCATTCAGAGGCCCCCGCAGATACGTTCCCTCTTCTGCGTTCACGAATGCCTTAAGGCCTACTACAAGTAGTCTTCAAGACGGAACTTCTTCGTCGTGACCATGTGAGGGGCGTCTGACTTGCCTGCTCCAAGATCAATCTTTCCATACACTCCATCATACCCTGGCGTTACAGTCAGCGAATTATTCCGCAATTTCATGATTGTACTTGCGATTTCAGGATCGCTAGCATCGGCGAGATCTTTCTCCTCAGCGTCAAGCATCGCATTGAACTCCGTTCCGAAGCGTTCAAGCAACCGATTGTACCTTTCCCAAACTGAGCTTGCTGATGGTTGATCTTTTCCCGTCGCGGCGGCAATCACTTCATGAAGAGGAAGAAGATGGACAAAACTCGTGCATCCCTCACCCGGCACGAACCCAACTGGCCTGTCTGCAAGCTCGTCGACTCGCAGGTCCACGCCCTTTGTCAGCTTCCGTCCGCATTTAGGACACACGTTGTGAATTCTTCTAGCATCTTCTGCGGGCATGGAGACGCCGCACTTTCGGTGTCCGCTCCAATGATACTTCCCGTAAGCGGGATCAGTCTCAATCGTAAGTTCTATTCCCGTAGACTTTCGTGACGATATCGCAGATACCAGCTCCGAATATGATACCTCAGATAAGTTGGCTACGGTAGCCTCTCTACCGATCCGCCATGGCCAGGCACTGTGAGAGTCGCTATTCGAGATTATTGCGAAGCGGTCTAGAGCGCTAAGGCGCCAGTTCATAGGCGGATCTGATGACAACCCTGTCTCGACGGCATGAATTCTGTCGGATTGATCTTCGTAGCATTCTTCGAGAGAATCGAAGCCCCCTGTGGCCCCGAATAGGCTGAACCAAGGTGTCCAAACATGGGCCGGGAAGATGAAGACCTCACCTGAGATTGATGTCGCCTCTTCCACGAGCTCGGAAGCGCGCATTGAAAGGATTGGGCGCCCATCCACTTTGACATCACCAAAGTTCCTAAGCCTATCGTTGATCTGATCGGCGACCTCGAAATCCGGAGCCATCACCACGTGATGAATCCTTCTTGATTTGTTGTCAGACACGAATACGGTACAGACCTCACCACTTATTACGAATCGAATTCGAGACTTGAAGTTCTTCGGTCGGAATATCCCCAAGTCCTCCACTTCTTCCAGTTCTCGCTTCAGTTCTGCATTCCAATCAGGATGGGTGAAGTCCCCGGTTCCGACTAGCCCCAAACCTTTGAGTTGTGCGTAAGTTGAGATTTCCTGAATGTTCATGCTCATGCTTGTGGCTTGGCTGAATCTGGAATGAATATGCAAGTCCGCGATTACTCTCAACTCAGGCAACGCCCGCGTGTTCAAGGGCATTCATGAGAGTTTTCTCCAGCATATGCCTTGTGTATCTTCAGAATTGTGTTTCCTTGAGCTACGACCGAGGTGAGATCTCAAGGGGCATGGACAGATGTCGCTATCAGGCGAAGACATTTTAGGCTTGCGGACCAATCTAGAAGAACGTATCGGTGAGTAGGTTGCAGGCGAAGCCTATGACAGCAGGAGTAGTGCTGATTCTGCTCGGCTTCGCTGCATCGCTGTACGGGGGTCGAACCTATCTCAGGGATGTTCCTAGGACTATTGCAGATACTTTCCAAGTTGGCAGAGACGTAAAGAATGGGTCTTTCTGGGCACATGATATTCGGTTCGAGGCGTCAACACTTGTTGTGGGCAACGGCGTAGTCTCCAGCGAAATCCCAGGCCAGGCAAGCAGCATCGACTTCCTTGTGTTGGATAGCGCAAGCTTTGAGAACTGGAGGCAGCGACAGCCGGACGTGCATTACATTGTGAAAATGGTTCAAACCCAAGCGAAATTCAACTTCAGCTTTGCGACTCCGAGGAATGATACTTACTTCTTTGTGTTCGACAACTACTACTCTGCTGTCAAGAAGAATGTGTTGCTGAACGTACGCTACCAATATGTGAGGATCATTAAGGAACCTTTCACAGACTACACTGCAACCTACGTGGCTCTAGTTCTGGCGATGGTGGGAACAACGGCTCTGGCGTATGGAGTTCTGAAGAAGCCAGAGATACGTTGGGCCTAAGGGATATGCCCGCACAAAGCAGGACTGACATACTAAGGGAGTACTCGATGCCCTCGAGCCGGAGGCCTTTTCTAACGACCGCCATGTGGGATAAGGGAACGCTTTCAAATAGGTGATTGGAAACATGCCACAAGCAAGCGGCAGAAGTCATAGGAAGGATTGAACGGCGAAGATGAATCTTAGAGACTGCGTCGAGAAACTGAAAGTGCATAACGAGCTCTTGAGCGTGGCCGAGCCTGTCGGAATCGTCTACGGAATCGCCAGATTGATGAGGAAATTCGACAAGGGGCCAGCTCTGCTGTTCGAGAACGTTGATGGTTTCAGCAACAAAGTAGTGGCAGGCATTTGCGCCACCAAGAAGCGCTTAGCATCGATTCTTGGAATTGCTGAAGGAGATGTCTACGGCGAGATCATCAAGTCAGTAGGATCGCCGCTGGCTCCAAAGGTCAAAAGCGACGGCCCTGTCGCCGAAGCTAAGGCTGAGCCAAGGCTCAGCAAGTTGCCCATTTTGACCCACTACGAGAGAGATCCGGGCCCCTACCTGACTTCAGCAATCGTTTCGGCAATGTTGCCGGACACGGAAGTAGAAAACGTATCTGTGCATAGGATGATGGTTCTCGATGATCGACATCTTGCCATACGAATAGTTCCAAGGCATCTGTATCGACTGTGTGAGCTTGCCAAACGGAACGGTATGAAGACTTTGGACGTAGCCATTTCGATTGGATTACATCCATCTCTGCTCGTGGCTGCTTCCTCACCTGCGCCGTTTGGCGTCAGTGAATTTGGAGTTGCGAACGCATTGATGAAAGGCCGTATGACACTCATCGAGTGTAGAAATGTGACAGCCCATGCACCTGCTGACGCCGAAATCGTCTTAGAAGGAAGAATACTCTTGGACAGGGAAGTCAATGAGGGTCCTTTCGTTGACCTGACAGGAACCTATGACATTGTACGAAAGCAACCGATAGTTGAGATCGTAGGCATGATGCATAGGCAAGACTTCGTCTTCCAAGGCCTGCTCCCAGCCGGGGCCGAGCACAAGTTACTGATGGGGCTACCTTACGAGGCTCGAATATGGAGTGTTGTGAAGACAACGATCCCAGGGTTGGGAGCCGTGTCACTCACACCAGGAGGATGCGGGTGGCTTCACGCAGTCCTGTCAGTCGACAAGCAGACGGAAGGCGATGGAAAGAGCGCGATTCTTGCTGCCTTTGGCGCTCATCCATCGCTCAAGCATGTTGTAGTAGTGGATTCAGACATTGATGTGAGCGATCCTAGCGAAGTCGAGTGGGCGGTTGCAACCAGATTCAGATCAGACAAGGGCCTCGTGACCATCGACAATGTTCGCTCATCGTCACTGGATCCCTCATCAGATCAAGAAACAATGATCGGCGCAAAGATGGGATTGGATGCAACCATATCCCTCTCAAGAAGCCGCGAGAAGTTCGAAAGGGCACGGATACCCGAATAGCGAGAGATGCCAAGGTGTTCATAACAAAGAAGGAGGAGCGAATTCTTGAAGGCGAGGAGGGTGAAGCTAGAAGGCTTGCAATGAAGCTGCTAGTGGCCATCGGGGACGCGTATGAAGCCAAGCGGATGATCAAAGTCCGTAGTGCTCAGATATCTGGTGTCTCCTACAAGACGATCGGAGAACCAGGCCTTGGGTTTCTGAAGGAGTTCAGCTCAAGAGGAGCATTGGCCACAGTCAGGGCCATGCTAAATCCTGCAGGAATGGATCTCACCCGATGGCGTGAACTAGGCGTTCCCGAGGAATTCGCTCAAAAGCAGCTTGAGATAATGCAATGCTTTCGCAACATGAAGATTCAGCCTACATGCACTTGCATACCCTACTTCACTGAAGGTTCATCCCTCAAAGGGCAACACATCGCGTGGGCAGAGTCGTCAGCAGTTGTGTTCGCCAACTCAGTCTTAGGAGCTTACACCAACAGAGAAGGTGGGCCGACGGCGCTAGCAAGCGCCATATTGGGTAAGTCACCGCTCTACGGAATGCATCTGGACGAGCAAAGGACACCTACTCACCTCGTCAAAGTAAGATGCAAGTTAGGGAGCGAGCTTGATTTTGGTCTCTTGGGGTATTGGATTGGCGGGGACATTGAATCCCATATTCCAAGGATCAACGGCCTCCAAGCCCTTTCATACGACGAATTGAAGGCGTTAAGTGCAAGCATGGCAGTATCCGGATCAATCTCAATGTTCTCAATGAAGAGAAGGGCTAACAAGAGAGAAGAGCATGAGGCGATAGACGTAGGCAGAGAAGAACTCCTCAAGACCTATTGTGCGCTTTCATCTGAGAGGGAGTTTGAACATATCTGCTTGGGATGCCCTCACCTAAGTCTGAAAGAGCTAGGGCTGATTGCCCACCTTGTTTCCGGCAGAAAGGCAATGAAGAAGCTATGGTGCTTCACATCGCGTCACCTTCGCGATGCTGCCGAACAACACGGATACGTTGGCACCATCGAGCAGGCAGGTGGCAAGGTGGTGTGCGACACATGCATGGTTGTTTCCCCGATTAGGGAGATGGGAGTCAATGGCATTGTCACGAATTCCTGCAAAGCTGCGCACTATCTGAGATCGTTGAACCGGGTGGAAAGCCGTTTGATAAGCTTGGAGGAGTGCGTAAGATATGCACTTGCGTAGACTGAGAATGGATGGCCGCGGGGTCGTCGACGGGTTTGGAGCGGGAGAGGCAATAGTGAGTAGACAGGCTATGTCGTTCTTCGGAGGCGTCGACCCGCGGAGTGGTATCGTGATAGAGACGGGCCATGAGCTTGAAGGTCGGAGCATAGGCGGCAAGGTGCTTGTTTTCCCCAGAGGGAAGGGGAGCACTGTTGGATCTTATGTGATATACGGGCTACGGAAGTACGGGACTGCTCCTGTGGCAATTGTGAACATTGAAACTGAGCCGATAATCATTGGAGGCTGTGTCTTGGCGGATATTCCTCTAGTGGACAGACTTGACAGGAACCCTATTGAAATGATCCGATCGGGCGACTGGGTTGAGGTAGAGGGAAATATCGGTAGCATATGGGTGACAAAAGGGCAGCTTCGGACACAGCTGTCTAAGCAATGAAGAGGTAGTACTCCCTGCATTTCCGGCGTCCGTGTTTTCAGGGTAGCCTTAAATACTCACAAGTGTCACTATCGATTCGGACAAAACATAGGGAGCCATAGAACATAAGCATGGCTGAAGTTTGTGCGATCTGCGGTCTACCAAAGGATCTGTGTGTGTGCGGCACAATCAGCATGGAGCAGCAGCGAGTCAAGGTTCGTCTTGAAACACGGAAGTGGGGCAAGAACTTAACAGTAGTCGAAGGTGTCGATGCTCGCAGTGTCAACTTGAGTGAACTGGCGTCAAAGATGAAGGCTGTCTGTGCATGCGGAGGTACAGTGAAAGACAGCGTCGTGATGCTCCAAGGTGACCACAGAGACAAGGTCAAGAGGCTGCTCTTGGATTATGGTTTTCCGCCGTCAAGCATAGAGGTTCACTAATAGGCGAGCTAAGTTCAGAGAGCGAGAGCGCTTGCACGACATCCTTGAGATAGTTCGGAACATGAGGAGAGGCAGGCGGCGAGTCATGGTCTGTCCCAAGTGTGGGAGCGCTGACATCCGAAGATCTGGCCCGCTGGTTGGATTCCTGTTTCCTACGAGATTTCTGTGTCAGAGTTGTGGGTACTGTGGGCATTTTGTTGTTGAGTTGGAGAACGGTCTGAATACGAAGTCATCTTCGGGACGCAGTTGACCCTAGGGCAATCTGCACAGTCCTCCTGGCCAGCACCTCGGTCGTGTCGATAATCGGGATCGAGAGGTCACCTGCCTTGATGATTAGGGGGATCTCCGTGCATCCGGCTATCAGGGCCTCGGCTCCAGCCGCAACCAACTTCCGACTTATTTGAACCACAGCAGCAGATGACTTTGACATATCACCCGCTTTCACGTCATAGATGGCTTCCATCAACCTGTCTTGATCCCTATCCGACGGGCACACGGTTCTAATGCCCTTTTCGAGCAGATGCTGCTGATAGAGGCGGGATCTTAGAGTCCCTGTTGCGGCGAGCAGACCGACGGTTCTTGCTGAGGGATATGATCTTGAGAGTTCTTCGGCGGTTTCCTCGATCATGTCGACCACGGAGATCTTGACGGCATTTCTTATCTGCTCGATCCAGTAGTGAGCGGTGTTGCAGGGTATGACGATGAAATCTGCTCCGGCAGCCTCGAGGTTCCTTGCGGTTTTGATCATTAGAGGCACAGGAGAAGAGCCATCCTCAAGAATAGCCTTTTGCCTATCCGGAATCAGAGGGTTGTTGTCTATTATGATGCGAAGATGATCCTGATCCTTCGAGGCCGGAGTGGAGCGCACTATCTTGGAGAAAAGATCCATGGTGGCTTCGGGTCCCATTCCACCGAGGATACCCACAACCTTTCGCCGATTTGATCTCATAGTATCTCCCAGTCGGATGCCTGCCTTTAGAAATACGTCGGTTGTCTAGGTTCGAGAAAATAGGAAGACAATAGCCGACTAGATGTTCAGGCCGAGAGCGTCCTTGAGCCCTTTGTAACGGTTTCTCACCGTGACCTCGGTGACATTCGCTACTTCAGCGATTTCCTTCTGGGTTTTCTTTTCTCCTTCCAGAACGCAGGCGACATACAGAGCTGCCGCGGCGAGTCCCATTGGATCCTTGCCAGCCACTATTCCTTTCTTCTTGGCGTCTTCAAGGATCCTGATTCCTCTTCTCTCAGTCTGGGTTGCAATGCCTACCTTGTTAGCGATCTTGGAGATACATCGAACAGGATCCTCGACGGGCATCTTGATGTCAAGTTCGCGTAGCAGAAGCCTGTAGCACCTAGCCACATCCTTCTTTCGTATTCGTGATGCCGATGAAACTTCCTTCAGGGTTCGAGGAGTCTCAGAGGATCTGCAAGCAGCGTATAGTGCCGCTGCTGCGATCGCGGCTATTGATCTTCCCCTTACGAGTCCGCTGTCTAGGGCCTTTCTGTAGACTATGGCCGCTCTCTCCTTGATAGGCGCAGGAATGTGAAGCTTGTCTGTAAGCCTGTCGAGCTCTGCCATTGCTTGGGCCAAATTCCTGTCTGCAGATGAGTGAACTCTAGTCCTGATCTGCCACTTGCGAAGCTTCAGCATCTGAAGCCTTGTGGAAAGCGGAAGCTGTCTACCATAAGCATCGCGATTGACACGGTCGATGACCGTTGACAAGCCCTTATCATGAATCGAGTATGAGATGGGTATTCCCACCCTGCCCCGCTCGTCCTTCTCCTCCTTTGTGAATGCTCTCCACTCAGGTCCTCGGTTCACTGCATGGTCAGTCAGGACGAGTCCACACGCCTGGCAGATCACCTCGCCCTGATCGTAGTCTTCGACCAGTTGGTCACTTCCACATTCGGGGCAGTGGCTGACCGAACTCGCCTGGTCTCGTGCAGCGCCCATCTTTTTCCTCTCCTTATCGATGCCGTGGGCTGGAGCCATCATATTCATGCGCGTCATTTCCGTAGGAACGGAAGCGAGAATCGGCGTCTCTGGCCCGAAGCGTAGGAGAAGCCCGTCCATGATATATTTAAGTCTTTCGGTAGCGTCCTGCACTGCAGATTCGATCTTTCCCCCCCAATAAGATGGTGTTCCACCTCTTCTGGACCACGTACTGCCAACGCAGAAATCGTACCTCTTTTCGAATTCGCGGACCAACAGGGGGCATCTCTTCTTGGCGCACCCTGATGCCGAGCTGAAGTCGCTAGATCTCTGACCGACCCGAGGAACGACACACTTCGCATCGCGAAGCCAAAACGACTTCTGGCGCGACAGAGTGAAGCTTCTTTTGCGTGCGAGCAGAGAGCTTCCTTTCCTGTTAGAAATCCTTAAAGGGCTTCCGGCGGCGTCTTGTACCCAGCCCGGGACGAAGCCCGGTCGAGGCTAGTCAGAGTGTCTAGCCGCCGAATCTAGCGGTCAAAGTGGGTCAGACCACGAATACGGATAACGGGCTCTGGATCCTGAAGGAGAAGAAACCCGTCGACGGGAGTTCGAATCTCCCCCGGGCTACCAACATATTTGTTTATAGCTAACATCTAGCACAGATAATGCAGATACGTGATGCGTAAAGGATCGCAAATCCTCGTCATGAAGCCTCCTAAGAGCGTACCGGAGGATCCTGTCGGCTTCTGGCTGTCAAGAATGGATGAGGATACGAGGAAGGCTCATAGAAGCCATTTCTACCGCTGGGTTCATTGGGTTCAGCGGCAACCTGGATGGAGCAACACAGGTCCTAGGGCTCTGCTTATAAGGCAGGCTGAAGCGGAAGACCCGTACGAGATCCTGAATCTTCTTCAGGCATACATCTTGCAGCTCAAGCTCCGGAAGAGCTCGAAGAGAAAGGCCTACTCGGTCGTCAGGAGCTTCTTCGCCCATAATCGATGCGCATTGCCTAGTGATCCTACTTTTCGAATAAGAGGAGAATACCCTCCAGTTCAGCCCAAGCTAACCTTGAAAGACGTTGTCGAGGCGTACCAAGCGGCAAACCTCAGATATCGCAGCGTCATCATCTTCAAGTTCCAATCCTTTGTAGATAATGCGAGACTGGAGTATGTCTGTAAGAATTGTAGTAGCCAAATCGTGGAGCAGATCAGAAAGGGAGAAACGCCTGTCAGAATAGACATTCCAGGACGAAAGGGTAGCGAGAACGATTTGGAGGGTGCCTTCTACACATTCATAGGATCCGATACCGTCAACGCTCTAGTGAGATATTTCGAAGAGGAAAGGAGATGGCCCAAGAGTGGAGAGCCCGTTTGGCTGAAGACTGATGGATCAGCTTTGACCAGAACCTCGTTCGAGACTGCCTGGATGCGTCTCTTCAGAAGAATCGGGACCATACCGAGAAGGAAAGGACCCATCGGATCGAGATACGGCTATAACCCTCATGAGATGAGAGACGTAGCTACCACGTTGCTTCATCTAAGAGCCAAATCAGATGGGTTCGACATGGATTGTGCTAAGTTCTGGTCAGGGCGGCTTAGCGGATTGGACCGAGAGAAATACGACAAGTTCTACCAGGACGAAGAGTTCGTTCGACGCCAATACCTAATCGCAGAGAAATATCTGAACATTGTCAGCGGATCTGAGGCAACAGTTGTGACAGAGCAACAGCTAATTGGGAGACTCAGCCAACCAGACTTCATCAATGAGCTCGTCAGAAACGAGGCCTTCATCAAAACTTTGAGAGACGCATTGAACGTAAGATCCTCTGCCTCTGTGAGTAGATTAGAATAGCCACGATCAGGGCGACACCAACAAATCCAAGCTGCGTCAAGTAGCGCATCATGGTCCGATGCGACTCCTCATGCTTCAAGGCTGAACCGTAATTTGCGTAGGCGTCTTTCGCATGGATAGTGGCCAACTCGAAGATCCTAGCCTCAAAGTATTCGACTGCGCGATCGTATTGTTTCTTAGCCATGAAGTAGCTGTTTCTCGCATTCTCGTTGGTGAACCAGACTTTTCGTTTCTCTATGTTCTCGCTGAGAGCTTCGGAGTAAGAGTGGTTGAACAGAAGATCATTGGCTTTGTCGAAACCGAGGTTGTAGGCAATCAGGATGAGGCTGGCTGTCTCGGAGTTCGCTTCTCTCTTGGAAGTCAGATTGCCGAGGTAGTGGCTTCGGACCCCACCGTCCTCTCGCTGAAAACTCCAAAGAATCTCTTCAAGCCTCAGCCGGTATGAGATTGATTCTCCAATCAGCCTGGACGTGTAGAGTAGAAGAGCCAGCTTATATGTCGAATAGAAGCCATCCATGCGAGTCGGCTTATCGAAAATCCCTATACCGTTCCACATGTCAAGCGCTCTGAAGAAATAGTTCTTTGCCATCTCCTTATGTCCAGTATTCCGTTCGCTGATGCTGGCGTAGCATAGGAGATCAGCGTAGTCAATCCAATCATTCATGATCTTGCCATCTCTCATCTCCGTCTTGATGGTATAGCTTGCGGTCTTTGCGACTTCTATCACTCTGGGAGTTTCGACAGGAATCTTGACCGTGGCACCTAGTAAGACTTCATGGATTCCATTGCGGAGATACCCGTGCTTCGTCAATGTAGCGTTGATGGTCTTGGCTTTGTCTGGATGATAGGCTTGAAGAGCGAGAGATGCTAGGAAGTTGTCGGAGAGAAGCCAGTAGGTTTGACTGATTGAACTGTCAGGCGATTCACGGATCAGCCCAATCTCTGGATTATACAGGCTAAGTAGAAATGCTTCCAGTTTCTTGAGTTCACCAACTCTGTTGCCAACTGGCGGAACCACGTAGGGTGTTGATGTGGTTCTTGCGAATGTTTCAGGAATAGTTAGGCAGAAGAACAGGAGAATTATTGCGGCTGGCCTCCTCAAACCAATTCTCCTCTATCCGTTATCCATACGCTATTCATGGTCAGAAAATAAAGTTTGTGGAGAGAACCGAACAAAACATGGAGAAGAAAAAAAGGCGGGAGTTTGCGTATGCATGCTTCTGCGCTGCGATATTTCAGGCCTTAGGCTTCAGTCGGGCTCGACACACTGCCACACGATTGAATATGTATAGACTGTTTGACTGCCCGCGTCGTTGACCCTGGGTTCCCACTTGTAGGCAGCTAGCCAGCGAAGTCCCGTTTGATCTTTTTGCTTGCCAGAGATGTATTCGAACCCATTCGGACTGGGCGTCCAGATCCACTTGTTCCCTTGTTGCACCGCTCCTGATACTAATTGTGGGTCAAGGTAATGATCATATAGTTGTGGACCCCATACATCGAAATAGATATTCTGCCCGTTCGGATTAGTGCTGAACTCTACTCTTTCTATATAGATGGAATGCTTGGTGCCGAACCACCCGAGGCCATCATCCCAAATCCATGCCCACGCTGTTACGTAAACTCCTGCATGATCGTAGTTACCCATCGCATGCGGACATGGCGAAATGGTGGAGCCCGGGGCTCCATAGCCAAAGATGTGAATCCATTGCTCTTCTGCATGAGCCTTGGCCTGATTGACCGCTAGAGCAAGACTAACAGCTATGAATATGGTGGTGATAAGATGTCTCTTATTCAAAAATTGTCTCATCTTCATACTCTCCTTTTGTGGTTGCGTCATCGGGTCGTCCTCAGATGCACATCACGAATCAGTCCGTGACATGCGTGGGAAGATGGGCGTCGGACCATCTATATAAGGGATGCGTACGGGATTGACACGGGAGAGAGATGGTAAAAACTATTAGAGGCTACGCTAGCGGTGTAGAGATGTCAGAAAGAGCGAAAGGTGCCTCAGCTTGGAGGCATCGCTATCCAGAAAACCATGGCGCCTGAGACTAGTTCTCGGCCATGGCTATGGGGAACATTGTCGGCTGGTGCCGGATGCCTATGGCTTGATTCCGAGGCTGAAACTCCTGCGACACCAAACGTTCCCGAAGAACCATCTGTTCCAGCCGGAACGGTGACCGAGAAAGTGCCCGGCGCGTGGCTATGAGCTTCTCCCATGCCAGTGTAGAGCCCGGCTGTCCCTTGACTCTTGATCTTGCCAACCGAGATGACGCATTGGGTTTCGCTTCTAGACTCAACTGCTGCGACAAGTTGATCTTCCCCTATATTGAGACAGGAGACTACAATGACAGGCAGCACTCCTGACTGGAAAGGAGTAGGGAAGGTTACGGTGACTTTGCCGTCTGCTCCTGTGGTGGCTACGCCTGCCTGGATTCCTGCAACTGCACCGGGAATGTGGGGAGAAAGACCCCATGATGATTCGCCTCCGCTTCTTCTGCTTGCAGCTATGTCCAGTTCGTCGAGACGGTTATGGATGCGGGCCAGTTCTTTTCCTAGGATCGGTGGAGTCGTGTTCTTCCATTTTAGCGGAGGCATCTAGTATCCCTTCCATCCGTGGACTTTAACTTTCCACCCTTCATCCTTCGCCATCGTGTAGGTGATCTCTCTCGCTAGGAGAGTGACGCCGCTTCCCACGAATGTCTGTCCGACAGGAACGTCTACTCTACCTATGTTCTCGAAGAGATAGTATTCTTGGGGCATTACCATGTTTTGGGCGAGGCTGCTGGCCGCAGACTTTGCGATTTTCCAAGTGTTGATCCAGTTCATGCTTTTGATGTATGGCCGCTTTGTGTTGGGCGGAGTGATTTGATGTCTGACTACGAGTGGCTTGATGAATCGTAGACCGTCGAACCAAATCGTTGGCACCCACACGTGTTGGAAGGCGAGGCGGAAGAAGACGAATCGGATCTCTGCCACGTTCTCCCAGCTGAAAGGTTCGGTTCCCTCTGTGATTGTGAGGTTTTTGACGCTGGGGCCAATGTTGAGTTGCACGTATTTCCATTCGGGTGTGAACCAGTTGAAGACTGTGCCTCCTGGAAGACGGACCTTCTGCGTGACAGCGATCTTATTGTCGCCGTCTTTGATGGCGAGCATCAGATCCATGTCAAGCGTGTTCTTGATGAAGAAGCCGATGGCGCTGATTTCACCCATTGTCTCCGTCATGGAGGTTTCGTTATAGAGGTTGAAGCCTGCTGCCGGCGGTTGACCAGGCCACTTGCTGCCGCCCGGAGGATACGGAGCGCCGAAGGGAAACGGCATGTACCAGTAGCCATAGTCTCCAGAGGAGATCTGCGCACTGATCTTGATTGAGCTATTACCTATCACTTTGTTGGCGGTGTCGCTGGTTATACCTGTGACGTTAGGTCCTGCAAGGTAGTCTCCAGGATTGCCTTCGGTCCAGGGATCCTGCCGTGACGGTGTTTGATTATTGTAGCCTTCCTGCATCTCGAGAGGAATAGTGCCTGCGGCGGGGTCTCCCCAGATCCAGATATCGTTCTTGAGAGGTAGACTGTCGATAACTGCGTCTCGCTCTATCACTTCGAAGGGAACCGTGATGTCGACCCCGCTGCTGCGCTGGCCTGTCGGCTCGAAGAAGAAACCGTCTGCAGGGTCAACGTAGAAATCGTAGAATTGATCTTGGCCGCCGAGGCCTGCTGGTGCTCCTAAAGCTTCAGCAACCGCTAGAAGCATCTCCATGTGATTCTTTCTCTTCCAGATGAAGGTCATCGGATAGCCTGTAGTTGGAGCCATGTTCGACGATACGGAGATCGCGGGATCCTTCGCCAATCTCAGGTTGTTGTAGCTATCTATGATCTTGTTGACGATGTCGTAGGGCTGCTCATTCTTGATGTGGAGAGAGCTTATCACATCTTCGAGAGCGGCTGCGTTTCCTCTTCCCTTCAGCACAAGGATGCGTCCGCCTTTCTTCATGACTTGGCTTCCCGCCCTATCTATTCGGCCTTTAAGGATGCCAACTCCGTCAACGCTGAGAGTGACAGGATCTAGGTAAGCGAGGCCTGCCCACTTATCGAAGCGGTTGTCCAGGCGGAACTCGAAGGATGGCACTTTGTTTGTTATTGCTTGATGGGCCTTGCCGAGGATCATGTCATTGCTGAGGTCGTTGGTGCCGCTCATGAGGCTGTATGTCGGTCTGTATCGAGTCATGGTTGATTGAACTCTATGAATTCTGCCGTGAATCGATACATGTGGGGAAAGCCTCCCTCGTAGTCGTATCTTAGAGATTTGAAGGCTAAGTTTCCTTGGTTGAAGTGTATTGAGCCGTTGTCATCGGTCTGTTGGATTGTGCATCTGCCGCTTGGGTATGTTGCGTTGATCTGTTCGCTCAAAGCGAAGAGCTCTAAAGTGGTCTTCTCCGGTGGAGTGCATAGGCCTTGAAGAGCGTATCGACGGCTGTAGAGGTTCATGTCTTGCCCTATGTCATCGCCTCTGGTTGGAATGGGATGTTGAACTATGGCTCGGTCTATGCCTTTGTTGATGAGCCTTACAGGACGTGTAAAGATGAGAGTGCCGACTGCTGCGCAGATGACGGTTGTTTGGGCAGGCATTAGTCACGGTACCTCCGCATCTCCTGATACCACAGCGTAGCCATCTCATCCACAAGTTCTTTCACTTCCTGCTTCGTAGCGATCTTGTCCACGTTGACGATTATTGTCTGAGTGAGAGGTTCACGGAACGGCCCCTGTCCTACGCCTGCGACCGCGGGTCTTCCTGCGGCTCCTCCTCCGAAGCCTCCTGCCAACGCGTAGCCTGCGACGCCAGCCCCCAGAAGCCCTAAGCCTATCAGCGCCCAGCCGAGAGGCCCCATAGCTGCGTTGACTGCTGCAAAGCTTGCAGCCAATCCGTAGTTGGCGGCTGTAGCGCTGCCAGCCACAGCTATGTAGAGGGTCTTCAGGGCTGTGACCATTCGGAGGAGATGAGCGAAAGTCAGGAGAGCACCCGATAGTTGAGCTGCTGCAGGCGACTGGTCTCCCAGAGCCCTTGTCACCCAGGCGACATTCACAGCTAGCATAGCCATGCTTCTGCCTACTTGGCTGAGAGTAGGCGTAGCCTCGTCTTCCGCATCGACGAGAATGGTGACTTCTTCAACCGCCAAACTGCTTCATTAGCCTCCTTGCTTTCTCTCCAAGGTAGAGGCTGAGAAAGGCGAGCTCGTGTTGGTAGCGCTCTCCTAATTCGGGTGGTCCACAGTGAAGTAGCTCGCAGAGTTCGCCGAGGCTGAACCCCTCATTTTGCTCCACGAAATAATTTCAAGTCCTCAAGCTCCTCTTCACTTGGAGTCGAGGCTTTCATGATGCCTTTCAATAGGGCGCTTCGAATCCGTATGTCTCCGATCTCCGCAAGCCTCTCCGCAGGGATCCCTGTAGCCAACTCAATCGTCTTATCCATGACATCGTAGAGCTTCTCCTGGTCTTCGGGCGGAAGCTGCAGGTCTTCAGGATATTTCACTGCTACGAGGGCGGGGTTGATCTCTTTGAGTTGGCGTAGATAAGCCGTGATCTCTCTGTCTCTGAGTCGTCGGGCCTTGACTGTGATTCCTTCCCCTCCGCGAGGATCTTTGACTGTGATGTTGACTGGAGCGGAGGCTAGGCTTCTTAGCTTCTGAAGTTCCTCCTCAATGGTCTTCTGATCTTTCTCAAGGGTCTTCAGCACTTTTCTCTCTTCGCTCACCTTTCTCACCACCTTTCTATTCTCTTAGTGCTTTCTCGACTCCCATGCGGACCGCCTCAACGATTCGAGGGAGATTGTCTTGGACAGCTCGATGAATGATGAGCTGCCCTCTAGTGCCTGGATGCATAACCCATTTGGCGAACACGGTTTCTCCGTCGACTTCGAATCTTAGAGCTCTGCCTCTTGCCTCGATATAGTGTGGCATGGATCCGTGCTCTATGATGCCGGCGACAGGGTAGTCGCTGCCGATCGCTATGATCCATTCGCCTTCGACTCTGCTGTAGATGCTGGCTGCGTAGCCACCTGTCTTCACAGGAGCGATGCTTCTGGCATAGGCTGCGATCTCTTGGCAGACTTGATCTAGGCTTAGAGCTACTTCGCTCTGCAGTTTCAGCGGCAACGAGTCGAAGTAGGTTTGAGCTTCCTCAAGTCCAAGCACGGTTATGCGAACTGACAAGGCCTCGTCAGCTTTGCGTGAATGTTGGCGCTGATGTTAGGATGCCTCTGCCCCGGAGACGAACGACACCATCAGCGTTCGCTGGACCTACACGTTCCAAGTCGAAGATCTTGCAGGTGAAAGTGATCTTCTTCAGTACGGGGGGGCTCCGAACATCTCGGTCCTCGAGTTCCACGGTGACATTGGGCACTTCGAAGCTTGCGTCAGGTTGATTCAATGTGAGCAATGCATCGGTTGTGTAGATCCATTCTGGCTCGAACTCGCCATGGAAGACTCCTGTCAGAACTCTCGGAATCTGCGATCCGCAGACAGGCTCCTCGATAGGATTGTAGCGCCAGATGACTCGAACGTTCTTGGCGGCTGCGAAGAAATACCTGGTTCCGCCTACGGTGATGTAGAGCTTCGCCTGTTTGGCAATGATCTCCTTCAGCGGTTCGCCAATATTCACTATTCCAGACATTGTCTCATTCCTCCTATGACTTGAATCCGCTCGTCGTATGCATCTCGTATGCGAGAACGTGGACCGCATGGGTCTTCAAAGGCGGAGAAGGATACTGATCATCTATTTCCCTGTGCCAAAGCCATCCGGTCCCGTAGAATGTTGCTTCGAACATGAGGCGTTTGATTCGGAGCCGAATCGCGTTCGCCAGAGTTCTAGCATCAGTCTCAGCGCCAGCGGTGGCTTTGCAGACCGTCTCAATCGTGACGTACTCAATCTCGTGGAGAATTGCTCCGCCGGAGGTCCATGAAGCGGGACCACAGCGACTCTTCCGAATCATGACGCGTTGATTGCCTTGGCCCGTTGTTGAAGCCAAGGCTCTGCGGTCGCTGATCTTCTGGATCGACAAGCCTTGAATCGCTTTGAGCTCTGAATCTTCCTTGAGAAGATTGTAGACGAGATCTATGATGTCGGTTGACACGAATGTTTGCTGCGCCATTTTGAATCCTTCTCAGACTATTGAGACTGCAACTCCTCTGCGAGCTTGCAGGAGGCTCAGATTTCTCTCGATGTCGGTGTTCAGCTGTCCAAGCAAGGAGCCAAACGGTCCGCTGTAGACGGCGGTTCCTTGGCCCCAGGTTTCAGTTAGCCCAGTTATTCCGAGGGCGCTGACTCCTTGGGAGTCTGAGGCCCCTTTCTTGGCCAGAAGGTGCATGGCTACGATCTTCATGCAGGTTTCGCGAGCCATGGCTGGAATCACTTGGTAGCCGTAGGTGTAATCAACTTCGATCCATGCCACGACCGAGGTTGCTCTTCGAAATTCCTTCAGCCTGGGCCACTCGCTGGGTGCGCCTGCTTCAGCTCGCCATCTAAAGATGTCGGATGCTGTGTAGAGCGGTTGCCTTGCCACAGGCAGCTCGAGAAAGCCATTCTCTTTGTCAGCTATGACGCACTGCGAGAAATCCGTGTCTGTAGACTTGAGTTCCTTAATGAGGTTGTTGGAATGATCGTACAGGCGGACCGCAGATACCTCGATGATCGGCCAGTTTCTTAGAATAAGTTTGCCTGCGCCTGGGTCCTCGTATCGCTCAGTCGTAGATGTGATATCGAAGTTTCGACCTGTTTCTTCTTCTATTCGATTGGTGGCTGAGAAGGTTAACCTTCGAATCTCCTCGTCTGAAGTGACAACGTCCACATCGATATCTTCGAGGAAGCGTCGAACCTCATCGATAGAACATAAGGCTCTATATGAAGGAACGTTGACTGCGATTTCCGCGTCGACCGTGAGCCCAGACAATGCCTCGATCTTGGCTTGGACTGAACGCGAGGCGATAGCCGAAGTCTTGACGTAGAAGGGTGCCACGGATCCTGGGTTGAGATAGCCTAGGTTTATGCTTTCAGTGAAATCGCTGCCATTGACGCTTAGTAAGTCTGATCCCTGTCTGGTCAAAGTTACATTGCCAAAGGTATCGGAACCAATGTTGCGTAGGGTTGCCTTGAATATGTACGTCGGGCTCTTCTCTGCGATGGGTCTGGCATATCTTGAGTATACCTCTATGAATTCATCTTTCTTTAATGGTCCGATTATGATTTGGCTAGCCCAACGGAAAGTGTCTACGCTATGCTGAAGCCACCCATTCAACAGAACGCCCTCAAGTTCCTCTTCGATCTCAGTCAAGAGAGCGATCGGGCTGACGCCAATGTACTGTGTCTCTTGTACGCCTGATGATTGTCGAGTGAATGATAGTTGTATACTGGTTCTCTGTCCTAGGAAGGATGCATCGCTTATACCGAGCCCTGCATCTCTGATTCGAATCTTAGCTTCGCTCACTGTATCAGATGAAAGATTCTTGACGATGAACCGATGGAAAGCTGTGGGGTCAGGAACATCTAGACTGATCTCCCGTAAGGCAGTTCCCTTCAAATCGAGAATGGCCAAGGTCATTTCTTGATCTTTCTCCTTGCTGCATAGATGATGCCCCCGATTATCACTGAAATCGTGGTCACGGCTATCATGGTCCCGGTGCCTGGTCCCGCCTCTTCCCATGTGGCGTAGATCGCGACAGGGTTTGAGCTGATGCTCAGAACAGTAAGATCGTAGCGATAGCTCGAATAGGTCCCGTTTCCATATGGCGCCGTAGCGTTCGCTATTTGGATTATCCTGGGGCCATAGGGCCTGACACCTGTGTCTGCTTTGACTCGGATATTCTGTCCACCTTGGATGACTGTGAATGTTCCCATGAGGTATTGTTGGCCATAGATGCTATTGGTCATTGGTCGGTTGCTGTAGATCCAACTGAAGGGCTCACCGTAACGGAACCACATCAAGTGAGAGGCTGTCGTTGTGACATTCGCCAGCACGGTGAAGTAGATTGGGCCCCAACTCACGTCGAAGCCGCATGTGCTGTTGCGAACTCCGATTCTTGAGTTGAAGACTTTCTGGATTCCTGTGAAGTTGTAGATGCCTGTGGACTCGGCGGTCCATGAGATGGCGAAGAAGTTGCCTGGGTAATAGTCGATCTTCCAGCTTGAGGGGTAGACGCCTATCGTCTCATAGGTTGAGCCCGGCGACGGGTAGGTGATTGAGAGCGAGGCTTTGGCTCCATCCCAAGTCCATGACCATTTGTCCAAGGCAGGCCCTGAAACGTATAGTCCTGCAGGTGCAGCAGTGCTTGGAATATCGAGGGATATGGTTTCGTCTTTGGCTTGGACAGTGATCTTGAAGGTTTGAAAGGCGGGACTTGTGCTGGTCCAGATGATGCTGGTTAAATTAGCCTTCTTATTCGAATTGATGAACCGGAGGCTCACCTGATTGTTGCCGTCAGCTATTGCCTGAACAAATGTTCGCCAAGCCATCGCGCCCCAAGGCTGCGTTTCCGAGTTGACCTCCGCTCGAGACCACTCCGTGGCGATCGCGGTGGCGGTTGAGGTCAAAGTGCTGGCCCACCACAGGTGGCTTGCGGCTCTCTGAGTTATGGTGCTGTTCTGCCATCCCATACCGGCTAAGGTTGAGGACCATGCTTGAAGGATGAGAGCGCTCTTGTACGTCCAGAGGTCGGCATCGAGGAGGCCTGTCGAGGTTGCGTTCACATGGCATCCGATGAGGCCGGCTGGAACAGGGAAATATTCTTCTTTGAGGATTGTTGATCGGTAGACGATGTACTTGTAGCCTGACGGCGAGATCAGGAAGGCCTTCTTTGCTTCTGTGAGCCTTGAAAGGACTGTGGTGTTTTGCTGGTAGAGATGGTAGTAGTCGATGAGGGCTTGCATGGCTGGCGCCAGAAAGTCAAGGTAGCTGTTTCCCCAATACTGTGTGCCCGATGTGGCATTGAACCATCGCCATTCCTGGAAGTTTCCGTAGTTTAACGCGGAAGGATTCATTTGCTGGCAGTATAGAAGCTGCTCCAGTTGCAGATTGATTGACGCTGCTAGTTTCGCCTGCCACTCAGGGTTTAGAACCGCTTTGTAGAGAAGGATGCTCCCTCGAAGCATAAATGGGAGGCTTTGCAGATACGTGCCATAGTATTTGCCGGATGCGTAGGTCTGAGCAGTGAACATTCGGTGCCAGTTGTCCCAGAGTTTCAGCGCTAATTCAAGATCAGCCAGTTGGCCTGAAGATTCGTAACTCTTCATTAGTCCGTGGACCAGTGCGCCATATTGGTAAGTTTGGCTTAGATCCTTGTTATCGAGATTCCACTGCATGACCTGTTGATATTCATTGAGTCTAGTCCAGTCATGAGCGTGAAGGAAATAGTAGCGTACCGTGAAGGTTTTCGAGGTTGATGGCGGCATTGATGTTCCGAGGCTGACATATTGCTTAAGCCAGTGGAGGTTTGGGTTCAGTCGCTTCTCTGGGAGCGGTGATCCGGTTAGCGCATTGTCCACAGCGTCTACAGTGGTTTTGTTTCCAGCCCAATCAGCGATGATCGCCAGGGAAAGCCCTACGCCATCTGCTTTGTCTCGGCAGTGAACCATATACCAGGTTTGGTTCCAAAGTGATTTGATGAGGAAGTGTTGAGGAGTAGTGTCGTTGCTTATCTGATCCTGCATGCCTGGAATCCAGACGTACTGCATGCCTTTATGCGGGCCGTAAGGGTAGATCACTGGTCCCAAGTAGTCAAGTTGATCCAAGGGCACGACGATTTTGGGATCGCTAAGAAGCTTTTCTTTAGATTCAACTGCATACTTCACTTCGAGGTAAGGCTTTGATTCTCTCAGCGTGTAGTCCAGAGTCAGCTTCCAATCAGTCTTATCCCAGATCTGTCTCAGAGTCACATATTTCGGCGTCGAGCCTGTTCCATCTATGATGCTGTAGCTTGTTATCGTCCAAGCCGCATCGTGGCTCAGATCCTTGTCGGTTCCGTTATAGTAGAACACGTGCCCCTGAATTATCGCTGTTCTTGTTAGATGCGGTAGATACGAAATTTGGAAGCTCAAGTCTCTTGACTTGCTGAGGTCACCTGAGATTCGAAACAGCCGGTTAGAAACGTCAAAGTTGACTGGGTTGCTGCTTGTGATGTAAGGCGTTATGATTAGGTCTCTGGCTAGGACCATTCCGCCGTATGTGGTTCGGCTGGCTATGAAGTTTCGGAGGTTGGCCTGATAGCTGCCGAATCCTGAGACTGCGGCTAGGAGTTCTAGGCTTTTACCTTGGTCGTCAATCCAGTAATTGTACGGTTCGCCTATTGGGCTGGTCTTGAGAGCGCCTCGACTCGAATCCCATAACTGGTCAATCAATATCTGCGCGGCATTCTGGATCCATTGGGTGCCGCCGATGGCGTCTGGCGAGGCTGAAATAGTGAGAGATTGGTTCAGGCTTGAAAAGAGCATCAGAGATAGGAGAATAAGCAGAAGAATGGGTTTCGTTCGCATCTTGCATTTCCTCTTCAATATGAAGGTTCAGGGGCGTCTTCTCATCCATCGCTTAGATCTGAGCTTCAGAGCTCCAGCCGGCTAGGCTCTAGGCTTCTTCCCATTCTAGAGTTAGCGAGCCGTTCGCCCCAGCGCCGGATGAGAAAGTGAAGAGCAGAGTTGCCCCAGGGTAGAGAAGCCAAGGCGATGCCTGCATATCAAAGGCTAAGGCAATGTTCGGTGTTACCCATTGATCGTAGCATAGTGAACCTTCCGAGGTGACAGTCGGGCCATAATAGAGAATGCCTTCATTACTGGGATTTCCCGAAGCTCCGAGTCGACGGTTATTGGCTGTTTGGGCTTCGCCATCAGCTGTCGTGGTGGGATTCCGGGTGATTCGCCATCGAGCAGTTTGGTCGGAGCTCATTATGATCTTGGTGATGCGTATCTTCTTGGATGAGCCTGTCGCGAATTTGGCGAACCGCATGTCGCCGCCACCAGAGTTCGTATGCGGCCCCGTTGAGGAGACGAAGCTTCTTCCCTGATCGACAGCTACTACGCCTGGTGCTTGAATTCGAAACCTGTCAAGGATTTGGACCATATGGTTCACCTTATGATACAGTATAGAGTGCAGTTCGAGATTGTCGCGTAGAGATCAGTTTTGCAGTCGTGGTCGACCGGGAGATTGTAGGAATGCCCATTGGCTGGAATGTTGTCATCTGAGACTATGATGCGGCCGCTTGCTCCGCCGTCGCGAAGCTCGAAGGATCCCGTTAGGCTGCTTGGCTTGACTATGACTTGTAGAAGTTTGCATGGTGAGGGATAGACTGTGCCTGTGCTGGATGCTGGGATGCTCTTACCCAATGCTTTTCTCTTTCCGCTCTATTCTCGCGAGTTTCAGCTTTTCAGCGGGGCCTAATGTGACTTGGAAGTGCTCATTTCTAAGGAATTGGCGGATATGGCGCATGTCAGGGCATTTGCAGTTGACTTCCCGCTTTTCGCCAGGATTGAATAGGTGCATGTAGCCGTCGCACAGTTCTTTCTGGGCTACTTTGATGGGCGTCATCTCTGGGCCTAAGCTGGCTCTAGTCTGGACAGTGGCGAATCCATGGACTTCTATTGGCTTGGAGCCGAGGAAGGTTACTGTTGCCATGCTTATCGACTCTGCCGCGTCTTACCCTTGGGCTGAGTTGAGTGGACAGGTTCTTCCTTGACCTCGACGAAGTGACCATCGGCTACCAGCCGAGCGCCGATAACGTCGTCCACGTTTTTCTCTTCGCCTGGCTGCCAGGGGGCGTATCTGACGCCTACCATATCTTCCGGTGGGCTGTATGGTTCCTTCGCGATGCAACGGATTTTCATTGCGCTAGGCCTCTACTTGAAACCGATCGCTATGAATGGGAATTGCTGCGCAGACTTGTCGCCGCTGATCTCGGATAGAGCGATGACACCTGTCGTCGCGTTGGTTGGTTCTTGACCGAAGATCTTGACCGTGCCATTCGCCATGTCGACTCCTGCAACGTATCCGCCCGGCGAGGGGAATACGACTAGCCGTTCGACTCTGCCAAGCGCGAACATGCTGGCGGTGAATGATTCGCCGCCGCTAGCATAGGAGCTTGATGGGCTGAGAGTGCCGAAGGCCATGAGTCTGTTGCCTACGGCTCTCGGCGGACCATCTCTCGTTACGGTAATTGAACCCATTGCGTTTCACCTGCTAGCCGAGATCTCTACTTGAGATCTCGGATCTTGCCCTGAGCCTTGAAGAAGGTGCAGATCAGTTCTGCAACCGTTTCGTAGAGGCCTCGAGTCCCAAACGTGTTGATCACGAAGGGGTCGCTGGTCTCGAAGTATCTGGTTGGCTTCAGCGTTTTGGCGAATAGGTATGCGGAGTTCAGCATGTAGATTCTGCTGATTGTGTCGACGAGCACGTCCTTCGACGTGATTATTGGGCGATCAAAGTATGTGGCGACGTTGAATGCTCCTTCGACTCCGGGCGTTGCGGTTCGGACCCCTGCGAATGTGGGCTGAACCATGGCGTTGCCGAAGTATCGGTTCTGGCTTTGCAGCAAAGCGCCCCATGCGAACAATGTGTCGTAGCCTGTTAGGACTACGTCAGGGGTCTCGCCTGAGGCGACGTGGATGCTTCGGAAGAGCTGGTCGATCAGGGCGAGGCTTAGGTCTCTGTCTACGTTTGAATTGTGCAGAATGTTGGCGTCTGCCCATGTTGCGCCGGTATGCCTGTCTAACCCATAGATGTCTACGTCGCTAGGCGTCGAGACTAGAGCTTGCTCTGGATATCCGGAGCAGACTCGGTCGATGGATTCGATCTGGTTGCCTGCTGGCGTATCGACGTCTGTGAGCAGGTTCTTGTTGAGCAGATCGCGGTGAGTTAAGCCTGCGTCCTCTCTACCTACTTCCAAGATGTCGACTGCATCGTCGACCTGGCTGAGTAGATCAAGCAGCTCTGAGGCTTCCCACGTGTTGACGTGGATCTTAGGCTTCGTTGAAACCGGCGCATATGCAGCCTTGATCGTAACTGGTAGGGTTGCGCCTTCCGCTACTCCACCGCCGGACGTGGCTGCTTTAGCGGTCTTGACTCTCCAGCCTGAGCGGTCCCAAGGCCGCTTGGCCAGGATGGCGAAGGCGTTGGCTTCGTAGTTCAGTTGACCCCATACTCGTTTGCCGTATACGACCTGATATATGCCAGCGGTTGTCGTTAGATGCGGAGCCTGCTTCTGAAGTAGCTCTGCGAAGAATCGCTGTCCTGGGGATTCGAATATTCCTTCTCCTTCATAGTAGTATTTCTCGAGGTTCTCCATGTTGCCGAAGATTCTGATCACGGATGGATCTAGGCTCATTTCTGTTTCACCTACCTCCTTCCTCTGACGAGATCGTAGAATTCGGTCCTGGACATCGAGCCAAGCTTACTAAGTGGCATCTTCGCCAAGTCGGCGACTGTAAGCTTGCTTGGCGTTGGTCCACCAATATCAGGGACTTGGCCGCGTTTCTCCGTCTTGCCTAGCATCTTCTGAATGATCTCGGTTGCCTTTTCCTCGATCATCTTAGTCAGGTCGGCTTCAGAGATCGCGAGGACCTCGCCCTTGCGAGCTGGCGTCAGAGCGCCTAGCTTCTTTCGGGCCTTCTCCTCCTCGTCTTCCTCCTCTTCGTCTTCTTCCTTGTCCTTCTCCTTCTTCTCCGCTTTCTCTTCGCCTTCAGGATACGGATACTTCTCCGGTTTCTTCTCAGCCTTCTCTTCAGGCTCCTCATATTCCTCTGGCTTCTTGGCCTTCCCAGCTTCCGTCTTCATCTTCTCGATCTCACCTAGAATCTTGTCGATCCCGGCTTTGATCTCAAGAAGGACGGGCGAGGCATCTGTTGGTGCTGGTGACTGTTTCACGATTTCCTTCGGTGGCCCCTGCGTCGGCTGAGCTGGCGCTGCTGGCGTCGACTCAGCGGGCTTCGAGGCATCTAGCTCGGAAAGATCCGCTTGCAGATCCAAATTCTCCATTTCTTTGGACATTTCTCGTCCTCGAGTGGGCGGCTTCGATTTCATTCTTAAAAGACTTCCTAGCGGGATCGGGGTGCTCTTGACGACGGTGAAGACGGCTGGCGGGTTCGCGCCCCGCTCACAGATCGTTATGCTATGGAGTTCGAGGCGAGGTATGACACGGTAGCAGCGGCCACTTTCGCATACGGTTCGGGGTCTCTCGAGGGCGAGTCCGCTGATGCTGAAGGCTCGGAGCTCCTCTGCCTCTATCGCTGTCCAGACTCGATCAGCAGCCACTAAGTCTTTGCGGATCCTCACAACGACGAAGAGCCCTTTCGTATCTGGGTGGGATTTCCAGAGTCTGCCTTTCGAGTCTTTGTATTCCGGTATGACTTCGCCTACGGGAATATCTGTGTGGAAGACGTGGACTAGGCGGTACTTTGGGTTCGCCATGAATTTGGTGAATGCTTCTTTCCAGGCTTCTGCTGGAATCAGCTCCTTCTCGACATCTATGACAGCGACGTTGGCGTAGCCTGCGATGATTCGTTCCGGTTCTTCCTTGAGGACCAGCTTGATCTGCGCTGGCATCGTGAATTTGAGCAGTCGATAGGATAGAAGCTCGTTTGATGTCTGAACTGTTAGGCACTGTCCAACGATTGGAGGCAGATGCCTAATACCCGATTCGAATTCCGATAGTTGCTGAGGTTGAGGCATCTATCCAGGCCCCTCTCTTGTTCGGCGAATATGCCAGAACTTTGAGCCGGGTTCTTCTCGAGTCATAAGCCATGTGCCTTTCAGCTTGCCGCCTCGAAACTGGACTTTGAGCAGGTTCGGGTTGCGGTCTAATACTTCGACTTCGCCTCGGTCCACCATTTCGACCCATGCGGGCGTGTCTTTGGTCGGATTCCAAGAGTTGTAGCCTTTCTCGCCTGGTTTCGCATCTCCGCTTGGCGGCAGATATTCCGGCTCCTTCTTTCCTCGCTCCATAGATGAACGGTCTGGGCAGGGCTTCTCGTATCCGCTGATTTCTTCGACGTCGAGCGGGTTTCGTTCTAGGACCAGGTGGAATAATGGAAGCTTGCCTAAGTCTATGCGGAGATCCCAATGTTGAGCTGATGGTGCTTCACGTATGACTTTGACTTTCTTCCAGTAATGCCACTGGATCACATATGGGTGGACAGCTTTCTCGATTCGTTTGCCGTGTAGGACTGCGTCGAAGTTGATTTTCAGTCGTCCTTCCTTGATTGCGTCTAAGAGCTGGTCTCGGACTTGGCGAGCCTTGTCTCCTTTCTCGGTCCAGTATCTTAGTTGAGCTGGAATCTGGGATCGGATCTCTTCGGGAAGCGCTGAGAGTCCATTGGGCGGGATCCATTGCTTATCGACTGCTTCCTGGCTCAAGACGTACGGACGCTGGTCTACGGGTTGGATGAAGCTCCAGAAGTATGGATCTCGCATGTCTCTTGCTTCAACGCCGACAGGTAGGATGTCCTGTTTCTCGAGGCGCCCAAGCTGCCTGAAGACAACGCGGCCTTTGAAGATCCTTCCGTTCAGGAAATATTCGTGGAAGTAAGGCTTCTGTGCGCCAAGCTGCATCTCTCCGTCGTCGATGATGAGGAACACTCCGGCTTCGTATCGAGTCGCCCCTACCTTTCCTGGGTCGACTATGCCTTCGAACCGCATCCATGGTAGAGGCTCCTTAGCCTTGCGGGAGGCGTAAAGCTGGGCAGGTCGAATCTGTCCGCCTCTCACCTGCCTCATCTTGACTCTGCCAGTTTCGAAATCGATCTTCCAGGCATCGGCTTCCTTGAACCACTTTCTGGCTTCCTGAAGCGTTTCTACAGGTTCGGTGATGCCGCTGGGTGTTTGGCAGCTGATGGTCCAGCCAATCAGATACTTCTTATCGGGGCCTTCGAATCGCAGATCGAGATGGGCGCTCTTGCCTCGGAAGTGTAGATGCATCATGTAGCGGTGTGCTTCTCTTTCGCTCCATGTCTCCATGTACGGATCTTCCTGTTTCTGGAACAGGTCCAGAGCCTTGTAGAACTCTTCTTTGAATTGCGGCTCATTCATCGATTGGATTATTGGGGCTCGGGGCCTGAGGACCAGATCGTATATTGGAGCGAAATCCCAATTTGGTCCGTAGGGGCTTGCGGTGTATTGGATGGATTTGTCGCCGAGGTTGGCTTCCATGATCCTGTCGATTTTTAGCCTCAGCGCTTGGTCGAGTCGGAGTATGAAGCGTCCTTGCTCGTCTTGGCTGCAGCGAACGATCAGGTCGATATCGTTGGGCTCTCTATCTGTGTAGCCTTCAGCGGCGTAGATGGTTGAGCCCGCGATCGAGAGGAAGCCTGGGATCCAGACGAATTCGGGCAGTTGAAGGCTGCTGAGCTGCTTTCTGATCTCTGGCGCCAGTCTTCTCGGCTCTAAGGCTGATAATCGTTCCAGGACCAAGACAGGGTCGGGCCGGTTCTTTTCCGGCACGGGCTCTATGACACGCATCACGTAGCCCGTGTAATACGGGTATTCGGGATCCTCAGTTTCGTGAACGATTACCTCTTCTGCGGCTACTCTCAGGATGTCGCCAGCTTCGAGCTTGAGAGTGGTGGCATCGCTAGTTCCGATGAACATGTACCATTTGTCTTTGAACTGTCGAGCCTTATCGCCGATCGCTTTAGCATATTCAGCCGAGATCGGGCCACAGACCAGATCGTAGTTGAAGACCGTCGCAACCTTTGTCTGGTTTCGCTGGAGAATAAGTCCATCAATCTCATACTCCCGTTTCATCTTGGACCAGGCTTTGTTCTGAGGCGATTGGTACGGGCTGTCGGCCCGTTTGATCATGACGCCTTCAGATAGCTTGCTGTATTCCAGGAGATTGATGGGCATCTAGCTTTCACTATCTGTCTTGCGTATAGGGCGAGGCCCCTCCATGAGTCGCTTGACGGCTTCCTCGAAGCGGTCGTGGTTTCTGGGGAGGATGTAGGCTAGGGCTGGCTTTGCAGGGTCCTCGCTGAGATAGTCCGTCAAGAAATGGATGTGGTCCGTGGATTTGAACTTATGAAGACATTCAAGCCGCTTGGTTAAGGGCTCATCTCTGACATCCTTGCCGTCGAATTCTAGGCAGTCGAAGACCATGAGGTGGCAGAGTTTTGCGCGTTCCTCAGGATCGAATTTGCCGTTGAGCAGTGCAGTCGTCATGGTTCTGTGTAGGGCTTCCTTGTGCTCGGGGTCTAGCATGATGGCTTCGCTGTCAAGTCTGAAATTGTCGAGCTTCATTGCCTGAAGTTCTTTGACCTGGTGAGGCAGTCGAGCTTCCACGCGGCGTGGGTAGTCGCTCCAAATCTCGATCTTTCCGTTCTGCTTCAATAGCTGGATTCGTTCGCCATCCCATTTGGCTTCGACCAGGACTAATGTGTCTGGCTGCTCGAATGCAGGGATCTCTTTGAGGTCCTCCAGTTCGAAGATTCGCCATGCGGGCTTCGAACGTTCAAGGTAGGCCTTGGCAAGAGGCTTTTCGCGAAGAGTATCGTCCAAGGAATCATGCATGTGGTGCTGGATTTGGCGAGCTGCCATTTCTTGGACGATGAAGTAATGGGCGTTCGCTAAGTCTTCTCGGGTAGCCCCGTTTAAGGATTGGCGGTTTCCGAGGTGGCCCCAGAGCTGGTGCATGCGTAGATGAAGGTTCAGAAGCTGCTTGTCATCTTCTCCTTTGAGGCTTGTTGGATTGATTTCCTTAAGAGCGATCTTAACCTCAGCCAAAGGCTATTCAACCTTCGAGAGCATCGTGTATTTGGGACATGTTTTGGATCCGAAGACTAGTTGAGATGCGAGTTCTGGATTGCGTAAACGGTAGACCCATGCATGATATAGTCGATTGCTAGGTCCTCTCAGGATGCAGAGTTCTCTCTGAATTACTGCGCAGAGATTCGATTCTTGGCTGAGTCTGTTGCTGACGAGTTGAAGCGGCAACTGCAGAGCTCGAGCTATGTAGGCTACAGTTACCGGCTGCCTAGTGTGCGTTAGGAAGTCGAGGATTTGCTGGTCGATTGCTGTTAGTCTAGGCTTCAAGTTTCTTCGCCTTCTCAGGGTGCAGGACCCTGTTCAATTCAACCATGATCTCCTGAAGCATCGAGTTCATCGATTTGACTGGACGGCCGAGTTTGACGCTGCGAACGGGCTCAGCAAAGTATCGGTAGCCTTTGTCGATGATTGGGATGACTGTGCCTCGTTGGACTTCTCTTCGAATAACTTCTTCGCGGGTCCGGTCGTTCGGAATGAGTTCCTGTAATCTTGTGTCGTCGAGGACTATGTCGCCTAGGCCTGAGACCGCACTGGGAAGCAGGTGAACCAAACCATTCTGCTTCCGGACGTATCTAGACTTAGTCAAGGTTGAGTGTGAAGTCGGCATGAGTCGGATCTCGTGCTTTTTCAGAGAGAGCCTTAAGCGATTCTTGGAATCTCTCAGGACGTTCCACGGCTTCCTCGCCGAGGTGCGTCACGAGAGCGGTTTTGAGGCCGCCCGGCAAGCTTAGATAAAGAGCTAGATCGGACTGCTATGCTTGGAACGGCTTTGTCTGTGGGTGAGCCTTCTGGAAATCGAATGCTTGCGACTCGAATGAATGTTTGAGTGCCTCTAGGAAGGTCTACTCGTAGAGGCTCCTTGAAGACAGATAGGACCTTGATGTTGTATGCCCATAGGGAATCGTATTTCGTCCAGCCCCATTCTTCGGCTTCTTTGCGTGTGACTCTATGGTAAGGTTCGAGCTTACCGAATTCCGTCCATGTTATTTGGTATGGCTCCGCCAGCGTGATGGTTCCGTATGCTCGATTGTCTTCGACCAAGAGGAGAGGCTGGTTCTCATGAGCCAAATAGCGACGGGTCCTAAGTATCATCTGTTTCTCTCGAGCCCAGATCATTCGTCCATGAGGCTCAACTAGGTAGATTGCCCATGCAGGGAGGTTTTCCTTCTCGAGAACGTATCCGCTGGCTTCTGAGATCTCGGGGCCTGCAGGCTTGGCGACTCCTGTTCGCTCTGACAGCGATCCTACTGCGGGCTTGCCTTCGCCGCTTACAACTAGCTCTCCGGTGCTTGGATCGATCTTCACGCTGAAGCCTGAGGCCAGCCATCGCTCGGCTGCTCTGGCTCTTAGCTCCTCGATCTGAACTTGGCGAAGCTCGTCTCGAAGCTCAATGTCTTTGAACTCTAATTCCCAATCGTGAACTTTGAGGCGAGACAACAATTGAAGGTTAAGAGCTGACACGAGGCTTTTCTGTAATTCTTGGATAGTTCTGTTCTGGACATCAAGTTGCATCCTTGGGTTGCTGCCTGCACGGCCAGACTCGATGATGGAGACGAAGACGGGCGTCACGCCGAAGACGCTTGTGACCTTCTCTATGCCGAACTTGAACCATTCTAGGCTCTGCATCTGCGCAGGGTCTGGCATGGACGCGATGAAGTCGGCTTTCAGCGCTTTCTCGCCTATTGCGCCGGTTCCTATCCATGCTTGTCTTATGCGAAGCGAGGGGCGGAGTTCGCCTGTGGTGATGTCAATGACCTGTTTGGCTTCAAGTTCTTTCTCGATCTGAGCCTTAATCGAGTTCACTTGGTCTTGTGTCAAGCCTTGGAAGACGAGGAAGCCGCTGACGTACCCCGAACTATAGACCTCAGTATTGTAGTCAAGCATTACGCGGAGCATGATCAGCCATTTCCAGACGCTTAACGGGCGAGGTCGCCCGTAGAGCTCCGGCAGCGTCTGCGTTGAGGAGCCGTGTACTATTTCTTCGACACCCCATCGAGCGACTGTTCTGCCCTGGACGACCTGTGTGTAGCCCGTCATGACCAGGGGCTGGTTGCAAGTTTCACAGGTTGGAACTGTGCCGCTGGCTATTTCTTCTTCTCGAGGCACTATGTGCGAGTCTCGTTCCGCATCGTAGCATCTGGGGCAGAAGTATTGGTTGGAGCGTATGTGCGCCTTTGCGTCGGCTGATATGCGAATGTAGCGGGGATCCTCGACGTAGATCTCGGCGACTTTCTTGTCGATCTGTTTGGTTTCCGGGTTGAGATAGTATTGGTAGGTTAAGCTGAGCCACCAGTTGCCTAGCTTGAGATCATCCTCAGTCATGGATCTAAGCATGCGGTCCCAATCATATTCGGGGTTGGGCTTGCGAAGAACGTCTTCCAATATTTTCCGTTCGTTCGGTGATGGATCTCTGAATTCTGTTGAGTTGCACTGTGGGCAGGCATCAGGTTTCGTCTGGTATTCTGTTTGGCATTTGATGCATTTTGCTGCGAATCGAGGTTTGATAGCTAAGCCAGGCCTAGCGACTTCTTGTGTAAGCGTCCGCGTGATCATCTCCATGACGAAGCTCTGGTCGCAGATCTCTTTGAGAAGCTCAAAGTTCCATTCGGGCTCTCGCAGGACAGGGCCGGGCATTAGGAGATATCGACCCAGAGCACCGCGAGTCTTGAAGAGCTCGCCCTCGATCTGCGCTAGAACCTTTGCATTGATGATTCTCCGCGCTAGGCTGAGGCGAATCTTCTCGAGAGGGCTTTGAGCCATTCTATCTCATTCCTCGGATGAAGCGTTCACGGTCGTCTTGGCGTTCAAGGCCTTGATAGATTGAAGGCGGCTCGAAGATTGTGGCTCCCGGTTCGATGTATCTTCGAGCTGCATGTAGAGCCAAATTCAAGGCATCGAGTATATCGTCGTGTTCGCCTTTCGGAAATTGCAGATATTCCAGGATCAGATCCTCTCGGCTGATGTTGACTCTTATAGTTCCGTTTTCGAAGTATGGTCCTAGGCCTGTAAGCCGCTGAATCTTGTCGGTTGTCTGTTTGACTTGGATGACTGGGAGTAAGCCGCGCCTCAGCCATTGAGGGAGAGCTCTCTGATAGGCGTTCGATTCGATCGCGATTGTTTCTGGATGCCAAGCATCGGCTAATGCTTTCACTCGGCTAACCTGGGCTGGAAAGTCGAGGTGGTTTCGGTCGACGTCGAGGACGTATACTGCTCCTTCCTGGGCGATTCCTAGAGTCACGCAGACGGTCCAGTCAGCTGATGGATCCTCAGAGATCGCTAGGTCCCATCCCTGGAAGACATGGAGTTTCTCTCGAGGCGGCAGCTTGTAGATGCGTTGATTGACAGATTCATCAGTAGGATGCCAGTAATGGAGCCATTCGGCTTTGAAGACTGTACCTTCCATCGGTGTAGGGTTACATAGGTACTGGGCGGCCCACATGATTGAGCCGATTTCGTTTTTGATTTGAAGCAGCCGTTCTAGGGGCCATCGCTCGGGCCACAGGACCTGGTTGCTCTCTGTGACCGCTGGGCAGACGATCTTCTGGTAGATGTCCTCTTTCAGCAGTTCCGCGTAGAGATCTGCGAAATGCCATCTCGTGCCTACCGCGACTAGCCGTCCTTCCGGCTCCAGCCGAGGCAGAAGCTCCTTCTTGAACCAGGTCCTTAGTCGCTCGCGCAGAACCTCGCTAGAGGCCCAATCTTCGTCGACTATGTCGTCGCAGATGACTTCGTCGGCTCTTCTGCCGATGGTTGCCTGCTCGACACCTAGTGCTGTGATGGAGGGATCCTTCAGGATCCTGGTCCGATTGACTATGATTTCGTTTTGAGCCCATTTGCCGGGGGATCCTGGATGTGCAGGCTTCAGGTCGCCGAAGAGTTCAATGTATTCGGGTCGCTGCATCCATGACATGATTTCCCGTATGAAGCTAGCTACGAAATCTTTGGTATGGGAAGCAATTATGAATCGAAGATTGGGGTTTCGACCCAGGGCCCAGAGCGGATAGTTGATGCTTACACACGTGCTTTTTCCATGTCCAGGCGGAATAATCGTTATCAACCGCCGGATCTTTCGATCTCCAAGGGCACTGTAGATGGCTCTGTGATGAGCCGCATTCTCATAGCCCAAGTACTCACTGAACGCTAGGAGGCTTCTCTTCGCCAGTGCTCTCTGCAACTTTCTGAGCGACTCGTTTCTTGACTCGGTCCCAGATTGCATTACACATCTCCAAAGGCAGATCTTCCAAGGCAGCGGCAAGCTCGTCTATGGTTAAGGCTTCACGCTGAGGCACCACAGTTTGAGCCTGAATAATCTGCAGAGGCGCCTTCGGCACCCAGCCCTTAACATCACAGTAGAGCCTCAGAGCATTATTCAGAACGCCCCCAGCTCGAGCATCCAGAGGATTCTGCTCCCAAAACGTTTTGATGTATTGAATCAGGAAGGCGTCTGTGTTCTCTTTCGTCTTAAGATCGAAGCCTTCAGGCCAAGGAGTAGGCTTCCTCTGCGGACGACCTCTGCCTCTACGCTCTCTTTTCCTGCGAATACTCTTTGGTGCGTCACGGGTCTGCCTTCGGATACGCATTCGTCGACGTCGACGTTTCTGGGGCATTGAGATAGGGGTTGGTGGTGGGGTTTGGGCGGGTGTAGGCTGTGGTGTGGAGTTTTGGGCCGGAAGATTTTGGGATGGTTGCTCCGAGGTCATGGGGTTATCCTCCAGATTCTTCAGGCATATGGATTAGCGGAGTTCGCTGAGTAGGCGAGTAATTAGGGCTGAGAGGGCTGTAGCTATGGTTGTGACTATCCCTGCGGTTCGGGCTTCTCTCCGCCGGTGGTTGCTCAGATGATTCTTGAGGAGTTGTTTGGTTGTGGGGTAGTCTTTGACGGATTCTTTGATTTCGTCGAGGCTGGATCGTATGTATTGGACATGGACGGAGAGTTGGACGAGGAGGTCGTGGTCGCTTGGGTCCTTGTTGCTCATTGCTTAGGATGCCTCATGCAGCTACGACTTTGGCTTCAACTTGGAGCGGTATGACTCCTGCTTTGAGCTTGTCGCCTTCCTTGGGATGGACTACTTGGCAGATGATTCTTGATTCTTCTATGGCTTCGAAGGTCACAGGATCACTTTCCTTTGAACCTAAGTCTTTAGCGTAGGCTATTGCCCTGAAGACATGGATGCCTTTCGCAACTGTGTATTCTAGCTCGTAGATATCGTCAGTCTTAGGCTTGGTCTCTGTCCCTATGAGTTGGCCGTCTAGGATGAATTCGACTTTCTCAATCTTCTCAGGCTCTGGACCGTCTTCGGATTCCTTCGCCATTATCATTGCTTGATGGGCGTCGACTCGTCCGAAGCCTTGAATGCAATAGTGGGGTTGCTCGAAGAGGGGCGCGTTAGGATCTGGATTCTGGTATTGAGGATCCTTCTCGTAGCCCAGTCCCATGCAGGTTTTCTCGATTATGCTTCGGCCTCGTTCAGCTATTTGCTGCTGAGTCCAATCTGGATGTTTTCGAAGCAGATAATACCAGGCTATTCCATAGACTAGAGCACCGTGTGGAGCCGCCAAACTCGTCCCTGTCGCAGCGGGCTCTCCTAGTTCGACTTGTATTCTGACTCCTGGTGCGGACAGAAAGTGTTTCTGTATTGAACCGTCTAGTCTGGGATTTCTTGCTACCCATGTTTGAGCCATCTCCGGGTTGCCCGGTAATTCATATCCACCGTCTGTGGCGCCTGCTGCTATGTTTTCTTCGGCATTCGCTGGACAGTTGATTCTCCCGTTGCAAGGCGGAGGAAAGACTCCGTTATTACCAGATGCTGCAACGACAGCTATTCCGAGCTCCCACAGTCGTTTGACATCTGCTACTAGGACAGGATCAGTGTTGCCGCCTAGACTACAATTCACGATCATGGGCGGCGGATTTCGGGTCGCCATCCAGGCAAATCCTTCGTGAACTGTGCCTGTTGTGCCGTAGCCTTGGCTGTCTAGGACTTGTGCAACATAGGCCCGGGCTTTCGGTAGACCGCCTTGCCAAACTTCGCCCTCGTATTCATGCCGAGCCTTCATCATGACTGATAGACATAGACGGCAATGGCTATTCTTCGCGCCACCCCATGGATAGGCTTGCCAATGCTCGATGACTCTGCCTGAGAAGTACCAAGCGCCTTCCGGATGGTTCGGATAAGGTGGATCCACATAGTAGATATCCTCGAGGCCCGTGTCTAAGATGCCGAAGATGATTGTTGAACCGCCGTCCCATTCACGGTCAGCCCAAACCTTGTCCACGCCGATTCTGGGCAGAGACTTCTGGATCGTAATGTAGTATCCTGGCTTAGGTTTCTTGATCAGTTCTACGAAGCCGGATGAGTAATTTCCGAGAGCTCGTACCGGCGTGTCTGCGTTGCCTACTGCCTCAAAGCGTTCTTTGAATTCCGGTGCTTCAAGGTCTATCGGTGCCTTGGTTTCGAAGAGGATAGTGGCCAGCGGACCGTCGTAGGCTTTGAGTATCGTGGCTCCAATTTCAAGAAGCATTTCATAGCATAGTTCGAAAGTCTGGATTCCGGTTCTAGGAGCCTTCTTCAGCAAGGCGTGATATCGAGGCATTCAATCACCTAGGAGTGAACGGTATGCCGTCGCTTCCCTGGGGAGGTTTCCTGCCGAATACTTTCTCAATGAAGTTCTCGAGGACGACGATGCTGCCGAGGCCTGCGAAGAAAGCTGTGACAGGATTGTTGATCACCGGGAAGGATGGAAAGAGCTCTTTCACTATAGAGCCTAAACCGTACGGAGTCAAGAGGCCGAATATGCCGCCGAGAATCAAGTTGAAGAGAAAGCCAAGATGAATCGTGCCATTCTCCCAGTATGGCAGTATGACTTTGCCTTTCGAGTAGGAGAGATGCCAGATGAGGCCGCCTAGGGCTCCTATTGCTGCTAAGATCAGAATCTCATTCATTTCCTATTCTCATCTCCTTTCTAGTTGTGGATGTCGGTAGTGAAGCCCCTGTGTGAGAACGTCGCCTTGCCAGACATCTAAAGCGGCGAAGTTGCCTCTGGAGACAGTTTCAGCTTTCTCGCGGTCCCGGAACGCGGTGGCCCACATCAGCTTGCGCTCAAAGAAAAGTGGCGAAGCTGGCTGTGGGCGATTGAGGATTTTCAGGCGTGTGCGGTTGTGTCTTCTCCGGCTTCTTCGACCGCGATGTCTCTTTCTCGAGGTTCGGAAGCGTATTCCTCTGCGGGCGAACCAGAGAGTTCCCACTGGTGAGCTCAGCCCTTTCCTGGGCCGGGAATTGCCTGAATGCGGCTTCAGCTACCGCTAATATGCATACGGGATGCGTATAACAATTAAATATGCGTAATTGATTTGAGGACTTTCAAGGACATGTAATGACAATGTCGGACACGAAACTGTCTGAACAGGTTAGTTTTCGAGAGACAGAACGTATAGTAGACATCATAGATCGTGTCGCGAAGAACAGAGGCTGGCAACGTACAGACCTTGTCCGGCATGCGGTTCGAACTTGGCTTGCGAACGGATCCCACCTAACGGAAGAGGAAAAGAAAGACCTAGGAGTGGCCAACGATGAGACGAAGTAGTCGAAGCATCGTTGTGGAGCTTTTTGGGGTGGAAAATGTGCGGAGTGCGGCTCAACCACTCAGCTCTGCGTCGACCATATGGAGCCCCTGATGTTTGGAGGAAAAGACGAAGTGAGCAATCTGCAAGTCCTGTGCTACGTATGTCATAAGAACAAGACCAGCCTCGAAAGGAGAGTGATGAAAGTCAAACTGACAAAGAGGATACATGGTTTTCTTAAGCAGGCCGCCCATACAAGAGGCATGAGTGAAAGCGACTTCATCCGGGAGCTTGTTCACCGCGAACTTGCAAGGCTCAGCTTCCTAAGCGACGACGAAAAGAAAGCTCTCGGAGTCATCGCGCGGTAGGTCGCTTGTCACCTTTTGGCGTCCCAGGGTCAAGCTGTCAAATATTCCAAAACCAACGGATCAGCAAGAAAGCCAAGTAAAGCAATAAGCCGATTCCAGAAACAAGGAGATCTTCCTTGTATGTCCTCCTCATCCCAGGCTTAAGCAACTTCAAAATGAGAATGTCAAGTGCTTTTGCGACCTCAGGTTTCCGTGATGGAACACGATGCAAGAATATGTTCCAGATCTTTCTCATGCAGTATGATGCCATTGCTGATCCAAGGGTGGCAGAGCTCAACGTGAATGCAGAATTAACAGCGGATCTGATCAGCAATGACCAACCTAAGTCCGAGGTGCGGACAACCGAGGGATAGAGCGAGGGCAATAGCCATCGGGTTGCCAGGGCGAGTGCTGTCATTGCAGACCATGTAAAGAATAACCAAGTAAAGACGCCCCAAGCGCGTATTCTGCTCGTGACAGAATCTGTCATCTTACCGTGTACGCCAAAAAGAAGGGAGGGAATGCTGCTCCAAACGAATATCTGAGAAAGAATTCTTGCCACCTCAGGCTCCTTTAACTGAGAAACTTGGCTCAAGACAAATGTTGTGAGCGGAACAAGCAGGAAGAAAACAAAATCGATTGAGGCCAAAGCGTTTTGTTCAGCGATCCAGTCCTGCAAAGCTTTGATACTGGACATCGGAGTTCAGTCAATGTATGACATGGCTCTTGCTCTTAAGCTCTGGACGATCTAGGCTCCCTCAGTTTCTCGCATCAATTCAGCGAGAACCAGGTTAGCAACGACGAGAAGAAGGCGCTAGGAGTCGCCTAGTCTCAGCCTACGATTCACATGTCAAGAAGGATTAAGCTATGTCCAATAATGATGAGCCACCGCCTCTCGAAGGCATCTGCAAGCAATCAAACCCGAAGTAGCAATAGGTAGCTGAGGCCCTGACCTAGGAGCCTGATGTCTTTTTACAGCCTTTCAGAGGCCCATATATAGACGGACAACAAGTACCAATCGGGAGGAGTATGGATGGATTCCGTTCCTAGCGAACTTCACAAATTGCATAACGCGGGTTTTCCGAGGTGATGTCAATGACAGCGATGGCCAAAGCAAGAGAGGCCGAATTCTATTTGGGAAAAATGCGAAAGTCTTACACTAATGTCGAAGAGGAGTTCGTCTACTATCTAAGCGCTTTCTTAGCGGCATCCAGAAGCATACCCGACCATCTGCTGGAAGAATACAATGTCAAGTATGGATTGAACCTTCCGTTGACTGAGAAATTGTACGCCGATCGCTTCGAGTCGAGAGCTAAAGAAATCCATCATAGCGATGCACTACGTTTCATTCGGTTTTGGAAGGAAAGGATGAACGCCTTGCAGAGAGATCCTATTGGTGGACTGATAATTTCGATGAGGAATTTGAATGTTCACCGAGTGGTGGTGAAGCCGGACCTTGTGAAGGTCGAGATAACTGATACCTTCGTTTTTACCGATAGCGTGAGAGTTGAGAAGTTCGATAAGGAGGGGAAGCTTGTCGAGGTCTGCGAAAGCCCAAGAGAACACCCCATGAAGCCAGAAGAAGTCCCAGCACGAGTTGATTGGTACTTCAAGGAGTATGAGAAGGAACCTATCATTGCAGTTTGCGAAAGGTTTCTTGCGATTATCAAAGACTTTGTAGATGAGACACGAAGAAGCTTCTAGTTCCCCCCCGTCTTACTTGTCTAGCGTTCTCTGATTTTGAGTTTCTTCGAATAGATCGTCTCCAGCTTAGCTAGGTACTTTTCCGACGGCGTGGCTCGTCGACTTGTCTGGTGATCCGTATAAGAATTCTCGGAATGCCCTAGGTCAATCGGAAAGTGAGAAGAACTGGAACGTGCCAATAACCACTCTAGGTTGAGCACACATGACTGAACCCATGTGGATTTCACCAAACTACAAGGTCGCTAATTTCTCGTGGCCTCTTAACATCGATGCCAAGATAACCATGTTTCTTGACAGAACCCGCGGTTGGCAGCTTGACATCGCAGACCAGTGCTTGAAAGAGATCAAACATTCCGGTTTCGCAGTCCTAAGTATCGTGTTCAGTTATTTTGAGATGATCGCGAAGTATCAGGATGGATATGTACAGGATAGCAAGTCGAAGCAGTATTTCAAAGAGGGTGTATATTCAGTCTTTCCTGATCTGCGAAGGCATCCGATGGCGACAGTGGACAAGCTGTTGGATCTCCTCTATCATGGCGTTCGTTGTGGATTGTTCCATACTGGCATAACGGATCCCCGGATCATGCTTACCGGTGAGACCAATGCTGCCGTCATATTCAAGAGGCAACCGCCACGGCTCATAATAAATCCACATCTGCTAGTCCCAGAGCTAAAGGCTCACTTTGAGCGTTATGAAAGACAGCTGCGACAGGTCAGCAATTCTGTGCTAAGGAAAAACTTTGAGAAGCGGTTTGATTTCGATTCTTCCCAGGGTGGGATATGACTTCTAATACAGTCAAGTAACCGCACCGGAACTACAAATTTAAGCCTGCAGGAAAGGCAGTTGAAATTGACGCACGACAAGTGTCATCAGGAGAAAAGAGGAGACCTGGCGATCCAAGTGCCGTCCGACAACCTTACTCTTTAGCGTCTCTCACCAGTTCTTGGACGAGAACAAGGCCTAGAGGTCGCAAACGGAGGCGAATGAAGAAATCTCTATTACTTGCCTGCCCACCCGTTGACCCCAAAGGTGTTAAAGGTGTCAGAGAGGGAACAGGAGGCAAGGATAGCTCTTCTAGACCATTACACCTCTCAGACCCAGAGCTTCCGAATCGCTATTCTCACTGGTTTCATAGTCGTTCTGACAGCCGTGCAGTCATGGCTGTTGTTGGCAAGAGGGGTTGTCATTGCAGTAACGAACATTCTGCTGACCAATGATTCGTCCATCTGGAAGTGTGATAGGCTTTGACAATACAGAAATCTTATCGTCTGGGCGTTGCTTTCCACAGACATGGCACCTCCAAAAACTCATTTCAGATGCGTCTCCGCTTTGGGGGAGAAGTTGTTGGCGGACCATGTCTCGGGCGTAGCAAGGCTTGTCGTTAAAGTAGAAGACTGCGCCCCCTTTCCTGAACTTCTTCTCTAACTCAACGAACTTGTCGAAGAATTCTGGGAAGTTGGCTCGGACGTTCATCATTTGCTTCTTGCCACTGAATGCTCCGCAGAGGCATGTTTCCTTGATGCCCAAAGCGTAGTGCGGAGGCATCGGTAAGGAATGTTCACGCATGTATCGGAGCACATCAGCCTCGGACCAAGAGACGATAGGCGCATACTTCCAAACTTGCCCTCTCGACAAGTAGAACAGTTCCACTAGGTTCCTTCTGCGGATGCTCTCGCTCCGTCTAAGTCCTGTGACCTCCATCCTTGGCCTTCGCAGAGTCGAGACGAACTCTTTCACTGGCTCAAGCTTCAGTTTGAAGCAGCACCATCTGTGAAACATTCTCGGAGCGCCCCATCTCTCAGCCAGCGTCCAGAAATCCTTCTCGGGACGGAGAATCTGCAGGTCCCAACCAAATCTAGAAGCCGTATCTTTCACGAAGCCCTCGGTGCCAGGACACATCACTGTCGTGTCCACGAATACGACATGCTTCTTGCTAGCATGATCTTCAAGTTGCTCATGGATGAAGTGCGTGGCCACAAGGCTGTCCTTACCACCCGAAAAGCAGCACACAACATTCCGGACGGAGAGCCTCTCGACTAGTTCTCGGGGATTCATCCTAGATGGGCCTCCGCTTTCGCTAGGAGTTCTCCGAGCTCTTGGTCCTGTGTGGCGATGCAGGAAAAGAAAGTCTTCAGAACTCGTCTGTTAGAATGCCTTCGTCTTCCTCGCGGACGCCATCCGTGTCTGACAGGAAGACAGTTGTCGCGTATCCGTTTTCTATGTTGATGTGGCAGTCTCGACAAAGTACTAAGAGGTTTTCGGGGCGGTTGTCGTTGCGATCCCCGTTGATGTGATGGATGTCGAAGTGTCCGTAGCTGCGTTCGACTCCGCAGAGAGAACATTTCTTCAGGTTCAGGCTGCCTCTTGTGCGATTCGGATGTGGATTTGATCCCGTAGCGGATAGATTTCTCTGCGGCTGACTGTCTTCGGAAGTCGCAGTTTTCTTGGTCGGGGCCATTTCACATGCGCCTTATCCGGAAGCTCCGGGATTGGATTCGCTTGGAGGATCTGGAAGGGACTGTAGGATTCGGAGTTTTTCGATGAAGGCTTTTTTGAGGCCGAGTTTCCACGCTTGGAAGGCTGGGTCGCGGAAGAGGTAGATGACTCCTTCTTGTCGGAGGCGTTGGAGGGCGGCTTGAAGGATTCGGGGGTCATGGTCGCCTAACTGCTCATGGTTGGCTACATAGAGGAAAGGTGTGCCTGTCTGATTAAGGTGAGAGATGAGTGTATCTACTACTTCCTTCTCGCATTCGCTCAGAGATTTGGTGCCCGACCATGCGTCAAGCCTGATTTGACCGTGGACTAGAGAAGATATTCTAATACGTTTCGACCTTTCTTTCTCTCTTCTTTCTCTCTTCTTTCTTTCTTCTTTCTTTCTTCTTTTGCGAAGGGAGAGGGAGAGAAGGGAGGACCCCACATCCGTGACATACCATATGTAATCCTCTACCCGAACCAAGCCGTATCTGCGCATGTTTGAGAGGTATGAACGCACATAGCTAGTTGTCTCTCCTGTCTCCAAAGCCAAGGAAGTAGTAGTAGAAGGAGCAGCGGCAAGGATCTCAAGCAGATCCAAAGTGAAGCCTCGAATCTTGCTCCAAGTCACCGAACGCCCTGCTTCGAGGAGAGAAGAGAGGCTAGGAATCACGAATCACCTGTATGGGTTCCCTAGTTCCAGTGGAAATCGAGGCTAGCTCGAGTTGATCTGGCTCCCAGATCGATACGGGGACCTCAATCAGCCGGTCTGTGCGTCCAGGCTTAAGTCTGAAGGTTGGCAGCTTCTCAAGAACTGTGACGACTCGGACGCCGCCCATTTGTTTCGGTTCGTAGTACGCCTTCCAGAGTAGCCTCATCGACCGTTGCAGGAAATTGCCAGGATCCAAGTAGTGGACTGTGATAAGCCGCCCTCCTGGATGAAGGGCCTCCCGCAACTCGATGAGAGCGGGCTGAGTCTGACGGATATGCATCGCATATGGAAGATCCCAGATGATTGAGGCGAAGGCACCAGACTGGAACGGTAGATATCGCATCGCAGCCTTCACGTCAGCAGGCTCGTAGAGATCCAGCCGGATATCTCCAAGCGTCGACTGGCCCGAGCAGACGTGAAGGCAGGGTGACAAGATCCACTTCGATATTTCATGCTCAATGATTTGGGGAAAGCGCCAGCCAGGCCTGTAGCTTCTAGGCTTGCGGTGCTTGAGGAATCGACGGCGCTGGAAGATGCGCTTCAAAACCTCACCTCGCAAGGACTTTCTCTCTTATCGCGCAGTTGTCCAGGGCGCGGCAGTTCATACAGCTCTTGAATTCGCGTCTGTGCCCTGTTGCCTTTTTTTCGGCTACGTATCGTTCGCAGATCTGAGGAGCCAGGAAGGTGAATCCAAAGCCCTGCTGCACTTTGACGCATTTCACCGAGACTCCATCGACGAACAATTATTCTCTCGAGAGGACAGGGCGGGCAGGATGTCTCAAAGTCAAGTCTTTTTGACATGCTCCTTGAATTCCGGCGTCGCAAAGTATACCCACTGCCCTGCGTCCTGCTTCCGATCGAGAATTCCCTTGCTGACTAGCATGGCGAGGCGATCGTTGACTGTGGTGCGATTTCCGCCGCTATCGCCCACATTATAGCGCCTGACGAGCTCAGCCATGATCTTGCCGATGCCTTTCGGCTCATCGAAGAATCCGTCTAGGCCGCGGGCGAGAATCTTTCC
>Ga0315312_1000520_pt1 | contig 43202 bp, 67 predicted proteins | sample TDP7_MG_FD_203629 | JGI IMG/M metagenome (GOLD analysis project Ga0315312, IMG submission 203629) | Freshwater sediment microbial communities from Lake Towuti, South Sulawesi, Indonesia - TDP7 | ecosystem: Environmental > Aquatic > Freshwater > Lake > Sediment | place: Indonesia: South Sulawesi... | reverse complement strand
TTAAATCCTGAGTATCTAATGGAACAAAAGTTACTTCTACTATTCCCGTATCGTCGCCCTCAGTAATGCCATCTCCTGTTGTCTTAGTAATTAAAGCATCCTCATCTGGGTCAGTCCAATCATTCTTGACACGCAATGTCAAAGTGCAACCAGTCAAATCGTAAGGTTCTCCATTATCTTTTATAACAGTTATAGTGAATGTAGCATCATCTCCACGAACAAAACTAATATCATCACCAAGTATTTCGACTTCCTCTACATCTGGTCTTTTAACTAGCATAGTTCCCTCAATCACGATTCGTGATGTTCCCATTGCTCCTTTAGATGGTTGGGATTCCCTCGCCGTTAAATCGAAAATATCTATAATTCCATAGGCTTCTTGTCTTCTATTTTTCACTAGATAAGTCGTTATTACATTTGCTAAATCTTGGGCATATTTTCCTTTCTCTTCTCCCGATGCCGTACAGTTGCTACAGAAAACATGGGCTGAAAAACCCATTGTAACCATCGAACCTTCTGTTGGAATTTTTCTGCCATACATTTCAAAAATTGTTTCTGGACTTATTCTAACAGTTACAATTGGCATATTTCTTAACCGTGACGATATAAAAGTCCAATCTCCAAAAACATGAGTTGTTCTTGGCTGAAGAAAAACATTGGATTCAGAAATTAAATCCATTAATCTAGTTTTAACATCATTTATTTTACCAGAAGGCATTTAGACCAACCACTCTTTCGTTGATTCTACACCAGCCTCTCCAGTTATGACAAATTCGAAGCCATATCCATATTCGGCGATATTTGCATTTGCCCTTGCAATCAATGTTCCACGAGTATGATATAATGTTTCTTTGTCTGGAACTGGCACACCTGTTTCCGCCTCAACCTCAAAAGCTATATCTCGTTCTCTAACGCCAATAAGAAAGTCAATTAATCGAACTCCAGCCAATTGTGCTGTAGCCGCTTTAATGCATTCTGGTATTTCTTGTTTGAATGGGTCAAATTTATATGTAACATAGAATGGATAACGGTCTGCTGGCGGTTCTTCATCTTTAGTATGAGAAACTATGAATTTACCAACAATTGGAGACCATGACCATTCATCATTAAAGGAGAAATTATCAAAATAGAATGTACAAGCTTTATTTACAGCCAATCTAAATCCGTAACATTTGATATCATTCCAATCGATTGAGCCAGAAAATTCATCAATCATCAAACTTATTATTTCTGGAACATCTGCTTTAGTTACAGTAAAAGTCTGTGTAGTAGCATTTCCCCCATCATCATAAAGATAAAGTGTAAAAGTTACCGTCGCATCATTACATTTTATGCGGAAAGTCGTATAATCATATATATCAATATTTTTCACGAAACTTTTGTATTCTATATATCCAGCCGCAGAAGCTACACACTTCAATGTTTTTTCTCCAGCATAAATTGGACCATATAGCTTCGCATTTGGATTACTTCCTGTAGTGTTATATTGATAGTCATATCGTAATTCAACCGTAAAATAGACATATTTGTTTGTGGTATCTATATCCTCAACTTCTTTCCATTCTTCATAATTATCTCCTTTAAGAAGAACTCTATCTCCTATAGTAAGATGACTAACTGAATTAACTTTCACATATTCGGCATCCTCAGATGCATCAGCAGTTAAAGCCGTACTTTCATCATCGGTTATAATAATATTAGATGTAGTATATAGTGATTTTCTCTCAGTAAATTTGTCACAATCTTTAGGATAAGGCATCTTTCTCCGTTCTTTATTGAAGTAACAAGCAAACAAGTTTTCGACACAATTTTTGGGGTCATAATCAGTAAAATAGACTTCATCTTCTGGTCCTAAATCAAATTCATCGTCTTCGCCTGTACCAAGATGTAATTCTCCATGAATCGTTGCACCTTTATTGTCTTTAAAAATCATTTGTTTAACTTTAGACTCGGCAGTAAGAAGATAACTATTAATTAAATCGGTAACTTCAGAAGCAGACTTCCCACTATACGTTTGGACGAATGAACTGGTCATCCCAGTTTCGTCATATACAGCCTGCTCTTGAGCATAGGATGGTTTTACCATCTCACTCACCTACAGCCCGTAACCTAGACGAATGGAACGATGCCTATAGAGACAAAAAAGGGAATTTAGCAGTTGCTAATCAAGCCAACTAGGTCGGCTTGTACAACGCCAATTCCATACCTTGCGGACAACAGCCAGAGGTCTCTACCACTTTGCTCGTCACGCCACGACTCACTCTTTAGATGTCTCTTCCATGCGAATATCACAGAAGGACCGAAAGCGTGAGTTGGAGGAGCTACGACCAAGGCTAGAGCTTTAGTCATGTTGTCTGTGGTAAGCACACGGCATCCAGCGAAGGTTCCCGTCTCAGCTACTAATGGAATTTCGCCAACAGAATAGCGTTCTACTGGCACATAAACTCCACCAGTTGAGCCGACGCTACGACCAAAAGTGAGCAAGAGGTCCTGTTCTTGTTCTGGATGGATGAACAACATAAACGGTCCACCCTCAGACTCGAACATAGACGCAGTTCTCATCTTGGTCTTAACCTTCACCACATCATCATATGCGAGTGTCCCAGCAGTTGTTGCATCTACAGTTTGTCCCGCACCAGTCAAAAGTGCGTCACGAACGCTGGCATCGATTTTCACAGCCAGAGCTTCACCCATCTTTATCAAGGAAGCTCTAACCCAATTAAGACTTGGACTATCCTCAAGTAAAACATCGCTTATTCTCGTCGCAACATAAGCGATGTCGCCTATGGATATCTTCGTGCTTGCTGGACTGAGCTTAGTCTTGACATATCCGCCTGAATCCAGAGCGGACTCGCTGATAGTTTCTGCCGTGAATTCGCCTACGCCCAGTTTGGGAACAACCAGTTTGTTTCCATCGACACCAACAAGAGCATCACTCTCTATAACTGCCTGCATAAAAACTGTTCTCTTGTGAGCACCCATAGAAATAACTTTCCATATCAAATATGGGATTATTTCCAGAGAAGCATTTAGGTCTGATGTCATCAAGGTATAGTTTGTCTCTTCAAATGTTATTGCCATTTTTTTCACCTATATGGTTTTTACACCATAATATAAAGTAAAATGAATAATATATAAATCGTGCGACAATTTTTGTTAAAAATATACTATAAAGGTTTAAATATAGCTATGACAATAAATATAAGTGATAAAAAATGTCAGAAAATAAAGAAAATCCGAATGAAAGCGGCGAAAAAAAGACGACAATCGTAATTAAACATGAAGGACTATTTCCGCCAAAAGAAGAAAAGAAAGAAGGCGAAACTACCCCAACTACTCCAGCGACTCCAGTAACTCCTCCAACTACTCCTCAAACTGTCCAGTCAGTTGAGGAATATCAAACGAAAATGACAAAGTTGGAAGATGATTATAAGAAACAACTTGCCGACATGCAAACCAAAATAAAGACGATGGAAGAGGAAGGAGAGACTACAAAAGCCGAATTGGAATCAGAAAGAGCAAAATTGACGGCTTTAGCCTTGGCAGAATTCGAGAAACAGAAAGGTGTTGTAGTTGATGCGGTCAAACAAAGTCTTGGCGAAGAAAAGGCAAATGAAGTTGCTGAAAAAATCGTTGACCCAGCCGCATTAGAATCTGCGAAGATGTGGGTTAATTATATTTCATCTGCAATCAAGAAAGGAACAGATGAAAAAGAAGACGAAACAAAAATTCCACCAACCGCTCCAGCAGGACAAGCTACAAGACAACCTCCAACGGGAGCTACACATGGTTCTGCGATAGAACTCATTGATGAAATTGTCGAAAAAATAGAATCAAGAACTTCGACTCCAGAAGAGAAAAAGAAAGCCAATGCAATGCTCGACCAACTATTGACCAGCATGATTACGGGCTACAAAAAGGGACTAGAGAGAGGTTTTGCAGGCGGTCTTTCAAGATGTCCAAGATGTAGCAGAACAGTCTTTGGCTACCATTGCCCAGTCTGTAATATTGACATTCCAAGGAGATAAGTGATAAAAAATGCCAATAGCCCCAACAAATGAAGAAATGCCAAAGTATGGTTGGCTTAAAGCTTTCAGATGTGGTTTCATTGTCGAAGTATCGAATGGAGTATTTTTCCTTGAAGTCTATGATTTTTCTGCCGAAACAATTCCATGCAGTCTTTGTGGAACAACTGAATTTTCATGGATAATTCTTATGTCCTCTGGTGTTTTCTGGGCTTGTGGAAATTGCAGAATAAGCGAAGGACCACTAGCTCGTGACAAATTTGGAGTTTTAATTGACAGACGAGAAGTAACCATCGACCAAGCCATTAATGTTTGTCGCCAAACTGGACAACCAATGTCTAAAAGGATGCTCGATGCTCTACAGAAACAAAGAAGTCAGCCTAAAGGACGTAAGCCGCCAACGAAAGAATTCGGTGTACTTTAAAACCTAATCCCTCTTTTTTCTTTTTATAAAGATAGAGGTGAATAGGATTTGAGTAGTAGAGACCCATTTGCGGAAGCCGAGAGAATACTTAGGAAACACTCTAAAAAACGAGAAGAAAGAAGTCGTGAAATTCAAGAATGGCGAGAAAAATATCGAAAATTGGGTCCAATCGAATTTAGTAAGATTCTTCCTAATTTTCCTGATTCTCCACCACATCCTGAAATAGGTTGTAAACCTGAAAAAATTATTCTAAGTTCAGAACAAGAAGAATTTTTATCTGACCTTTGGCTTGGAAAAACGAAATTAGGTTTAATAGTTGCGGCTAGAGGGGCTGGAAAGACAGCAGTTCTAGCAGTATGGAATTGTTGGAGAATAACGTGTTTCGATTATTATACTATAACCTGTATGGGCGGAAGTCAAGGACAGAGCGACCTTATTCAAGGATATATAGACTATTGGAGAGATACTGTTCCAGAAATAAGATATTGTATTCCAAAATCAACTAAAGGCGGCAAACAAACTCCAAGATGTGTATCTAGATATGGAAGTATGATAAGTTTTTCTCCATGTTCAACAACTGCGGCACGAGGACCACACGTTAATGAGGTACAAATCGATGAAGCGTGTGTGCCACCAGATACAGAAATTATAACAAATAATGATTTTTTAAAAATAAATGAAAATATATCTAAAGTTTTAACGCATGAGGGAAAATATAAGACAATTGAGGGGTATTTTAAAAGAAAATATAATGGAAGACTAATTCATATACAACCTTATTTTAATAATATAGGGGTTTCTCTTACGCCCAATCATCCTATTCTTATCATTCAACGAAAAGAAAAATACAAATGGAAAAATAGAGTATATCCAGAACCTTTATATAGAGTTTTAAAGAGAAAACCAGAATGGATTTCTTCTGATAAGCTAAAAGAAAATGATATATTAGTTTTTCCTATTCCACCTAGAAAAATTGAAAATATAGATATATCGAATGAAAAATTGAAATTAATTGGATATTACATTTCCGAAGGGTCAACTGGAGACCATCAAATATATTATTCTAATAAAGATGAGAGTTTTATAAACGATGTAATTTATTGTGCAGAAAAAGAATTTGGAAAAAAATTGGGAGAAAATAAATATGGTAAAGGTGCAAATTCAGTATCAATCACGACTCTTAAAGATGGAACAAAAAATGTCTATTTTTCACATGAAAAATTTAGAGAATGGCTATTAAAAAATTGTGGAAAGGGAAGTAAAAATAAACAAATTCCTCATGATTTTATGAGACTACCAGATAAAAAAATGAAAGTTCTTTTAGATGCAATACTTAGAGGAGATGGCTATGAAGATAAAGAAAAAATACAACTGCATGTTTCAAGTCGTAAACTTGTTCAACAATTTTGGTTAATATATTTATGGAAAAATATTTTGACGGCGATAAAAAAACATCCAAGTGGATATTACAGTTGGATATTATGGAAAAAGAAAAGTTCTAGAAATTATGGAAAAATAATTAATAATTTTATCTATGTTCCAATATATAAAATTAAAAAAATAAAATATTCTGGTTACGTTCATAATCTAAAAGTAAAAACGATTCCTTCATATACTGTTCCTTATATTAGTCTTCATAATTGTTCGGCGGAAGAAAAAAGTAAAGAAGGAGCTAAAGCAGTTGATGCGGCTTGGTGGCAAATTGTCGGCAAAGGCGGGGATACAATATTATTAATGTCTAGTACGGCGCACTATCTTTTTGGTAAATTCTATGAATATTTAACCGAACCCAAAAAATATGGATTCACAGTTTATCATTGGTCAATTGCAAAACATATTTCTGGAAAATCAGCAGAACTAACTTATACGGATGCAAAACCAGAAAATTGGATTCCTACTGTTTGGTGGATTACGAATGAAAAATTAAAAGATTTGAGGAGAGCCAAATCTAACGAGGAATGGCTCTGTGAAGCTCTCGGCGGCATTAGTATGGCTTCTGGTGCAATTTTCAACTTTAAAGATTTAGACTTTTCAATATGCAGTTTATGTGAGGAATGCGAACCATATAAATGGGGGAAATGCAAACTCGTAAAAGCCCTCAATTTAGGCGACGAAATAAATCCAACTAAATTCGTAATTGACCGAAGAGCAGGCTATGATTATGGAGCAAAAGCACCTAATGCTCTAACAATTGTTGGACGTAAAGGTAAATTTGTCTTGATATTATTTAATGATGAATTAAAAGGTGCTAGAGATGAAGAAATCTTAGAATGGATAAATAATAATTGTAAAGAATGGAAATGTTATACGATTTGTCCAGACCCAAGTGCCGCAGGATTTTTACTCAGCCAAAAACTTGAGGACGAAGGTTATGCTGTTTATTTATTAGATGAATCGGGAAAAACAGAGAGATTATTTAATATTAAAAAATTTATAGAACGTCATCTATTCATTATTCCTAAAGCTTATTGGTGTTTGACAAAATCGTTAAAAAAAGCATCATATGATGATAAAGGAAATGTAAGAAAAATCGATGACCATTCTTTGGATACATTATGTTACGCTTGTGTAGATTGGATTGCCGAAGAAGAGAATATTTCAGAAGGAGAATTTTGGAAAACATTATTGGGAGGAGAAGCGGTTACAAAAGAAGAAGAAGTTGTAGAAGATATTGATATTATAGGAACGGATGTTTGGAAAGGAGAAAAAACTAGACCAAAAATTGTCAAAAGGTCTGAGGAAGACGAAGAGATAAGAAAGAAATTTTTGGTCGATTAAGTTAGTTTATTAGTTTCTTTTTCTAATTGTTTTTCAATAATTTTTCTGGCAAGAACAACATTGTATCGAAGTCTCGCTAATGCTTCTAATTTTTTTGTATATAATTCAGTTTCTGCCCATTCTTTTATTATATCCGATATAAGAGCACTTATTTCTCCTTCTGGATGATTAGAAGTAGCATAAAGAGGTCTTAACTGTAACAAAATTTCGTACAAACGTTCAGGAATCGTAATATTTATATGTGTTTTCCTAGTCAATAAAACCACGCTGTCGAAGTCCAATTAATACGCCAATTGCTTTTATTTCCGCCCCAATTGTTTCCAAGATAACATTATCGAATAGATTTTCCTCATATTCCTGAAGTCCCTGTTCTTTAATTCCCTGCAAAATTTTACAAGTTCCATGTTCACAAACCATTATTGTTCCAGTTTGAAGGGCAGACTCATTTATTTCGATTAGACGTTCCATTTTCGCCGATTCGAAACCAGCTTTCTTTGGGTCTCCATCCAAAAGTTGCAAATGAGTACAGACTGCATTATAAAGTTTAATAATTGGTCGCCCAAATTTATTGATTAATTGTTTGCCTCCCTCTTTCACATTTTCTGCAAAATCTGCTATTCCGCCAACTGAAAACATATATTTTACTTTCTGTTTCAAAGTTTCAATTAATCCTTGGTCAGTCACTCTAACTATTCCTTTAATTTTTTTGCCGATAACTTCTGCTGTTTCCACAATTCCTATCGGGGCTTTGCTTAAATCATGTTTTCCAAACCATGTGACTCCATAAAAAACAGGTTTCCCAATTAATGATTTAGCCATCTTTATCCCCTCAGCAAAACGATAGATTCTTCCATTAACCGATGCTTTATCAAGTTCCATAAAAGTAGCGTAAAGTCTTGCTCCTTTCTCTTTTGTTTCCTCAAAAGAAATTTCACGAGTCACGAAAAAGAAACTATCCATTTTACTTCGCCTTCTTTTCCCAAGCCGCCAATCTTTTTTGCCAATATATTTTAAGAGTTGCACTAATCTTTTTGGATTTGAGGACGGCTCGTGCAAATTTAACCCATCGTGGCACATCGGCTTCCTTAGTTATTAATTTCTTGGTTGCTTCTTCGAAATACCATAAATCTAAATCAATAAGATAAAGTTCAACCGCTTCATTAAATGCTTCTTGTGTCACTTTTGCGTGACGAGGTTTTGTTTCATCCCAATGATTTTTTCGACAAGTAGCAAAAAATACTGACCACGCTTTATTACATGCTCCAACTTTACTTCCATCAGTAAAATCTCTTAAAACTAGCTTGTCTCCTTTTTTACAATAAGAAGACTTCATTCCGAGAGCCATAGATTTCCACGATAGGTGAATCATTAAATATTCATCTCCATAATTTTATTTTCGAGTTCCTTTATACGACCCTGATAAACTTTTATCAGAGTCCAAGTAGAATGATTTATTCGTTTCAATGCAACTAAATTCTCTGGACGATTATCATCTCTTATTCCATTTAAATGATGAATCAAGTAATCTTCTGATAATCTTTTACCATGAGTTTTTTCCCAAACTAAAACATGCTCATAATCATATCTATTATTATAGCGTCCACCCTCACCAACATATATGAGGACATAACCTTTGCTATCATAAAACCTTCCACCTTTCCAATTAGAAGATTCTATACCTTTTCTAATGGATATGGGATTATATTTTTTTGCCCCACATTTCCACGATAATCTAGTAACTTCATCCCTTTCTCTGATTATATTCAATCGTCTTAATTGTTTTCGTAGAGTTTTAGAACAAACCCCAAAAACAGGTTCCAAATCTTTTGCTGGTATTTCAAGATTTAGATATAGGTCTATCAAAACATCATCGTAATCAAACTGCCAGCTAGTATGTATAGGCAATCGAATCACCTATAATTTTTAAATTTAAACGCCTTCTGTCGGAGAAATGATTGGTTTCTTTTCCAGAGATTTGCCGCAATATTCGCATTTTTCTGGAGTGCCAAGATTAAATCGCCCACAATATTCACAGACTCCAAAATTGATTTCATGCTCATATTCAGGACTAACTTGTGCTGTTGGACGATTTTTCACATACCACTCTGTGATTTTGCCTTTCTTTAAGTCCTTTTTTTCGACACTTTCCCCAGTTATAATCTTTTTTCCTGCAAGCAATGTAACCAACATCTCAAACTTTTCTTTAAAAGCATTAAGTTCTGCTTTAAGTGTTTCTATCTCTGTTCTTAAACTTTGGAATCTTGAATCAACATATCGGTCTTCTCTCGCAATTGCTTCACGCAATTCTTCTTTAGTTGCTGGCTGATGTTCCTCAGTTTCAGCTTTTTCTGTTGGATAAGCCATTTTAATCACCTATTTAGTCCGTCTAGGCAACTTATGAAGTGTCAGAGCCAATACTGCTCTTTTCTTCAAAGTTCCTGTGACGGTTAATATTTTGCCTCTGAATGTTACCTTGTCGCCCACATCAGCATTTGCAATTTTCTGGAGAATTTCTGCTGGAATAGTTTCTCCCTCTTTAATGCCTAATTGAGAACGCAATGCACCTTTCTTTTGGATAGCTCCTTGAATCCAGAGCTTTGCGGCTTCCTCGACTCCATATTCCTCAAGAACATTCTCAGTTTCAGACTGAGAAAGGAACCATTCAACCGTTTCTTCAGTTTTCGTTTTTGTCTTACCTTTAACACAAAACTTCGATTCAATGCCAAATTTTTTCGCTCTTCCACATAGACAACGGAGAATACTTGCTCTCGTTGATGTTGGAAGTCTGCTACCAAAAGTGGCTAATCTAACGAAAGCATTTCTCACATGTGCGGCATCTTGTGCTGGATAAGTTCTATCTGGACCACAGAATACACTTTCTGGAAGATGTTCTCTTGCGGCATACGTCAGTTTTGCTTCCTCGAATTCAAAACCTTCATATTTCATCATAGATTCAATAACTTTCTGTTTATCCATTCTTATCATCTAATAAAATATTATCTTCTTCCTCATTTATTAATGTTTTCACTACGTAATTAAAAAAAGTCAAAAAAGGGGATTATCTAATGATTCAAAATAGATTAAAAATTATCTAGTTCTACCTTTCTTTTCTACTTTAGGTTGCGAAGTTTTGCCCTGTTTCTTCTTTTTTGGTACATCATCTGTTAATGGTTTCGATGCATCAATTACCATTTGTTCTTCTTTCTTAGCAATGATTTTTTCCTCTTTTATATTGGGAATATTCTGCGGTTTATCAGAAAAAGTGATTTTAGTGGGCAATGGACATTTTTTTGAAAGAACATCTAACGTCTTTTTTCCGACTTCTAAATCATTAACCCATAATTTTAATATTGGTTGATTAGAATCGAGACGTGCTACTCTTTGGTTTGTAATTTTTCCAAAACTATGACGCATTCCCTTCATTAATCGTTCAGCCTTAGCCACACCAAGAAGACCATGTTTTCTCACAAATATATGTGGATAAACAAAAATTTTCGCTACAAAATCATTAGTTTTTTGTGCTTTTGTCATTCTATGTCCGATAGAAACTCGCATAGATTCTAAAACTTCTTCGGGTAACTGTCCACGTTTGAGGCATAATAGAGTCAGTTCATATTGATATGGTTTCGTATAACCAAATGTGAACTTTGGAATTTTTGATTTACTTCCTTTTCTTCCAAAATATTCTTTTTTCGTATATGGTGCATAAGATATATGCTTCAAAACATGTGAATGGGTTCTCTTTCTCATTTATCTCACCAGACATTCCAATAAATAATCATCTAAATTCGAACAACCAATTACTTCAATTGTATAATCATTCGGGTCAATTGAATATTTGAGATTTTTGTCTGGAATGCATACTTTTTTAAATCCCAACATTTCTGCCGCTTTTATTTTTTCGTGTACTCCACCAACTGCCGTCACTTTTATTTCATCGCCAACGCCAATATTAATTTCTCCAGTTACAGCAACGTCTTGTCGAATTGGTTTTCCTTCTAACAATGAACAAAGTAGAATGGTCATAGTTACTCCAGCACTAGGTCCATCAATTCCATAAGCTTGAGCAAAATCTATATGGGCAAAATATTGATTGGCAACATCAACATGATATTTCTGTAATATTACACTTCTAACTTTATCGACTGAAGCTGTAATCCATTGTGCCGTTTCTGGTGTGGCTATTCCAGTCACTTTATAATAGCCTTCCGTAACATCTTTAAATTTATGTTTCTTTTCCAAAAATCCCTTTACTGATAGAACCATTCCCGTCATTTCATTGCTATATGGGTCTGCCGTAACGCTTAATCCATAGATTTGTCCCAATCTAGGACTTTCTGATGGAGATATCTCCAAGAATTTTCCACGTTCTTCTATATAATGTTCTTGTAATTGTTTCTGGATTGTTTTACAATGTTCATTTATGGCTTCTTTTACATGCTTCACATCAACAATTTTTAATTTTTCATTCAAAGCCAAGGTAGCGGCTGTTTTGATTATTGAAATTAATGGACGAAACTTAGTTGTCAAGGCATCTCGTTTTCCACTTTTTCTTCGTCCTTCTGCCACAATTTCCTCACAAGCCTCTCGACTGAATGGAGGAAGATGATATCTTTTTGCTTCCTGTGCAATAAATTGTACATATTTTCTTCGATTTTTTAATGTGTTTGGCATATCATTATTCATTCTAACAACTTTGCCATAACCGTAAATTCGGTCCATTAAAGCTGGATGGATATTTGGAATACTATCAAAATTTCCAGCACCAATAAGAAAACATAAACATGGAACTGGTTCAGTCGCCACAGCCATCGCCGCCGTTCCTCCCCCATGCCATCTTGAACGCAAAGCAACTGGCAAACGTCCATCCTCTAGAACAGTCAATAATGTGGTTGCTTCTTCTGGATGAAGATTTTTTATTTCATCAATATATAATATTCCTAAATTGGCTCTATGAACATCTCCTGCCGAAACTCGTTGATGTTCAGGAGTTCCCAATCCTCCAGTTTGATATGGGTCCCAAGCTATATCTCCAAATAGCTGAGATGATGTATGTCCTGTTGCATCGATGAATGGTGCTTCTTCCTTCGAATTATCAATAAGTAATTTAGGAGCTTCCGTTACTTCTGCTCCTCCGACTCCTTTAAGTCCAGAATTCATCTGTCCCAATCTACCAAAATACCAAACAAAAATTGCCATCCCTAAAGTAGTTGCTCCACCAACTAAAAGGTATAGAAGAGTCGAGTTTAAAGATACAGCTTCAAGTATATATTGAAAAATATTTGGATAAATAGTTCTTAAAGAAGTAAATTGTTCTAAATCCCAAGACCAGATTGATGGGTTAGCACACCAACGACTCCATAAACTATGAATATAATAAGCAAAAGCTCCAATCATGAACAAACCAGCACCAATCATTATTCCCATGAGAGCTTTAACAGCCCATCTTTTTAAAAATCCTTTTCGAGCCGCCTTCTTTTTTTCTTGGTAAACTATTTCTTTTCCTTTACCTGCTGAATAAACTTCGACTTTTGGTTCGCTTGGAATTATTTCATTGCGGCGACAAACAACATCTTGAAGTTTAATATCATGTTTTTTATATAATTTGGTTAAATATGAAGCTAATGCTCGTCCTATAAGAGATTTGCCAGTTCCAGCATCACCGAGCAAAAGAAGATATGGTCCTGCTGGAACAAGCTTGATTTCTGAACGAATTCCTTTGCTTATATCTATATTTTCTTTCTCTAACCATTTCAATTTATGTGTCCATTCATCCAAACATAGATAAGACTCTTTTAATGCTCTATCTTGTCCAATTACCCAATCAAGTAAATTGTCAGAAATAGGAAAATTTTCGGTTGATTTAAAATTATCCCAATCCCAAGTTTTCTCGTTATTACTGTTATGATTGTTACAATCCAGAATGTACTCCTCATTTCGCTTCATTTCTTCCTCTATAATTTGGTTAATTTGATTTTCGATTTTAAACGGATTTCTAATAAAAATTTTCATCGTTCTCTCAACATACTTTTGATTTCTGCGAAACGTAGAAAAATTTTATTCCAATTCATTTTATTATTTTTTTCCATTTCGAAAAGACAAATGAACGTTGGTTCCGTTAAATCATTAACATTATAAAAAGATACTATTATATCTCCGCCATATCTCGCTATAATCATTAGTTCCTTGGCTCGACAATCTTTTATAACTATTCCGTCTCGACTATTTTTTCCAGCCAGAAAATCAGTCAGTATCTCATTTGTTTTGTTGGACATCATCAGACTTTTTCTCCCCAGCTTTTTCTGTCGGCGGTTTCAATAATCTTTCGGCAATTTCTAATTCTTGATACAATTTATTTATTGTGTTTGTCATAATTTCATGTGCCATAAGCATTCTTAGATTAGCCATTACGCTTTGTTCTCTCTTAGGTCTTGCAGTCATTTGAATTGTTCTTTGCCATTCGAGCCATCTAATTTCGTTTAAAATCTCGTCTGGAAAACGTATTTTAATCTTTTTTACTGGTTGCGGTGGCTTTTCTTGCTTTTCCATTATAAATTCCTCTGGATGGTCCAACTTTTTTTTCTCCAATTTTTCTGTCTTCACCTCATTATGTTTTTTCTCCATCTCTTCTCGTCTAATAGTTCCTTCACATTTTTCGCATAGTGCATCCATTACAGTACCGTCTTTTTGTACTCTCGCCCAGAATGGCTTTTGACATTTTTGACAGAGAACTCTCCCCCTCATTATAGTTGTCTCCAAACCATACCTTTAAACGAAACCATATGTATTGGAGAAATGTTTCTTTCTTTCATTAATAAAGAGAGAAATCGTTGCGTAATTATAAAATCTTGATGAACTATCTCTATAGGAATAGACATGCTAGGAACCAATGCCATTATTACATATGCTTCCTTATCTGATGGTTTTTTTAGATATGTTCCTACAGTCCAATATAATTTGCATCCTTCACAATTACATGTTGACCTATCATGTTTTTGAGTATCTGCAAATAACTTAGCTAAATCTTCATCTTTTTCCATATTTTCGCTTCCAGAACAATTGTGATAAGAAAAAACCAATATTTAATATACCAAACATAACAGTTAATGGGGCACGACTCAAAACTCCCGCTCCAATAAAACAGATTGTGGAACATATATATCCCATAAGCATCTTAGATGATAGACCTTGAAGGTTGCGTCTGTTTTGATATGCTGTAATCATTTGTTTGAGGCTTGACATAAAGAATATGGTATTTCCAACGTCTAGCAATAATGCAATCATTCTTCTTTTTCCACACTATTACTATATTTTAAGAAGTATTTAAGCATTTCCTTTTCTTTGCAACATGAATAACAATGCCATCCTTGGTCTGTAGAATTATGAAGGTTAAAAGTCCATTTATGACATTCGGTACAAAAGCCCCAGCCAAAATAATTGAATATCCAATAGTCAATTTTAGCTAAAAGTTTATCAATTAATTTGATTTCTGGAAATGGCATTAAAGATAATCCTCCATTCGTTTCTGTTTTCGTTCTTCTAATCTGCGTTGGGCTTGTTTGAAGAATCGTTTGGCATCGGAAAAAAATTCTCGTGGTATAACCAAATATTCAATCTTAGGATTATATGTTGATTGACGTTTTTGTGCATTATTTTGAATGTCGCCGCTCATTATAACTAGCCAAACTTTTTCTTTTTCGGCATAAATTAGAAAGTTTTTGTCTGCATCTTGAACTTTGCAGACCCAGATTTCACGAGCAAATCGTGTCTTAATCTTCTTGAGAAAAAAATCGATGAATTGACTTTTCGTTAAATTTATACGAATATAGCTTGGCTTATCAGGAATATTCATTAATCGAATATTAAACTTGAAACTTTTGACGAACTCTAGAGCTTCCTGAGCCAACTGTTGTTGTTGAGTAAGCCAACCCTTATAATTACTTTTTTCCGACATTTTCTTTCCCAAAATATTTGGCAAAACCTTTCTTTTGATTTAGACTTTCATACCACGCCATCATAATTTTATACATGGCATTATGTTGGTTTGTAGCATCTATATGATGGAAAAGTTCTTCTAATACCAACGAAAGTCCAATATGGTCTAAATAAAATATACATTTTTCAGCAGGATGATAGCAAGCTCCACCGCATTTTCTTTCTCCTCCGTTTTCTAATGTACAATTATGAAATCTATCGGCTGAACATTTATAAATAGTACATTTTGGAATTTCAAGAATTTCACATATAATAGCCAAAAATTTTCTTAAATTATCTTCGCTATCCCATCTTTTTTTGTTGACATCATTCCACCAAAAAGTATCAAGCCGTTCTTTTAATTTAGGATTAGTCATGCTATTCGCCAGTCCTTCTTGATGTACCCTAATTTTTTTAATTCTTCCTCAATCTCTTTACGTGTTACTGTCGTTTTATCAATCAAATTCCAAGCATGTTTACTCGTCTTTTGATGCCTACGATAATCTTTAACCTCGCAACCACAAACAACACATAACGGCATTGTCATTCCTAAAATAAATAGGCAAAAACAACTATTTAAGGATTATGGTCAAGAAAATTCTTTCCACGCCCATAGAAGGGTTGGCTAACATAGACAATTTGGAGCTGGAAAGCCATTGACTTTCTGGCTAACATTGTTTGCCTGAGCTTTATGGGAATTTTCTTGCCAATAATTCCATAAATCTTTAACAAATTTTTTTACAACTTTCCGTTTTGCCCGCATGAATGGATGCAACTTATGATTTTTCTTTTTTGTCTTTTTCCAGACTTCTTGACAGGATTCACATGTTTTCCAATCATGTCTCTCGTTCTCTAAAATTCTATATTCTTCATAATTGGAACGATAAATAGAATTTTTTCTAATTAAAGTTTTCCCTATATTTCCGCAGAGAAGAGTTCGCAAACTAGAATTGTAATCTCTTTTCATGCCTTTTTTATAATCTGAAAGTTTTGGTGCTCTACCAGTTTTTTCGTTATTATGTAATCCACAATAATGCCATAAAGACCTGAGACCTTTAAATTTTGTTTGGTCTCCAATCATTCCTAACAAACCCGCCGCTTGAATAGGAGAACTTTGAAAACCATAAATATATTGTAAATATTCTAGATAAGTCCGATTATTTTGTAATGCTTCCATCATAAGTGAAGCCCAATAATTTTCACTCCAAATATTTGCTTCTTTTCCTGCTGGACCAACAATTGTTTTAGGTTTAAGTTCTTGTTTTAAATTCCAAACCAAAGCTAATGGGTCTCTTCCAATGTCATCAATATATTTTTGCCAATCTCTTTTGAAATTTCGTTCTGTAGATTCAAAAGCTATCCGCAAATTTTGAACAAGTTTGTAGGCTCTATAAAGAAAAAGAAGTTGTCGCCAGTTTTCATTTAATGGTATTGGTTCCATTTTTTATCCTCGCAAATTTTCCATGCCCATTGTAATTCTGGCTATCATCATTAAACTGGAGCTGGAAAGCCATCATTTGTTTGGCTAACATGCATGGTTTGGGCTTTATGGATTTTTGAGGAGTTTGAATAGTTCCACTACCATATATGGCTGATATTCGAGTATTCCTGCACTTGGTCTAGTTTTTTCAAAGATATTTCCACCAGAGAACGCATCGCCGACAACCCATACTTCATCAATTTTGAATGCATTTTTTGCCATATATATTAGATGTTTCCAATAGATAAACAATAAATCATTTGCTTTCGTAGTAATCAAATTGTTTGTCATTCCATTATATACATATGTTGGCGGAAGAACTGCATACGGCTCGCCTACATGCAAATCCGCTACTACCATAATAACTTTTTGTGCATTTGTCAACAAAGTCTTTAAATGTTCTTCTAAATCATAATTCTCTGGGTCGGCATATGATTTTTCAGATTTTTCCGCCATTAAAATTCTATGGTCTTCCTCGTGATACATGAATGATGGATAAAGCCATTCTTGAGTACGAATCCGTCCCTCTTTTGTAACAATAATGAACCATGCTCCAATATCAGTTTGATAATGTGGCAATAGCTTCAATGAACCTCCATATGGAATAAATGTTGTGAAACATGGACACCTAAGAATTTTTATCGTACCAATTTCTAATGTTCCTTCTGTTGTATGATTATGTGCAGTTACAAACATTTTCACTTTCGCAGATATTTTGCCCGTTTGTTGGTCAATCATTATTTCTTCAGCATCGGTTTGCGACGGTGTAAAACGATATTTGTAAGCACTTCTTGCATGATGGGTAACAATAGCCATTTTTTCATTTGTTAAATCTTCAAAACTATAATCGCCACGATATTCAGCATCAAATCCTTCTAATTTAAGAAGGTCAACAAGCCGTTTATGCAACCGAGTATCAAGAGACATATGAGCGGTTGTACCAGCCCAAACTTTAATTTTTGGCAATTTTTCGTTATTTTTTTTATTCATTTTATTCTCACTTAATTACTTTGTTTTCGTTCTATTTAAGGCTTTCGATTTACGCCATTCATCACATTGTTCTTGGGTAGCAAAACATGGCAACTCGCTCCAAGCAACTAAAGCATATGGACATGGAATATTATATGTTTCACAAATGTTCATTATGTATCTACCCTTCCGCCATATTGAACAATTTTGGTTTTTGGACACATCATTCTTAATTCTCTGACAACTGGAGCCGTGTCTTCGAAATAAATATCTATTTGATTTTCAATTAGGGCTTTTGCTTTTCGTCTGGCTTGTTTAACATACCATTCTTCAAAAATTGTGTCTCCAGTCGGTTCTTCATGTCCCAAAACAATCAATTTTGCTGATGGAAAATATCGTTTTGCCCACTTTTCCGTTATCTCTCTAAATTTTTCATCTCTGCCAGTAATAATGTAGAGTTCGTCGTCTTCGTGGAGAAAATCTAATGGATTCAAGAGTGGTCTTCTACAAACATAATAAAATCTAGTCGCCTCTTGTTCCTCTTCTTTATTATGAATGAAATCGATTGCTCTAATTAATCCTAAATCTATATCTAGGATTACGCCGTCGATGTCAAATGCGACACGCAATTGAATTTCCTTCTAAACCCTGAAATGACTCTCTTTTCCAGCCGAAACATATTCGCCGCCAAGATTTCTGACAACTGATGCTATTTTTGCAAAGTTTTCTGAGCCTAAATACTGTCTTGGTTTAATAATGACCCAATCCTTTTCCACATTGAAATACAATAACTCTGCAAGTTCGGATGGAAATGCTTCTTGAACCTTCTTTAGTTTTGCTTGCGATGGAGAAGGAGTAGGAATTGGAGTTGGAACAGTAGTTTCTTTTTCTACTGGTGTTGTACCTGCCGACGGAGGAAGTGGAGGAGCAACAGGTTTTGATGGAACAACAATGCCTTGTGTTCCAGTCAGAAAGTCGGCTATTCTGTTTAATTCATGAGCCAACACATCGAGCGATTCGATTATTCTGTCTAATTTTTTGAAAATATCTACTTCAGGCTTTGGACGTGGCGGAGTAGGTGGCGTTGTTTGTTTAGGTTGCGACTCTTGTGCCCAACTGGAAGGAATCTCTTGTTCTTCATTACTCATTTTTTTACCTCTTTAATATTGGTGAGGATAATCGGAGTCTTTGCAAGGAGGAGGTAGAGGAAAACAACGGGTCAAAACTATTTAACTTATGCAATGGACAGGAGGGATTTCCACTTTGCGACTCCATTTTTCCTCACAAAATATATGAGTTCCGTCTTATTTAAGGCTTTCTCTTCTTTTTAGGATTCCAGATAAACACGTCTGGTTTCTTAAGAATTTTCATTCCCACTTTTTTATAGAAACCTATTGCTTGAGAAACTGAACATAATGTGACTGGAACATCATAAAAAGTGGCGAGAGCAAAAATCATTTGCATAACCAATTTTCCGAAACCTTTCTTCCTAAAATCTTCAGAAACCCATAAATCAGTAACTCCAATTTCTACATATTTTCGCCCTTTTTCAGTTATAAAAAATTGAGTCTTTGCAATTGGTTCTTTCTGGGTTAAATATGCTTCTTTTTTAGTTTTCCTATGAACAAAAGTGTCATAAATAAATATTTCGCCAACATTCTCATTAGTATCGAACACAATTTTTAAATGAGGCATTTTATCTCCTCTTATAACGTTCACATCCATGACGAGAATTATATATGACATCTTTTTTGCGAGTTATCCATGCTACATCGCTTCGGTCAATCCATTTACCTCGTTCATTTTTGAATACTTCTGGATTATGACAAGCCATATGTGGACCATGCCATCGCATCCATATACAATTGCCACACCATTCTACTTGAAATAAAGAACAATATCTACATTTTTTATAACTCCAATAATCATTACTGAATTCTCCAATACATAATCCATTTTTATCCATTTTATAGCATTCTGGAATCTCTAGTCTAATGGACTCTTCTTTTTCCATTTTTTCTCTTCTTCTCGTTTTTGTTCTTTTAAAACTTTCCATTTTTCGAAACATTCTGCAACTCGTGGGCAATCATTAATATAATTGCATCCTCCATATTCTTCTCCAGTAACTGTTAAAATATCTGGTTTATCTTCTAAGATGCTTTGTCTTATTTTTGCGGCTTTTCCAGTCATAAGAGCCAATTTAGCTAATCTCTCAGTTGCATTCATTACAATTTGGAAAGCCATTATTTGGCATGAAAAAACATTGAATATAACTATCCATCCTTTTTCGGCTCCTTCCATAGCCATATAAGCCATAATTTGTTTCAGATAATAATCTGGAATCTGGTCGCTTTTGAATATTTTTTTGCGGCTTGCTTTCGCCTCAAGTGGAAATTTTTCTTCCTCAAAAACATCTATATGCCCAAAAATGGTTTCTTCCTCATTCATAATATCGATTCTGGATTCCCATTCTCGCCATTCTTTAGGATATGTCCATTGAAGAACTCGTTGAGCTATGATGCCGAAAACCATTAATCCTATGCCTTGCTTTGTTATCTTGGACGGAAAATTTTTTATTCTACAGTAGGCGGCTACTTCGCATCCAATAACGTCTGAGACATGAATTTCTTTTCCCCTCGATGTTTCTCCTTCTTTTCTAGAAAACTGTTTCTGTATTCGCTCCATTAATTCAAGAGACTTTTCCTTATCATAAAAGACTCTCATGTTTCTCTAGTATAAAATGGATAAACCTATATTTAAAACTTTAATTTTCTCGTAACGTGAAATCTTCTTTTTCTCTGTAATGAGGACATTCAGTTTTTAATGGAGCATAGGTTCCGTCAAAATTACAAACATTGCCATAACGAGTAATACTATAATAATTGCATTTGTAACATAATATTTCTTTCTTTTTTGTCATTTTTATTTCCTGAATATAATTTCTGTTCGACTCGAATTCCATGTCTGTATAACATCAAGAAGCTTGGAGACCTCGAAGGATATTGTACGGTCTAAAACCGCATGTAAAACTTCATGATTTATAATAGAAGTAATAGTCTCTGGCGGTATAAATTTTTCCTCGATGGAACCTAACAAGATTTTATAAGAAAAGCTACAATATAGACCCATAGCGCAGATAAAATATTTTCTATAAAATTTTTTGATGAAGTTTTTCATGATATAAATCTTTGCGCCGATAGGTTTAGGAATAAAAAACCAAGTAAGATTAAACCAGAATTTTTTTATTTTGAACTTGATGTTGATTTTTTTCGCCGCCTCGTCTTTTCTATTTGTCTAGCCCGTCTAGCCAACTCAACTATTTGTTCATCTGACATTCCTGAAATTATCTTTCTAGCCACATCAGCCTGTCTTTTTTCCCATGACTGCCAATATGTTCGGCTTTCTTTTAATGTTCTCCAATTATAATATGTTCTAAATAAACTGAAAATAAGACTGATGCATGTTATTAGCAAGGTAATACATGCTACGGTTAAAATATCTACCAATATTTTCCATCTCTAATTTCTCTCAATTTCTCTAGATATTCTGGTTTCTTATTGATTAATATCATAGTTTCTTTATCCAATATAATTACTCGGTCATCTGGACGAAGCAAAGAATATATCTTCATACATTCTTTTGAACAAAAGCCAGCGTAAATTCCATTTATTATAGTTTTTATTTTTCCATCTTTGCCGCATGGACATACAAATCCAGATATACATAATTCTTCTTCCATCATATTTATCTACCAAGGAGCGTCAAACAAGTCAATTCCGCAAGACAATAAAATTTCCCTGAAACTATTCAGAAATTTGACTCCTTCTCTCCATTTTCCTTTATATCCAGTTCCACCACAATTCGGACATTTTATTATTTCTGATACTACATCTCCAATCTTTTCAGCAACTGTTCCTGTCCCTTTGCAAATCCAACATAAATCATGTTCTTCCACTTTCTTCCAACAATAACTACAAAGCGATTCCCATGATTGCAAATGTCCACGCTTGCATAATAGACAGAATTTCTGTCCGTTCGTCATTACTCTTCGCCTACTTCTAACCTCAGAAGCTCCGCCTTCAATTTCGCCTCTTCTAAAGTCATCAATCTAATTTTGTGTCTCATTTCTACTAGAAGGGCTTTTTCTCCTTTTATAGATTGTATTTGTGCCAATATTGCCCTTATCTGCATATCGTAAATCCTAATCTCTTTTGCATTTTTACAACCCATAAGATTCGTTCTGATTTGTTCGCATTGGGCAGATAACCGCTCAAACTTACCAGTCAATCTATGTTGAGCTTTATCGAGTTCATCCATCTTAAAATATCTGCGTTCCCACAAACTATATATACGGTCTAAAGCTTCCTGAATTTTCTCTTTCATTGACATGCTAATCAAGAATAATAAGATGAAACACTTATTTAAAGTTTTTGCTTTTTTCATGTTCCACCGTTTCACGTTGTGAAATGCGAAATTTTTAATTACGTAGTGAAAACATTAATAAACATCAACCCGAATATTATTTATTAGCAATAGAAGCGTGATTAGTTATGGTAGGTCCTTTCAAGTGTAAGGACATGGAAATAAAAATAGTACATCCCACGTTAGGAGAAGTTACTGTGGGCGTAGTCGAAGGAATGACGATTGAACTATTAAAAGAAGGCGGAGTCGAATATATTTATGGAAGTCAAACGGGCAAAATGGCGATTGGAACCAAACATGCAACATTCACAGTCCGTCGATGGTATTATACCGATACCGATAAAGACCTATTGTTTGATATATTCAATGATGAAAGTTATTTTGCCCTATATGGAACGATAACTGGACAAAACAACAGCAGAATATTCTTGAGCAATTGTAAGGGACTCCGTTGGAGACCAGTAACTGGAACTGCAAACGATACCATAGCCGAAGAGTTAATCGGTGAAGCAGAAAGTTGGGATACTGCGAAACCAACAGATTAATTTCCATCCTTACGAAAAATTTTTCTTTTCTTTTGGCTACAATATCTTATAGACAACATTTTTAAAGTTTATTCGCTCTTTATTTCTTAGGGATAAAACATGGAAAAAAAGAAAAAGAAAGAAAAGCCTTTACTCTTAAAATTGACTTATGGTAAATGGAGAAAATCCGAGGAAAATGAGGATGAGGAAGAATAAAGTACGGGTTCGCAATTTGCGTTTGCCACGAAAAATCCATCATTATTCTGGCTTCATCTGCAAAGGACATAAGATAAGAATTGATGCGAAGCATAAATCGTCTGGAGAACCCAAGTTCTGGCTCAAAATACGAAATATACTTTGTGACAATCTTCTTGAACCAAATATAATAGGAGAAGTTTCGGCTGAACGGGCTGGCAGAGAATATCGTCCAATCGAAATGATTATAATGTAGAAAACTTTAAATAAGGCGAAACCCATAGTATTTTTGATAGAAATGGGTTTGTTCGCAAGATTAGTCGGTCTATGCATTGGAATTCTATCTCTATTTGGAATATATACTATATTAAAATTTCTCGAAAAAGTTTTATTTAAACCTATTAGTCAAATTACACTTCTAGAAATTTTTGGAGCAATAATCAGCATTCCAGCACTCTTTCTGATTATAATCATCTTTGTAGCTTCTATTCTCTATACTTTAACTGGCGAAAGTTAATGGGCGGGGCTGGAGGAATTCGTCCATGTTCTGTTTGTGGCAGAACCTTAGAAAATACTCGATATCCCAATAAGTCAGCTATTTGTCGTCTTTGTCGCAAAAAATGGGGAAGAGAACATCCAGACCGTTATTGGGACCGAAACCGCAAATGTTGGCTTTTTAAGTCACATAAGTAGGCTGTTTCTGTTTCTTTTTCTTGCAAGATTTATCGCAGGGATGTTCGCAAGTTTCCTCTTCTTTCTTAGCCGCTTCTTCGAGTTCTTTCTCTTTTGCCTCGCTAATTCTGAAGTCCAACTCTAATATTTCTAGAACAAACTTTTTGAGTTCGGGATAAACTTTTTGATATTCTTCCAAAGTCATCCTATTTGAGCCAAACAAATCATCGCCAATACCTTGTGTTCCTTGCATACTCAGTTTAAATCCAAACCATTGTCCCCATCCATTGACACTAAATATTAGAGCATAAAATATTTGGACAAATTCTATTGCATAATCGAGTCTATCTTTAGGGTCTGCTTTCTCGATTCTTTCTATCAACTTCCGTATCTCTTCTGTCCATTTCTTTTTTCCTTGTTGTTGTTGCATACTTAACTGTTGCAATAATTCTTCCATATTTACTTCATTAGCCATAAAAAACACCTCGATAGAGCAAAAATGCGACAATAAATACAAGAATTCCAATTATTCCTGTATTTTGCCAAGAAAGTATTCTGATTTTAGCTTCCATTTTTATTTTCCATTTATGGTCATCAATGAATTGTTTAGCAACTGCCAGTCTCCATCTCTTTGGTGTTACATCCAATAAATCAAGTAATTCGGTAGGGCAGTCATTTTTTAAATCTTTAAGCTCTTCTTTATTCATTTTGAACACTATGATTAATTATTGTTTTTCCTTCTTATTAATATTTTGTTATAATAAGGACAATCATTCTCAAGACACCAACCTTTGTTCATTATTGTTGAACATCGATATGGAGGATATCTGTTTGGATGATGGTCAAAAAACCATTTAACTTGATAGCGGGTTGTCTCTTCTTTGAAATCTTTGAAACAATGAAATAGATTTACTAACATATCTTCCGTCAAATATCCAGAATTATATGCCTCGACTAATAGAGCCAATCGCTGTCCATGACACATTTCGCCTTCATCCATTCTTTTTTGGAAACATGGACGAATCGTTCCAACGAAATTTTCATTATTATTTTCCACCATTCGTTCGCCAGCTTCTTGAATCAATTTTTCTTCTAGAGCGTGGGTCTTTTTTATTTTTTCATTAACCGATTTTACTGCCATTTCTATAATACTTTCTGGTATTCCATATGTTCGATAAATATCTAAATTCCGTACTTTATCTTTCTTTAAATTTTTGTCCACTATGAAACATATTCCTCCCTTTTCATGAATCGATAATGGAACTCTGGCAAGCCGTTTTAAATCTCCTATAGGATGCTCGTCTAGACATTCATAAATTCCTCGAATTAAATACATTTGTAATTCAGTATAAACTTTTTTAGCGAAATCGAAATCTTTCTTCTCAAAAGTATAAATACGCCGCAAAAAAATATAAACATGATAACCTTTATATGTTCTAACAATTAATGGAACAAAATCCAAATGACTCAGAAAGTCTTTAACTTCATTCTCAACTTGTTCTCTCAACTTTTTGATTGTCTCCTTAGAAACATTTTTCTTTTTCTTTAACATAGCATCATAATCGAAATCAAAATATAACTTTTCTATTCCCATAACTTCATTATAAGCTTTCATTGGTTGTGCAGATATCCAACATGGTCTATTCTCGTTTTTACATTCCTCCACGAAAGTCAGTAAATCATTAGGATTATCAGTAAAAAAGCGATGTGGTTTCTTGTTAGTTCCCAATTCACGTCCAAATAATCCGAACAATTGAAACATGAATTTGTTGAAATCCATGTCACCATGATATTCTATTTTCATTTCTCTCATAAAATAAAAAGCAAAAACTCTTATTTAAACCTATGGGTGTTTAAAAAGATGTTCCAAAATTTTGATTACGTAGTTAAAGGACAACATTTATATTTTTTCCTCTATTCATATATAATATGATGGAAAATGTGTCCAGCTAGTTGTAGAATAATTAGAGTTATTAATGACGAATATACTGTCGAAGTAGAAACCGAAGTAGAAACGCTCGCAGAACTTGTTCCTTCATTAATGGGAACTCCTTGGGGAAGGCGTATTGCTATTCTGGTTAAACAAATGCTTCCAGATGTCGCTGATGAGGAAATGGATGTCTCGAAAGAAAAAGCAGAGGAAGAGGAACAGAAAATAAAAGAACGAGAAGAAGAACTGCGAGAAGAAGGACGAGGCGAAGTTAGAAAAGAATATCATTGGTTGTCATATGAAGATATTATAGAAAGAGGGCGAGAAGAAGTTAGAAAAATGTATAAAGAGATGTATGAAAAAGCCATAACGGAAGCAATGGACAAAGTTAAAGTAGAAGCCAAAAAAGAGGAAGAAAAGGAGGAGACTATAAATGAGTCAACAACAGAAACAGAAGACTAAGCGTAGATTACATACTAAACATAAAAATCGGCGAAAAAAGGATTGCATGATTGGTATGCCTTTTATAATTGGGTATCAGGGAGACCCTGCAAGAGGATATTATTTCCGTTGTAACGATATGCAAAGAATGTACAAAAATCGTTTAGATTATCATTATCATCTAATTAATCCTCTAACTGAAAAGCCATTCAGTAGATTAAAAAGATATCAGAAGAAAAGGATATCGGACATAGCCAAGATAGGATATATTTTGGTCGAAGAAGCCCCTAGCTTTAAATATAGGAATTCACATTAATATTAGCTGATTAAGATGGTTCAACCCGACTTATTTAGCGACTTTTTTGATAGATATCCTAAGTACCAAAAAGAGATTGAGAAGAACCCGCAAAGAGACTATGTTATTATTGATTTTGATGACCTTCAATCATGGGACAAAGATATTGCCACGAAAATACTAGAAGAACCAGATGAATACATTGAGAATCTATCGAAAGCCACAATTCCATTCACTAATCTTAATAGAAAAATTGTCAAAATAATAAATAATCCAAATGTAGCCAAAATACGCAAAATTAATGTTACTCAAAACGCCAAATTGATTCAGGTTAGAGGAATAGTTGTTCAAGTCAATCCAACATTGTTTACCGCAAAAGATGTGGCATGGAGATGTGAAAAAACGGCATGTGGACAAATAACTCATACTGAACAAAAAGAACCGTTAGAAAAACTTATTGCTCCCAAGAAATGTACGGCTTGCAAAAAAAGAAGCACATTTATTCAGGATAAAAATCTTACAATTTATACAGAATATAAATTATTGATTATTCAAGAACGATATGAAGATATGCCAGCAGGAGACATTCCAGAAATGAGGGAAGTTATTTTGTTGGGAAATTACGTTGATGATTGTCCACGAGTTGGAGATTATGTAATAATTTCTGGAATAGTTAGAATTAAACCTCCACAGAAAGCTATTTTTGATTATTATCTGGAAGCCAATTATATCGGTATTGAAAACAAAGAATCTGGAGCGATGGAAATATTATTAGAAGAAGAAATAGAAATTAGAAAATATGCCGAAGACCCAAATATTTATAATATTCTAATAAATTCGATTGCACCAGAACTTACACAAATTGACCATATTAAAGAGGCTGTGGCATATCTTCTGTTTGGCGGTGTACGAAAAATAAAGGAACAAACTGAAACTAGAGGAGACATTCATGTACTTCTTGTTGGAGACCCATCGACGGCAAAATCACAATTAATGTTGGCATTAACAAAAATAGCACCAAGATGTGAATATATTGTCGGAACAGGAGCATCTGGAGTAGGTCTAACAGCATCCGCCATAAAAACCGAAGGAGGATGGATTTTGAAGGCTGGTGCGCTCGTTTTGGCAGATAAAGGAATAGCATGTATAGATGAACTTGAAAAAATTAGCAATGATGAAGTACAAAATATACATTCGGCTTTAGAACAGGGTATAGTAACTCTTCATAAAGCTGGAAAAAACGTTAGATTATCTGCTCAATGTGCCGTACTAGCGGCGGCGAATCCTGCATCTGGACGATATCAAAAAAATTCTCCACTAAGCGAAAACATCAATTTATCTCCTTCCTTATTGTCTAGATTTGACCTCATATTCATATTGAAAGATGAACCAGAAAGAAAAAAGGATATTGAAATCGCAAGACATATACTCGAACATGAAAATCATAAGACAATTTCATTAATTCCGACAAATCTTCTCAAAAAATACATAGCTTATGCCAGAACTTTCAAACCAAAATTAACTAAAGAAGCAATAGATTTTCTTATAGATTTTTATGTTAAAACACGAAGCAAATTCGAAGAAAAAGAAAATTCCCCCATTCAATTGACGACTAGACAACTAGAAGCATTAAATCGTATAGCAGAAGCTTCTGCTCGAATCAAATTAAAAGATAAAGCTGATATAGAAGATGCCTATCGGGCTGTAAATATTATGACGAAGTTTCTATCTGATGTTGGAATAAATCCAGAAACAGGAGAAATAGATATTGATTTAATAATGACTGGAAAGCCGAAAACTCTTCGAGAAAGAATGGGTGCTATAATAAAATTGCTTGATGATAATGAAATCCATGAAGCAAACGAAATCATAAATGAATTAAAGAAAATGGATATAGAGATAGATGAAGCTCGAAAGTTATTGATTAGATTATCGAATGAAGGAACAATATTCCAGCCAGAAGAAGGGAAATATAAAAAGGCAATGAGGGGATAAATCCCTATATTTAAAGCTTTCGGCTGATTCTTTTCGAAAGGTTTTTATAAGACGAAGACATATTTATTTTTGATAGGGATGACAATTATAAAAATCCTCGACAATTTATATGTTGGCGATAGAGATTCCCTCTTTGACCCTACTCAGCGAGTAGCCGCTAAAATAAATGCCACGCTTAATTGCACATCAGAAATTGTGGCAACACAAATAGTCTCTGAAGATTATCTCGAATTGCCAATACACGATTCAGACTGGATAAGCAATGAATATCTGAAGGCTGGAATAAATTTCATTGATGAACATATAAAATTGGGACACAATGTTCTAGTTGCATGTGCGGCTGGAATAAGTCGCAGTATTGGAATGATTTGGGCTTATATGATAAAAAATGGTTGGGATTATTATCATGCTTGGTCTCATATTAAACAAAAACGACCTGCCGCAAATCCATGTTTCTTAATAGAATTGAGTATTAAAAGATTTTTTGGAATGATAGACCAATGAATTGTCAACCAAAGCAATGCCATCAGTGTGGGCGGGAATTGCCCCTATCCGAATTTTGGAGAAGAAAAGATACTTCTAATGGTTATTGTTATAAATGTAAGGAATGTATGAAAAAGAATTTCAAGGATTGGCTGAGAAAAAATAGAAAGAAAAGAACTGAATATCAGAAAGATTGGCGTAAGAAAAATCTGGAAAAAGTTATAAAAATAGAGCGAGATTTTAGAAAAAATAATAAGAAATATTTTAGATTTATAGACCATACAAGATATCATTTTTCATTAGATTCTGAGTGCATGCTCTGTGAATCTACAGAGAACCTTATGAGACATCATCCAAAATATTTTAATTTTGATTTAGAATATGCTTGGATATTTTGTACCCTTTGTTTCAAATGTCATGGGATAGAAGACGAATATAGAAATGAATGGATAGTAGAGGAGATATAAAAATGTTATTATGTCATTGTGGACAACAATTGACTCCAGTTAATTCAAAAAGTGGAATAATTTATGAATGCAAGAAATGTTCCTGTATTTATCGTTTTATTCTAGTCCATTCAAGCGATGAATGTTTTGAGAAGGAACATGGAAAAAAACTTATTCCTATTCCCGAAGAGATTAAAAAGAAGAGAAAACCAAGGAAAAAGAAAGAAGAAGAACAAGAATAATGTGTGATATTAAAGAGTTTAAACTTCATCGAAAATGTACTAATCCACTTGACCCAATAGCAGTTTTTATTACATGGAAAAATGGTAAACAGTTAGGACTTTGTGAAAAATGTTGGAGTAAAATAGCGGACAGCGATTTAGAATGGGGAGAAGAAGAAATACCAAAGGATTTTATGATGGATTTAGAGAAAGGTCGAGGTTTAGAAAAAATAGAGAAAGAAGAAGAAATATTGGAAGAGGAAAAAATATTCGAAAATTATGTTCAATTTGGAAAAAATGTTTTAGTCCGAAAAGATATTGCTGAAGAATTAAAAAAGAAGAAAGAGAACTAAAAATCAGTTTTTGGTTTGCGTTTTCCTCGTTCAACATATTTTCCTCGATATCTAAGGCTTGGAGTTCGTCTCTTCATCGCTTTTTCAGTCATTTCTTCTGTTTTTCTTTCATCCCTAGCTCGTACATTAATAATATGACGATGAACGGCGCAAGAAATACAATAGTTCTTGGTAACTCTTACTCTAGGTATATAAGCTCCTCGTTGACGCAGTTCCCGTCCTAATGTCGGCTCAATTAATGTAACCCATCTAGTAAGTTTTTTACATTTATCTCTGGGAACAAGTTTGCCACATGAACAGCATTGAATCATTTCTCCTCTGCCTTTCTGTCCTTTCTGTCTGCCTCTAGATTTTCGTTTCTTTCCCAATTAATCACACTTCTTTCGTCTTTCTCTTAATTTTCTTCGTCTCTCTCTTTGTTTCTTTTTTTCTGTTTTATGACTCATATGTTTGTGTCTCGCCACTCGGACACCCCCATAATATATATTCTTCAAATTGTTGAGAATTTACGGAACGACGCAACACTACATCCAAAAAATCTAATAATTCATGAAAAATGTGGGGAAATTTCAAATTCCAAAATATATGATGGAAAAATTCGTGCAGTAATACTCGAAATCCCATTCGGTTAATCAATATCATTCCCAAAAAATAATGTCCCTCATGAATAGAGGTCGAAATAGTTATTTTTATTAAATTTTGGTCTTTTAAACATAAATCTGGAAGATTTTCTAGCATATATTCAATAAATCTATTCCGATTTGTCGTTATTATCGGAAAGATTGGCAATCATATCCCTCATTCTTTTTTTCGTTTCGTTAGTTCAATTGTATGAGATGGAAAAAGTTCATTTATTACTCTTATTATTTCTGGTTCAGATTCAAACATAGCAATAGCTCTAAGCATTTTTTTGGCTCGTCTTTTTATCTCAATATCTTTATTGTTTAATTCATATTCCCAATCTCTTAAAATATCTGGAAATTTTTCGGAGAGCCAAAGAAGATTTTCTAACATGGCATCTATTCTGACTCGTATTCGTCCCATATATGCACTATATTTTCTAGAAAAATCTTGTTTTTTAGTTTTTCCAGATAGCAGTTCTTGAAGCCATTCTTTCTGTTTATTAGTTATCATATGACCCACTATAGAATATAGTGTAGTTTCCTATATTTAAAGTTTTCTACAATTTTTGTTGTAACAGTTACAAAAAATACAGATTTTGTTCAACATCTTTTATAAATAAGATTAATAATATATATTATTGTGAATAAAATGGCAGAAAAACAACCAATATATGAGAAACATCCACCCCTGACTGAGGAACAGATAAAAGAGAGAAAAGAGGCTAAAGAGAAAGCTAAAGAACAATATACCGTCAATGTAGCCGAAATCGAAAAAACTTTAACAGAATTTCTAGAAGTTAAAGACCCATTACTATGGGAAGAAAAAGTGATTGCATGGATTCGCCGACCAACGATGAAAGAATTGAGCGAATTGATTCCAACACAAGTTCAAAAATATCTCGATAACCCAGAAGGTCTTCCAGTTGACAAGATTAGTGAATATGATGAATTATTCTATACTAACATGGAAAAAATGATTGTTATTCCAAAAAAGACTGCTAAAGAATGGAAGGAAACGGCTAATCCTTGGTTCTTGCGGCTATTCTTTGAACATATCATAAGTATCGCCAAAGTCTTGGAGATGCAAGTCGAGGGTTTTTGAGAAGCCCGATGGGTAGGGCTTTCGCCGAACTCTGTCGCTGGAAGGGATGTCTTCCAAGCGAACTATATGATAAATGTGACCCGACCATCGGGGACATGATGTTCGTCTCTGCCTATTGTAAAATAAAAGATGAGGAAGAGAACGAAAAGTTAAAGGGTATAGTGGGATAGAAATGTCAGAAGGACTTGTGGTAACAGAAAGCGATGAAGGTACGAAAGAAAAGCTAAAACAGACTATTAAAAAAGATAAAAAAGAAATAGCAGAAAGTTTTGAACAAGCTATGGAAAATTGGTGGGAAAAGGTATGGGAAACTGCTCGTAATCTTTGTATTGAGTATGGTGCAATAGATACATGGACATTATGGAATAGTATCAGAATCGAGGATGTTTTGGGTGCAGTTGGTGGAACTTATATGGGAGGACCAGCATACGAAGTAATGGCTGGTCCAGAAGTTCAAGCAGAAATTACAAAAATGATTGTTGCTGGCGGAGGAGGCTTCATCAATCCTAAAACGGGAAAAGAATGCAATTATGCTGAATCTGTTCATGAAGGAACTGGAAAAAATATAGAGCAAGGACCAAGACCATTTTTATCTGATGCAATAAACCAAAATATGGCGGAATTAGATGCAATTATAGCAAAATTCTTGAAAGAAATAGAAGGGGAATAAAAAATTGGCTTATGGAATGTTTAGAACGATTTGGATTGTTCTCCGAGCGCAGAATTATACGATGGCGGCTTTTAGTGCATTGGACAGAAGCATAGATAAATTGATGATTAAAGAAAGAGAACTTTTAAGGGCTTCTCAGGCTCTAAGTCAGGTTGGTATAATGTTTATTGCTATGGGAATGACAGCAGTAGGTGCGATTATGAGTATTATTAGTAAAAGTTCTTATGGAGAAAGAATGTTGACGAGATTCAGTAAACAGGTAGATAAAGCTTTAGGAGAATTGGGAACAAAATTAGCTAAAGCATTACTACCTATACTTAATATAGTTCTTGGACTCATTAGATTCATAACAAAGTTACCTTTTTCTGAATATCTGATTCTTGGTGCGGCGGCGGCACTACTACTTGGCGGAGCATTAATGTTCGTAGCTGGAGTAGTTAAATCATTAATAATACTTACACCAATATTAACGGTGGAACAAATGAAACAAATTCCTATATTAGGTGCATTAATAGCTAAAACGTGGGCATGGGTTGCCGCTCAGATTGCGGCTCATGGTGCACTTGCTCCATTAGTAGCGGCATTAGCTATAGGAGCGGCGGCGACTGTTACGGCTTATGCGGCTCATCAAGCAGGAGCATTTCAAATGGGAACAAGCTTTGTACAGAAAGGTGGATGGGCAATTGTGCATGGTGGAGAAGAAATTAAGTCTGCTCGTGAAACTAGAGTTCCATCATTAATAGAAAGAGAACCTACTAGAAGAACCTATAATATCCGATTTGATATTGGACACTTACATACGAAAGCTGATAAAGAAGAAATGGTCGATGTGATAAGAAAAGCCTTGCGAAGCGTGACCTAAAATGGTTGGCGTTGGAACAATCTTCATTGGTCCATCAGATTCAGAGGTACAATATAATTATACAAACATGAGTCTTTTACAAACTCATCCACAGGATGAGGCTGACTCTTGGGAAGCCGAAATTGATACCGCCTATAATACAATTAATTATGGTGATTCGGTTTTAATTAAACGAGACGGAACAACAATCTTCAAAGGTTATGTGGACACAATAGAGCCTCGATTTGGAGATACAGGATTATTAATTTATGTTTCTGGTCCATGTTGGAAAGGAGCAATGGACAAACGAGTTATGGACCAAAAAATGGTGGGGTCTGGTACAACTGGTTTTGACAAATCAGCTTTTGTTGATTGTTATCCAGAAGAAGTTTTAAAATTTATCATCCAAATACCCCAAAGTGATATTCCAAGAATATCACCTGAAGCAAGAGAAGGGGAAGGAATTTATCCAGACAATTGGACAATTTACATTCCATGTGTCGTACATTTAGATGATGCTGGCTATGTGAACTGTATCTCATCCGATATTGGGAAAATGGTTTTAGATGATGGGGGTGATACTGGACTTTTGCTTGCTTATAATAATGCATTAAAATTATGGTTTATTGATTTCACATTTAATATAGCGGCTACTTCTGCGATGTCAATTCTTGCAGGTTCAGGACAAGGAACAGCAGAATTAAATTCATCTTTTGCTGGAAATATTGCTACAAGAAATAAGATGAAGGACCGTGAAAATGAAGCTTATGGTAGTAATTGGGAATCAACCACAAACCAAACACTTTATCATGCTATCCTTTTAGATTTAGGTGGAACTTATCATATTTCAGGAATTAGAATCGAATGCCGAGCAAATAGAGAAGATTATCCATCTGGAAATAAAAGATGTGCCGAATATATGAGAAATTATATGATACAATTAAGCCAATATCCATATGGTACTTGGGCGACTGCTGGTCAAAAATATAATAATATGGCACAGGATGTAATTCATGGCATTGACCCTACATCCACAGGACAAAGTAAACGATGGATAACTATATTTCTAACCTCATATTTCAATGCAAAATGGTCTATTACAGAAATATATGTCTATAAAAGCGATACAATACCTTACAATAATCGTATTCCAGTAACTGAAGGAACAGTTAGTGTTCTCGGTAATCCCGTGCCCCCACTTACCGTAGATTCTTATATGAGTATTTCTCAAATATTCCAAATGGTTACTGAATTAACATCGTGCCCAGAAGGGGGCGATAGTGCAGTTCCATCAAATGTAACATTAGGCTTTGTAGCAAAAAGATTAGGTGGCGGAGATGCTGTATTATTTAAAACATATATTTGGGAAGGAAGTTATGTGTTTGTCAAAGAATGGAACAGTATTACTGAATTAACCACGAGTTATGCTAGTTATGAAAGTAATGTAACGAGCACACTTAACACGCTTGCAAAAATTAATGCAACAAAATTAAAATTTGAAATTACTGGTGCAGGAGACAGCAATGAAGTACGAATAACCTATGCCTATTTAAAAGTTACTATAGGCGGCATTCAATATATTCTTGGTGTAAGAGGAAGAGATTATGCTGGTCAAACATTTACAACAAATGGTTATGAACCTTGGATAGAAGATGAGTGGGAAGGTGTTGGAACAAATGATGGGGATAGCACCTATATTGAATCAAAAACAGTAAATCAACTTAGTGAAGGATATTTATTTAGAAAAGTGGAAGGAAATCGTTTTTGGGAATGGTGGATTGACCCTATAAATAAAACATGGAATTTTAAACGAAGACGAGGAAGTGATTTATCAGCAAGTGTAGAATTTAAATACGATTCTACTGGCATAGATGGTCATTTCGAAGATATTGAAAAAACAGGCAATGTACAAGAAATCTATAATCGTCTCAAAGTTATTGCTGGAGGAGAAGGATTAGACCAAGAAGTAAATTCTAGTGATTGGACAGAAGATAGTGCAAGTATAACTGCAAATGGCTTATATGAAGGAACAATTGATGCTCCTTCAATCGACAAAAAAGAAGCGGCTAATGCTTATGCTACAAATCTATTAGCAGAATATGCCAATCCCAGAACAACCATTCGAGTTAGAATTTATGATAGTTATGCCTCTAATACTTGGGGAATTGGAGATGATATTACTTTAACTGATACTCATACTGGACTAAGCGGAAAATATCGTGTTATGAGTCTAAGAAGAGAATTCGAAGAAGGCGAAACAGTTACTATTGTCGCCTCCAAATCATCTACATATCTTCCTAAATTCAAACCTCAAGAAGAACTACAAGAAACTGCGAGAAAACTTTCATTAGTAAGGAGAGGAAGAAGACATGCTAAAGGATGGGGAATTAGAAGAGTGATGGATTAGTGATAAAAATTGGTAAAAGTTGAAATAGCGGATGACGGAGGCGCAAATCCCGTTGAGATACAACGATGCAAAGAAATTGAAGTAATAAGTATTATTACATTTCCTAAAAAACCTATTGTCAGTAAGTCAACACCAACAATTGATGATGATGCTTGGACTGGCGAACCAAGAGAATATGTAATTGAAGGATATATAACGCCAACAAATCGATTGGATTTGGAAGCAAAAAAAGAAGCCTATGCGAAAATACAAATCGAAGAAGATGATATAGTCGTTGATGATGGATATATAATAAGTTTAAAGAGTGAATGGCGAGGACAAGAAAATTATGAATATCCTTGGTATATATCAATAAAAATAATGAGTAGTGACAAAATATAGGTGATTAAAAATGCCAATAGCGACTTTGCTTGTTAATGGTTTCGACGAAACGTATGTTAATTGGCTTGAATATGGTTCTTCTCCATATTTAGATATTGATGATGGAGATACAAATTCCATAAAAGCCACTTATAACAACCAAGGAAACGAGGGACTTTTCTCATTTCAAGACCCAAATGCAAATTGGATTATCACTCAAGTCCAAATGTATTTTGTTATAAAGGCAAATTCTGGGGGAGGGCTATTAAACGTATATAACCAATTTGGTAGTCAACTTGTAACTCAATTAAATATCTCTGGTAACGGTCAATATCAGCTCTATTGGAGAACAGTCTATCTCAAATACTGTGGAACGTTTGAACTCTTACGTGATTTAAAAATTAGAATTAATGCGAGTATAGGAGGCAGTTCGGATTATATACAAATTACTCAAATATATCTCAACGTTACTTATCTGAGGGGGCAAAAAATAAAGTTAAATGTCGATGGTTTCGACGAAACATATACGGAATGGGCAGAAGTTGGTTCTTCTCCATATTTACATTCAAACGATGGAGATACTAGCTACATAAGGACTACCACGCCCGTTACTGGGCTTAGAGAAGGATATTTCACATTTCAAAACCCAACACAAGAAATTAATATTCTCAATGTAAAACTTTGTATAGTTACAAAAATCATTGGGGCGAATTGTTATTACGCAATAGACGTTTATAAACAAGGTAATGTCTTAATATTAGATAATATCTCTATGAGTGAATTGGATGGTAAATATAACACATACGTATGGGATATAACATCTCATGCAAATACTTATCAAAGTCTTTGCGACTTAAAAATCTATGTAAAAGAATCTAGTGCAACTAGCGGAGCGGTCATCCGTATTACTCATGTTTATTTAGAAGTTGGATTACCACTTTCTGGCGAAGCCACTTTAGATGATGTAACTTTAGGCGAACTAGAAACGGCTGAACGAATTCTAGAATTTATTATAAGTGAAGGAGTAGATTTTCCAAAAAGAGATGTTCGAGGAAAAACTACACCAACAATTCAGGCTGAAATGTACGTTATGAGTCCAAAGACATATAAAATAGTAGCAAGAGTAGACACAGACAAACGAGATTTATTGCAAGGAAAAAAGGATTTACATACAACATTAACATTCATATTTGGAACAAATGAGGGAGAAACAGATAATGTTAAATTTGAAGAATTCGAATACAGATGGGCTGGTAATGAATGCTTCGAATGCCCTTGGCTAGTTACTATAACGCTCGTATCTACAACGAAATAAAAGGATTTTTAGTAGCCGAATTTTTCCATCAGCCAATTCCAAGCTCGAACTATTGGAGTTCTCCGAACAATCAGTTTTACTAGACCATCGACACCATAAGTTATTAAAGTCATCAAACCGAAGTCAGCAAGCACATCCTGTGTAACTCCCTTACTTATGAATGCTCCAACAATCATACCAATCAAAACAGTCTTTAAAGCCACTACTGGGTCAAATCTTTCCCAGAAGTCTCGTGTAAGAACTACTTTCCAGCTTAGTCCAAGGTCTCTTTCCTTCATATAGCCAATTAGAGCCGCAACGCCACCAGTCAATGCACCCTTGCCAAGCACGAGCAGGAATTCCTTCATCGTGACTAAATCTATTTCCATTTTCTTTACCTATAAAATAAAGTAGGTCCACTCCTATTTAAAGCTTTTGTTTCTTTTAATTACGTAATGAAATGGAAAATTGAATTTTCACCACGTAATTAAAAATTCGTCTTTACAACGTTAAACACCTTCTTGTCAATTAGCAATCTATTTATAAATAACTTGTCAATCAATTAGCAAAAGCTTTAAATATTGTCAAAGAAATATATTCAATTATGAGTCTGTTGCCTCGTCCAAAAAGACCAAAAACCTGCAAAGTTTGTCACACATCATTTATTCCTACTTCTTTCAGCCAAATTTTTTGCAGAAAATGTCGCTGGATAAACAGAAAATGCAAATATTGTGGCAAGCCATTCCAAATTTTGCGAACCAATAAAAAACTGCTCAACCAAAAATTTTGCTCGCCACAATGCTACAAAATTAAAAAAACATCAGACGTTAAATCAAATACAATTTTTATAGAATAAACGTAGTTCAAAAAAAGAAGAGAATTTTATTTTCTGGACATTCAGATAACTTTATATTCCTTCATTACGCAACCAAGAATCATCTGCTAATGTACCATCTGGAAGAATATAGAGTTTAGCAACAATTTCACCTTTATTATTTCGCAAAGTCAAAGTACCAAGATTACCATATGTCAAATTTGTCTTTAAAGCTTCGGCAATAATTTCGATAAATTTGTCTTTTCTTATTTCTTTAGAAGATATTATAATATGTCCAAGATATTCTTCTTTACAAAACTCAGATTCTAGCAATCCTTCAACGATTTTCTTTGCTATATCAAAATATTTTTTTGATTTGTCCGCCAATTTAACATTTTTTCCCATTTTATCACCTCCGCCAATTCGAGGTTGTATTTAACTTACAGCCCATAAGTGGTGCAGGCATCTCTGGGTTTTTTGGGTTGTTATGCGTAGCCCTCAGCTACTTTCATCGGTTGTGAACTACCAACTTTCCAATTCCCTATGCCTGCACGGAACGCTGGAGAGAGGATTCGAACCTCTGCGGGCAAGCCCACCAGATTTCTAGCAGTCTGGCACAATAAGATATGTTAAGCGAGTCATATAAAGTTTTCTATAATAGTGGGGTTCTATAGTCTAAAGATGGTCCAGAAATGGTCTATTTATAGTCTAAAAAAAGAAAAAAGGGCGGATTCAAGGAAGACTCGCTATTATGCACAGGGCTTTTGCCACACGGCTTTTGCATCATCGTTTTCTCCTCTGGACAGAACCAACGGCTCTATCCTTCGAAGAGTCCCGAATCCACAATATATATTATATCGAACTACTATATAAATCTATTCTATTGCCTGCCAATAATCCCATTCTTTGAACACGCCAATCGTCTCATTCAATGTTTTGTCTTTGATAACCAGTACATCTAGACTTGGCATGAAAGTTCTGTCCCTCAAGGCTTCTATATCAGTCGTCTTGTTTATGACTTCCAAGTTTCCCACAAATACTATTTCTTTGCCTTTACTAGAAACAACTATCTTCTTTAATCCACCACATAATTTCGTCAATGCCGTCTTCATAAACTCGCTAGAAATCCGAATTTTTTTGCCACAACAATATCCTTCGATTCCATCAATCTCTTTCTTAACAAAAAAAGTTATGTCCGCTATTGACTCATCATCTTTCATACTCAAACAACTCACCACCTCTATATTTCAACTACTACGACAAATATAACTAATAACAAACCAATATTTAAACTTATCTAAACTTATTAATTAAGGCTCTTCCCAAGGCTTTTCCCAAGCCTCGATTTGCCCAGAAATAAAATCTCTAACATTCCTCGTAGAACGCTTACATTTAGGACATCTCTTCGGCATCCTATGATAAGCATCCAATAATTGTCGAAGTCTATCACGCCTCAAATTAGCCATAATAACACTATCAATTTGGAACAAGACGGTCTTACACTTTTCACATTTATAACTACCAAGCCAGACAGACAACCACTCTTCTTCAGAGAAAAATTCTTCCAACTCTTCAGCCATATTAATCAATAAAATAATACTTCTACCAATATTTAAACTTATCTACCAACGAAACCAAACCTTAAACTTATCTACAACAAACAAACAAACCTTATCTATAACAAACAAACCTTAGAATCCACCAAGCCGTCCCCAATATTAAAAACCAGATTTCTTTTGTCGTTTTTTGGGCTTGTTTCCGCCTTTGGGTGGTGGAGTAAGCTTGGTTCGTTGATTCGTTAGTTAAATAGGCTTGGTTAGTTAATTAGTTGATTATTGTTGACTCGTTAGTTGATTGCTCGTTAGACGTGCCGTATTTGGCAGAAAGAAGCCTGATTCTGCCATTAAATTATTAATCAATCTACATCTAGATAATCAAGTTAATTAACTAAAAATGATTCATAACTATCCAATAATTGACCAAAAACTTAGAATCTTACATAATTAATCAACTAAATAACAAAAAAAGTATTGTTATAGGGTAGTTAGTTAATATGTTTATTATATGTTTATTGTTGGTAGTTAGTATATTGTTGGTTGGTAGTTAGTTTATTGTTGGTAGTTAGGTATATTAGATGTATAGAGAAAAGGCTAGAAAAAGGTTGATTGGAGAAAAGAGAGGATAGATAGAGGCTGATTCAGAAAAAAAGGCTGAAAAAAAGAGAGAGATTAAAAAGAGGCGAGATTTGGGGTTGGTTTAGACGAAGAGTGCTTCGGATTCCTCGTCTTCGGATTCTGTGGCAATATCTGTTTCTAAATCGTCAACAAAGGTTAAATCGCTGTCCATTTCGGTTTTTGGGTTCCAAAACAAGACATTTAATAAAAGAAAAATGAAGGGAGAGAATAGAACCGTTAAGAAGACAAAAACCAAAATTGCAACGATTATTTCTAAGAGCATTTTTTAGTCCCCTTTTAGAAATTCCACCATTTTTTAGGCTTTATTTTTGGTTGCCACTCGAATGCTTCGCCCTTTGGTTTAAATTCGTGTGTTTTAAGGCGATAAGCAGAAACGCCGTTATAATAAACGAATTCGCCTTTATCATCTAATCTGCTTACATCATAATCTATTTTTGATTTGGAGCCACAAATACGCTTTATTTTGGCTAAATCGTTGTCTCCGAGCATCTTTCCGAAAAAGTAAGCGTTTTTGCGCTCTATTGCTTGAGTAGAGATGTCTGCGAGCCTCTGTCCGATAAAGACGAAAGATAAACCGAAATTTCGTCCTTCGGAGACTAATTTGAGCCATAATTTTCCACTTTTAGATGATAACGCATAAGTGCTTAAGATATTTTGTGCTTCTTCTATAATGTAAACTTTCCAATGGTCAACGTTGCCTTTTTGCATTGTCTTCAATTGGTATTGTTTGTCGTAATCATTTAATGCAATTTTTCCGATTATTTGCATAACTTTTTGTGCGTCTTTAATGTTCACGTTGTAAAGAACATGTTGCAAACCGTTGTAAATAAGCCTTGTTTTGTGGTTTATTTCCTGAAATAAGACAGAATCAAACTTGAATTGCCAATTTAGACAAGTATCGAAGATTTTTAGCTGTTTACTGAATTTTTGGTCTTCTTTTAACTCGTAAGCCAAAATTTTGGCAAGATTTGTCTTTCCGCAATCTGGTAAACCTACGATTACGACACCAAGCCTTAAAATGTCTTCTAATTGAATTTCATTGAATATTCTGGCTTTTTTAGCTTTTTCTGTCACGATTTGACCCTCAATAGTAACAATAGAAGGTAATAGTTTATTATTATCAGTAATAGAAATATTGCCAATTCTGAATATTCCTTAAGTTTTTGGTTTCTTTTTTGTCTCTTTTTCATTAAAAACACTCTCTTTTTGCATTCTTTTTGCTGTTTCTACTAATCCTCTTATTTGGTATTCTAACTCAAGCCAAATATCTCTTTTAACGTCTTTATGCGTTAATCGGCGATTAACCATGTTTTTAGCCTTCTTTTAGCTCTAGCTCCCTCAAATAAGCCTTATATTTCCGTGCACGGTTTCGTTGGTCTCCTTTCCAAATAAAGACCAGAAAATCGACTTGTTTTTTGGTTTGCTCCTTATTTTGAGCGTATTTTTCCTTGATTATTTCCATGTTCTTTTCGTCACTAAATTTTTGGCTAACTCCTAATTGCGCCATTATTTAGCCTCCTTTTCACCTAAAAAGGCAAAAATGAACAGATTTGGATGAATCCAAGCAATTTTGCCCTTTTTTGTTTCAATGTACATCTTTTTAGTCTCTTTTAAAGGAAATAGATGTTATTATCAAGACAATAAGCTATTGCGTCTTGTTTTAGACTTGATTTTAATTTCCATAATATTAGTCTTAATTCTGGCAGAAAATCGGTTATTTTGTCAGAATAAGCAGAATAAGACTCAATTATGGTTATTTCGTCTTTTAAGACTTGATTCTCTGGATTTATCCAAAATCCGACGCAATTTGGAATTATTGTGCAACCACCGAGTGCTTTTGAGACTCTTTTAACCAAATAGTCAATAATCTGGTCGCTTTTGGTCGGAAGATAGATTTTTAGATACATTTCTTTTTTCTCCATTTTTGTCTAAAATCTATAAGAGATTGCATAAGGTTTGTTATGTTAGATTCTGCATAGTTGATTTTGTCTAAATCAAGAATTCCTTTACTTTCCTCAAAAATGGCTTTTTTCCACTTGTTCCAATCGAATTTTGAATTATCTAAGGCGAAATAAGACCCTAATTTGACAACTAAGGTAGCAATAACGTCTTTTTTGTCAATTATGTAATCTGCGTCCTTTATTTGTCTTAATATTTCGGCAATCTGCTCATAATCTTTTTTACTCAACATTTTGTGTCGCCTCCCTCGAAAGCTCCTCATTTTGGGGTTCTTCTGGTCTAATCTCTCCTCTAAAGCCACATTTAGAGCATTCGACTCTGAAATCTGTCCGATTTTTCTTTTTCTCCTTTTTTTGGAGATATTTGAGTCTTTGGTTTCCGCATTTGCATTTCATTTCTTATCACCATTTCTTATTTTCTGAATCAAATAGAACAATATCTACATCACAGATTTTAGAAGTCTTAAGTAATTCTGAAATTTTGTATTCATTGATTCTCCGAAAGACGACTATTTCTGTTTCTATTTCCTTAGAAACGTCTATTTCTAGCCAATTTCCGCCAAATACGTTGTGTTTTACCCTTATTTTTGAATCTAACATGTTTTTAGCCCTCTTTTTTGTTGTTCCATTTTGCCATAAGTTAGCTTTAACAACAACGGTTTTTGTGCTTTTCGAACCATTTTTAGCCCTCTTTTACCTTTTTAGTTTCGATATCTAAGGTTTTTCCGCAAAGCGAGCAGATTTTGGTTCTAATTTCGAATTCGCCCTTATTTCGCCACGCTGTCCACGATTCTGCCTTAAATGGAGTGTTTGGCACGAAATGGTTGCATTCTAGATGATTTGGTAGAAAAACGCCGTTGTAAAATGCTCTATATTCTTCTAGATTTCGTTTTACAATGTCTTTAACTGATTCTGTCATTTTTTAGCCTCCTTTAGCTCTCCCAAACCTCTAAAGAATCTTTAGCTTGTTGTAGAAGTGAAACCTCATTATATGCATTCTCTCTTTTCGCCTTTCGAATGAAAAACTCTAGAACCAAAAGCTTATTTATGTCTTCTTTAGTCAATTCTGGCATTTTTTAAACCTCTTTAAGCAATTCTGTATGGTTTCTGTTCTTTTTCAGTTAAATAGACGTGAATATATCCGATTAGCATTGGAGACTCGCAGAAATCCTCAGATTCAGCTTCTTTTGCCATTTCCTGCTCTAATTGTGGTTCATTAAAGAATTTGTCGGTTTTTTTGGTCTTTTCTGGAAAAGTCGCCCAAATCGCCTTTCGAATTCGCCTTTCTGACAGATTTCTGACTAGATTCTC
>Ga0315312_1000519_pt1 | contig 43257 bp, 35 predicted proteins | sample TDP7_MG_FD_203629 | JGI IMG/M metagenome (GOLD analysis project Ga0315312, IMG submission 203629) | Freshwater sediment microbial communities from Lake Towuti, South Sulawesi, Indonesia - TDP7 | ecosystem: Environmental > Aquatic > Freshwater > Lake > Sediment | place: Indonesia: South Sulawesi... | reverse complement strand
AATAACTGAAGCCAAAATGGGCGAGTGGTACTTCAAGACACAGTATTTCTCTAAGGAGGGGCAAATTAAAGGTACATACATCAACCTCAACACGCCAATGGAACTCTACCCCTATGCTATACGATACGTAGATTTGGAAGCAGATGTCTGCGTTTGGCCAGATGGCAGAGTTGAAACCTTAGACATGGAAAAACTCGAAGAGGCGTTGACAAAAGGATTAGTGACGGAAAAACTGGTTACGATTGTGAAAGAAAAAATAGGCGAAATAATTCGTACGCTTTAGTCTTTGCTTAGTGATTTCTTGGCTTGTTCCTTTAAGTCTCTGATTTTGTCTACTGTTGGCATGACCTTTTGAAAAAGGTCTTTTCGTGCTTGGATTCCTTCTTTTATGAAGAACGCTGCGGCTTCTGACCTGCTCTTGAACGCTTCAACCTCAACGAGGGCGTCTATCTGTTTCAGGTCGTCATCGTTTAGTCTTGTCATCACCACATTGCCTCTGCCTTCCAAGTCTTCAGCTAATCTTATTAGAACTTTCTTCTTGACCTTTTTCGCGAGTTCAGATGCTTCTTCTGGGCAACACATTTCAATGCACTCAGCATCCTCTTCCTTTTCATCATCGTCCATATGTTTCACCTCCATTTTGTAATATGTATCATGTAAAATGTAACTCAAATACTTAAATCTTTCTCAAACATGAAAAGCAAACCTCAATGGCGCGCTCAAACAAACTGTACTTCTATTAGTCATGGCACAACTTTGTTAGGTGAGCCCTAAAACAGCGTTGATTAAGAACATAATGCCAAAAAGTATGAAGATGATTCCGCTTGCAAGTTGTATATGTTTCAATGGCACAAATTTGGTTAGTGTTGTGCCCACTGTTGCACCGAGTCCTGTTATGAGAGCGAAAGCCATCATTACGCCTAGATAGACCAAAAGGGGGAATTCATATTGTGCAGAAAGTGCTATGACCGCAAACTGGGTTTTATCGCCTAACTCCATCAATGTAATTAATGAGAAAGAAGAGAAGATTGTATTCCGAGCCTCTTTTGTCTTTACTTGAGTTTCGCCTTTTCTTGAAATAATGGTGTAGAAGCCAAAAATCAGAAAGATGGTGGCTGCTGTAGTGCGTAGCCAAAATATTGGCAACACAAGTGTCAATGCGTCGCCGATTGCCACCGCTATTCCTGTGGTCAACAAGAAAGCCAGCATAGCGCCAGAAAAAACCGAGAGAGCTTTGAATCGAGAGGACAAGGTTATGACTGCAATCTGCGTTTTGTCACCCAACTCAGCAACAGCGACCAGCACAAACGATGTGACAAATGGCGTCAAACTCATGGACGGAAAGAATACAGTCAGGCGCTATTAAACTTGCGGATGCAAACAAAAAAGCTAATTAGAGTAAAAATTTATAAGTCTGGTTTTTTGTTCATGGTTTCTAGAGGTTGAAAACTATGGATGTGTGGCAACTACGCTTGTCTATTCTAGGGACATTGGCTGTTATCATCGGTCTGTCAACCTTGTTCTTTACGGCTATTCTCTTGGTGGTATTTCAAACCGTTGACTTGATGATTTTGGGTATCCTCATTGTTGGGTTTAACATTGTTCAATGGTTGATTGCACCCTATCTCATAGATATGATGTATCGTGCGCGTGAAGTCTCAAAGTCTGAGGAGCCCAAATTGCACGAGATGGTGGAAAGACTGAGTGAGAAAAGCCGCATTAAAAAGCCTCGGGTTATGATTGCTAAAATTCCGATTCCAAACGCTTTTGCATATGGTTCACCTATCGCTGGCTCAAGAGTGGCTGTCACATCGGAATTGTTGAACACGCTGGAAGAAGAGGAAGTTGAGGCGGTTATAGGTCACGAGTTGGGTCATTTAAAACACCGCGATGTCCAAGTCATGATGTTCGTTTCGATTTTGCCCGCGATATTCTATTTCATTGGGTATTCTATGCTTTTATCTTCTATGTTTAGGCGCAGAGACGAAAGAGGCGGTGGAGGAGCCGCATTAATAGGCATCGCCCTCCTACTTGTGTACTTTATTCTCACATTGTTCACGCTGTATTTGAGTCGTTTGCGTGAGTATTTTGCTGATCGGCATAGTGTCAGTATTGTTGAGGATGGTCCGCGTAAGATGTCTGAAGGCTTGGCGAAAATCGTGAATTCAACCCGCAGAACGAAACGGATTAACAAGCAATCGGGAAGTTTCAGCTCATTTAAGGCTCTGTTCATCTCAGACCCAGACAGGGCAGAAACCGACGCATTATCTATAGCCCAAGCAAGAGGCTACGCAACCGATCAAAGATTGGTTGAGGAAGTCCTCAGAAGAGAAGTAACAGCTGCTGACAGACTACTAGAGTTGTTTTCCACTCACCCAAACATAGTCAAGCGCCTAAGAGCCCTACAAGAGCTAACCTAACACTGTAATCAAGTCCTTTCACCTAGACTTACAAAAAAATTAAGTGATGGCACTGCATCCTAAGAAATGATAAAAAATGAAGATAGTAGTCGTAGACCACGTTTACCTAGAAAAAGAGCACATCAAAAAATTACAATCGTTCGGTGATCTAGAAATTTTCGGTGAACCGTCTAAAACACCTGATGAATTGAAACAAAGAATAAAGTCTGCTGACATTGTAATAGTTGGCTGGAGTGATCTGACCAAGGACATCATTGATTACGCTAAAAAACTCAAAATGATTTCAATATGGGCTACCACATGTCACTACGTGGATCTCAAAGCAGCCAAGGAAAGAGGAATTGTGGTCACACACGTTCCTAGCTATGCTACGGAAGCTGTTGCTGAGCACGCCTTTGCTTTGCTGTTGGCAGCGATCAGAAAATTACCTCAAGCTGACAAACATGTGAGAAAAGGCGATTTCGATTGGAGACCGTTTGGAGGAGTCGAATTGCAGGGAAAGACTCTTGGCATAATTGGCACGGGATCGATTGGCTGTCGAGTTGCTGAGATAGCCAAAGCTTTCAAGATGCAAATTTTTGGTTACGACAAATATCCTAACATGAAGAAGGCGGAAGAGATTGGGATGAAGTACGTCGACCTTTATACATTGTTGAAAGAAAGCGACTTCATAACTTTGCATGTCACTTTAACTTCCGAAACCGAGAGATTAATAGGGAAAAAGGAAATCGAGGTTATGAAAAAGGGTGCCGTTATAATCAACACGTCTCAAGGTAAAGTAATTGCCGAGAAGGCTTTGATTGATGCATTAAAATCAGGTAAAATATCTTTTGCCGGTCTAGACGTGTTCGAAGAAGAGCCACCAACAAAAGACAGCCCCTTGTTCAAACTTGATAATACGATACTTTCTCCTCACATTGGGTTCCACACCGTCGAAGCCGCAAGGAGGTGCACTGATATCTGCATCGACAATGTCGCGAAGTTCTTGGAGGGACACCCACAAAACGCTTGCTAAAATGGCCCTCGACTGATATTTAATGAATGAATGGTGATTTGAGATGTACTTGACTAAAGAGGAAGAGCTAATATGCAAAGGTGAAATGGGCAAAGGAATGCAAGAAGCAATTAAATTGCTCATAGCAATTGGAGACGCATATGACGCTGAAAAAATGATTCCCATAAGCCGTGCGCATGCTGCTTCAAGCGGCCAAGAAGGAGACCTCTACTTCGTCGAACTTTTGGCTGACGGAGGCGCACATTGTAAAGTGCCCACCAGCACAAATCCAGTATACGACATTGAGTATTTCGATAATTTGTTTGAAGTTCCAAAGAATGAGGCTGAAGTGGCTCGAAGAGTAATGGAAGCCTACAAGCGAGTAGGCGCTATACTCAGCTGGAGTTGCATACCATACATGGCAGAAAATATTCCACTGTATGGTGAAACGGTAGCCTTCTCTGAATCAAGCGCCACACCTTACGTGAACTCTGTCATTGGAGCGAGAACAAATCGCGAAGCAGCTCAAAGTGCACTGGCTGCGGGAGTTATCGGTAAGACTCCAAAATATGGGCTGCACATCAAAGAGAATCGGAAGGGCACACACTTAGTCAAGGTGGAAGCAACCCTGAAGGATGAGTTCGATTACACCCTTTTAGGATACTACGTTGGCAAACGAATAGGCTACGGAATCCCTGTGCTTACTGGCATATCAAGGCTCCCTAAAACAGAAGAACTGATAAACTTCTGCGCAATGTCAAACGTGCCTGGAGCCATATCCATGTTTTACATAGCCGGATTCACTGTTGAAGCCTCAATTGTAAAAGAAGCTTTCCAAGGCGATAAACCAAAGGACAAGATCACAGTGACAGATCATGAACTTAAGCAGGTCTATGAAGAGCTCCAGACAACAAGCGGAAAAATAGACTTCGTAATGCTTGGATGCCCTCATTACACACTTAAGCAAGTGGAAGAGGCTGCAAGACTCTTGGACGGAAAAAAGATACACGATGGTGTGTCGTTTTGGGTTTGCACGTCAGCCACAACTAAGACTTTGGCTCAAAGAATCGGCTATATAGATGTCATAGAAGGGGCTGGTGGACACGTTGTAGCAGACACGTGCATAGATGAACCATGCTGGATCGCTTATAAGGATAAGGTGGGTATGACAGACTCACCCAAATGCGCCTACTATCGGAGATTCAAAGAGGCGAGGGTAGGGAGGCTGCAAGACTGCGTTGAAACCGCTATCAAGGGGAAACAGGAATGAAGAATTCGGAAATCTCGTTGAAATGCCACAAAATTGTGGGCGGCTACGGAGAAGGAGAGGCTCTGGTTTCCCATGAGCCCATCTGCTTCTACCTCACAGATCCAAAGACAGGCATAGTTAGAGAGCGAAGCCACGAATTGACTGGGAAGAATCTTGCAAACAAAGTGCTTGTGTTTCCATCAGGAAAAGCTAGTTCAGTGGTTCAGATAGATGGTCTCTTTAAACTAGCTTCAAACAATGTTGCTCCCAAAGCAATGATAGTCAAGGAGGTGGAAACAGTACTCATCGTAAGTGCTTTTCTTGTGAAAGTTCCCTTGGTAGATAGATTGGAGAAGGACCCTTTTAAAATAATTCACACAGGCGACTTTGTTAAGGTAGATGCGGAAAAGGGCAGAGTCACAGTAAAAAAGCGGGGATCCTAGCATAGTCGTGATTTGATCTATGCTTTTTGTTCCAAGCACTTTCTGATACGTTCCATTCCTTCCTTAACTTGTTCATAGGAGACGGAGTACGATATTCTTAAATGTCCTTCACCAGCTTTCCCGAAACCCGAACCAGGTGCAGTCACGACTCGAGCATCCTTTAATAATTTCGCCGCGAATACTTCATCCGATTTTTCGAAACTTGAAAAATTTGGAAAAACATAGAATGCTCCTTTTGGCTTAGTGTAAGACAAAGACTTAATTCTGTCAAGTTCATGAAGCATTAACTTTCTTCTTCTGTAGTACTCTGACACCATTTCTCTGACGCAATCTTGCGGTCCAGTTAACACAGCAAGGGCTGCTTTTTGCGAAATTGCGTTTGGGCATAAAACTGCGTAATAGTGTAGTTTGCGTAAAGTAGCTGTGAGCTTCTTTCCTGCCACTACGTATCCAATTCTCCATCCAGTCATTGCATATGCCTTGGAGAAGCCGTTCACTGTGATGGTTCTGTCTTCCATGTGAGGCAGGGAACCTATACTGATGTGTCTTGTGTCATTGTAAACGATTTTCTCATATATTTCATCGCTGAAGACTATCAGGTTGTGTTTCTGCGCAACTTCAGCTATGATTTCGAGATCCTGCTTAGAGAATACGTGTCCTGTTGGATTGGACGGATTACACAGCCAAATCATCTTGGTCTTCTTCGTTATTTTGCTTTCCAAAACTTGCAATTCTATTTCGTAGTCTTTTGCTTCGTCAAGCGGAACTGTGATAGGTTGCGCTTCCGCTATTAGGGTGTCTTCAAAACATGCGGGGTAGTATGGATCAAGAATGAGAGTTTCGTCACCAGAATTTAGAAATCCTAACGCAGCGATCAACATGGCCTCCTGAGTACCTGATGTTACCGTTACCTCAGTCTGCGGGTCAGCATCAATACCATTCTCTTTCTCAAGTTTTTCTGCTATGGCTTGGCGCAATTCCAGCGTCCCATTGGTTTCTGTGTAGTGGGTGAAGCCTTTTTTTGCAGCCTCCACGGCTGCGTCCAATATGTGCTCTGGCGTTGTGAAGTCTGGCTCACCCTGCTCCAGGTGAACAACGTTCTGCTTTCCCTTTGAGAGTTCGAGCATTCTTCGGATTGCGGATGGCTTTATCAATTTGGTTCTGTTTGAACCCTCAGACAATATTTCAGCCGCCTCCTTCTCTGTGGAATTTTACTGTGCTCTTTGGCATTGGTGTTTGGCTATTTTAAGTTGACTGTGTGGCTGTGATTGTTTTTGGAAGAAGGTTGTCAACTGCGCCTTATGTCTTCTTCTACTGGTATTGTGTTCGGAGGTTGTTGAACACGCAGGCGTATAGACTGTTTGTGTTTCAGATGTTATTAACTTGCGTTTAACAACAGTAATAATAACAAGCCTTGAGGTTGTTGAGGCTGACCCAGACGTTCATCTTGAACTCGATGAGAAGGGTAAGATAATGGGCATAGAGATATGGAACGCTCAAAAAAGCGGATTGATAAAACAAGTAACAAAAGCCACAGCCAAAAGCTGCTACCTACCTTGACAGGACTGAAAGCAAAGACTGGTGGGTTGTCTGAGGATTCAATCCCTAATTCATTCCACATCCAATGGTAACTCAATTCTTGCAAAAAAGATATATGCGACCTCCAGATATACAATAGATATCTAAAAGCGATATGGTGTATAGCCATGAGTGAAGAAACAAACAAAGAGAAAGTGCTAATCTCGATAAGAAGAGACTATCTAGCCGATATCGATGCGCTTGTAGGACGAGGGGCTGCTCCCAATAGAAGTGCCCTAATAGAGAAAGTTGTTGGCAGTTTCATACAAGATTTGAGGCAGCAAAGAGCCAATGCAAATACTGCTTTGGGAGCATTTGTGGGCTTCTTGCTATTGCTAATCGGGGCAGCGGCAATAGCAGAACTGTTAGGAGGTGGTTTAGAGAAGCAAGAAAAAACATCGAATAGAAATCGTTCTACTATTTCCGAAAAGGAGTTTAAAGTGTACGACGCGGTGTTAAAAGAGTTATTTTGTTAAAAAAGGGTAAGTTAAGCAAAAGTAACCTTTATATCTGCGCTGCGGCTTATAATCCTTCTAGGTATTGAATACCTATGATGAGAATTCCAGTGTCCGGATGGAATCTGTTGCTTGCGACTGCTCTACCCTTCTTAATCCATCCTAAAGGGGTAGTCTCCTCTATGTGGTATGGTATGGTATGGTGGTTTGGGGCAAACGAATTCGAGAGTTGGTATAACTGTATTATCAGGCCCCAACTTTTGATTGACACAAATAGTTTTTCCTCGGTTTCCGTATCTCACCCCGTCCCACCTTTCCTTCCTCAGCGAGGAGGACTATCCCTTGGGCAAAGAGGGCGCAGTTAGGCGACTATCACGGGAACTCGTGAAGTGGCTTGAAGGCGTACGGTTCGAGGCGAGTGTACAATGGATAATACCTTTGCCAATAGTAAGCTTTTACGTCAAAGTCTATCGACTGCACTCGGAGCTTCAACGGAAAAAAGGGCGTGTGAAACGCGTTGAAAGTGGAAAGAAAAGCGTTCATCGCCTACGCAATCGTCCTCAAGGCACTGTCCAACGAGACAAGGCTTAATCTACTCTATTCGCTTTATGAAGGCCCAAAGACTTGGACAGAGCTGCTTTTTGAACTGAAAATAAACCCAAAATCATTACGCGACCACCTCGGTTTCCTAATAAGGAGTAATCTTGTCAGGAAGAAAAAGCCGCTGGGGTTTGAAATCACGTCTGCTGGGAAAGCGTTTGTTGAACTAAGTCCTCGAGACGTTATTTCCACAGTCAAGAAAGCTGTTGAGCTGTCTAAGACAAGTTAATCTCAGGCTGTGTCGTCCCTCAGCATGGGCGTTTTGATTTGTTTTTGTTTGGCTATCTGCTTCGCCTTCTCGTAGCCTGCGTCTGCGTGGCGGACTATGGCTGTTCCCGGGTCAGTTGTTAACACGCGCACTATTCTTTTCTCTGCATCTTTTGTTCCGTCTGCGACTAGGCACATGCCTGCGTGGATGCTGTAGCCTAAGCCTACGCCTCCTCCATGATGAACTGAGACCCATGTTGCGCCTGCAACAGCGTTTAACAAGGCGTTGAGTATGGGCCAGTCGGCTATGGCGTCGCTTCCGTCCTTCATACCTTCGGTTTCACGATTTGGAGAGGCTACGCTTCCGCCGTCTAGGTGGTCGCGTCCTATCCATATGGGTCCGTTTAATTCGCCTTTGCTGACCATGTCGTTCATGATTTTGCCGAACTTTGCCCTTTCACCAAATCCTAGCCAGCACACGCGGGCTGGTAAACCTTGAAACTTAACTTGTTTTTTAGCCTTGTTTATCCAGCGGCAGAGTTCAGTGTTGTAGGAGAAAACGTCTAGGATAATGTCGTCTAACGTGGAGATGTCGTCTGGACTGTCGATTAGGCTGGTCCATCTGAAGGGGCCGCGTCCTTCACAGAACATTGGTCTTATGTAACGTTCCACGAAGCCTGGAAAAGCGAAAGCGTCTCTGAGTCCAGCGTCCAAGGCTTGTTGGCGCAGGTTGTTGCCATACTCAAACGTGACCGCGCCCTTCTGCATCATCTGAACCATGGCTTTGACCTGTGTGTGCATGCTTTTCTTGGCTTTTGCGATGTAGGCTGCTGGATCTTCTCGACGTAGCTGGTCTGCCTCCTCCTTTGACAATCCTGCGGGATAATAGCCATTTAGTGGGTCGTGTGCGGCTGTTTGATCTGTTACAACGTCTGGGATGATGCCTCTCTTTACCAGTTCAGGATGAACATCAGCGGCGTTGCCCAGCAATCCTACGCTTTTAGGTGTGCCATTTTCTTTTGCTTGCTGAGCCATGTCTACGGCTTCGTCTAAATCGTCTGTCCATGTTTCAAGGTATCCATGCTTAAGCCTTCGTTCAACCGCTTTCTTGTCAATTTCTACGATGAGGGCTACACCGTCGTTCATGGTTACAGCCAAGGGTTGGGCTCCGCCCATTTCGCCCAAGCCAGCGCTTAACACAAGTTTTCCTCTGAGGCTTTTAGTGTCTTTGTAGTGTTGTTTGGCTACTGCGGCAAGTGTCTCGTATGTGCCCTGCAGAATGCCTTGAGTGCCTATGTACGCCCATGAGCCTGCAGTCATCTGTCCAAACATGATCAAGCCCTTTTGTTCGAGTTCATAATAATAGTCCCATGTTGCCCATTTTGGAACCAGCATGCAGTTGACGATTAAGGCTCGTGGCGCCCACTCGTGGGTTTGGAAAACCGCCACTGGTTTGCCGCTTTGAATGAGCAGTGTTTCGTCTGGTTCCAACTGTGTTAGGGTTTCTGCGATTTTGTGGAAGCATTCCCAGTTGCGTGCGGCTTTGCCTGTTCCGCCGTACACGATTAGGTTCTGCGGGTCTTTGGCTACTTCAGGGTCGACTACGTTGTAGAGCATGCGGAGTATACCTTCAATCTGCCAGTTTTTGCAGTGCAACTCAGAACCAGAAATGTGCCGTATAGGTTTGGTGAGCTTCAACTTCTGCATAAGGGATTATTCACCTACGTGAAGGCATATTTGAAAACCGCTTGTAATAATCTTTGCTTGCGTTGGCACAAGGGCAGGTACAGTATGCGTGCGTATATGCCCCTTCTACTTGAATGTGCCCAACTGTAATCCTTTATAGGCTTGATTGGAAAATTTATCCGACATGGCGACTAAACCCATTAGTCTTGTTGATGCGTTTCTAATGCTAACCCTGATTAGTTTTTGGGGAAGCTCATTTGTGGTAGTCAAAATAGCGCTTAGAGAAGGATTAACTCCAGTTGCAATAGCAACATTTCGGTTTGTCACCGCCGGTGGATTATTCATTATTGCCCTTCTCATTGAGAAAAAACGAAAACCAAATTATAACCTTCTTGTTGAAAGGAAAGACGCCCCAACACTGTTGCTTCTCGCTCTTTCGGGTATCACTTTCTACTTCATCGCGCAGTACACAGGCATAAAGATGGCTGGAGCATCCATCGCCGCAATCTTCGTCTGCCTCCTCTCACCCATCCTCATCACCATTCTTTCCACTAAAATATTCAAGGAACACTTATACAGAAAACAAATTCTTGGAGTCCTAACAGCTGCAGTTGGCACGTTAACAGTCACCGTAGGCGGCACCTTCAGCCTCCAATTCAGCACTGAATTCTTCTTGGGAAGCCTAATCCTACTCACCACACCAGTTCTATGGTCCGCCTACAGCCTCGTTGGAAAAAAGACAATTGAAAAGTACAATCCCTTCCTCGTAGTAGCCTACGTAACCATGATAGGCGGACTATGCCTAATCCCCTTCTCCCTCGCTGAAAACTCACTTCAACAAGCATTCACAATGAGCCTCAACAGTTGGCTGGCAATCATCTACCTATCTTTCACCTGCTCCCTGCTAGGATACTACATCTGGTTCTACACAATAAAACAAATAGGCGCAGCCGTAACAAGCTCATTCCTATTCGCAGAACCATTAGTCACAGTGCTACTTGCGGTCACACTAATCCAAGAAAAACTAACCCCACCCATCATTGCAGGAGGACTACTAATCTTCACAGGAGTCTACCTCATAACCAAAAACAAACCACCAAAAACCAACCACGCAATTTAACCCTCAAAAAACAACATTCTCCAACAGCCTTTCAACTGAAACATTTCATATTTGGAGCATGTTTGAATCCTAATAGAGGGCGGTCTAGGCTCATGCGCACACACAAACCATCAACACTACAATACCACAATGACTGAAACATCATCAACATTTGTCCCCGTTAACCCAGTAAAGATGAAGTCGCCCAACCGAGAGAAAAAAGAATACGAATCATTATCCACCAAAAACTTTCTCGGATTAAGTCCCAACTCATTAGAACGAAGCATGGTCTTACCATCAGCCAAGGCTCCAGCAGCGTCAGTCGGTCCGTCTACACCATCCGTACTGAGAGAGGCAACCACCACCCCATCCATGCCACCAATCTTCAACGCCGCACCCAAAGCAATCTCCTGATTCCTCCCACCCTTCCCCTTCCCCACAACAGTCACAGTGGTCTCTCCGCCAGCAACAATGCCCGCTGGTTTAGGAACAGGATTCCCCGAAGCGGCTATCTCTTTAGCCATGGAAGCGAACACAACACCCACGTCTCTGGCTTGCCCTTCCACGCATGAAGAAAGGAGCAGAGTGTGAAGCCCAGCTTTTTTGAGACTGTTGTAGGCTGCGAGACTAGCAGTCATATTATTCCCTATAACTATGTTGTGCACTTTCTCGAAAGCTTTGTCACCAGCTTTAGGAGTCTCAGGAATCAACCCCTTCTGGCCACTGAGCAACACCTTCTTCACAGACAATGGAATCTTGCTCCAAAGTCCATATCGCTTCAGAATCTCAATGGCGCCTTGAAAAGTGGAGGAGTCTGGAACGGTTGGACCCGAGGCAATAGAGTCCAACGGGTCGCCAACAACGTCGGAAAGAGTCAGGTTGACAACCGTTGCGGGGTAGGCTCTCTTCGCCAACCATCCTCCCTTGAACGCTGAAATGTGCTTGCGCACAGCATTGATCTCATTAATCGTAGCGCCAGACTTCAGCAACATGTCAGTGACCCTTCTCTTGTCTCGCAACGAGACCCCAGCGCTCGGTTGAGGCATCAGACTTGATCCTCCACCAGACAGCAAACAAACTATCAGGTCGTTTTCCTCGGCTTGGCTAGCCAAATCCAAGATGTGCTTTGCACCCCTAACACCCGCAACGTCAGGAACAGGGTGACTGGCATGTTCGAGTTTAATCCGTTTTGTCTCGTAGTTTGGGGAAGAATAAGGCACGTTAATGGTGCCATCTGTTATGCGGTCGCCCAGAAGCCCTTCAACAGCCTCAGCCATACAACCGCTTGCCTTGCCTCCTCCAACAACAAACACGTTTTTGAATTCACTCAGATTGAAGGAGAGGCCACCAATTTTCAGAATGTTTTTCTCCACCCTAACCTTAGACCGAATAATATTCTTTGGATCAGCAGCTTCCAATGCAGCGTTGAGCGCACTTATAGCAAGTTGTCTGGCTCTTCTGTCCAGACTTGCTCTAGCGTTGTTTAGTAGTTCTTGTTCGTTTTTGATGGCGACCATGACTCTCCCACCTTTAGGCTGGAGGCTACGAACCTTTTAATGATGGTGCGCAAGCGTAATAAGTTTGCGCGTGCATACTAACCAGAAATTTCAACACATAGAGATGAACAGATTGCCAAAAAAACCCAGGGTTTATGTTACTCGAGAGATGCCTGAAAGAGGGCTCCGCATAATCAAAAAAAGGTTTGAAGCCGAGGTATGGCTAGACTATGCTCCCCCGCCCAAGAAGACTATAATTGAAAAAGTAGCCAACGTTGACGCATTGGCAACCCTCTTGTCAGACAAGATAGACGCCGAGGTTTTCGACGCCGCACCCAATCTAAAAATAGTCGCTCAGATGGCTGTCGGATTTGACAACATAGACGTGAACGAAGCCACAAAGAGAGGAATACACGTAACTAATACGCCTGGAGTGCTGACCGAAACCACCGCCGATTTTGCTTGGACGCTGCTGATGGCTGTGGCACGCAGAATTGTGGAAGCCGACAAATACGTTCGCACAGGTAAATGGAAGGTGAGCTGGCACCCAATGATGATGCAGGGCAGAGACGTTTACGGAGCCACAATAGGCATAGTTGGCTTAGGAAGAATAGGCTGCGCCATAGCCAAGAGGGCCAAAGGCTTCGACATGACAGTTCTCTACCACGACATCATAAGAAGACCCGACTTCGAGAAAGAATACAACATACAATTCACCGAACTAGACACATTATTCAAAAAAGCCGACTTTGTAACAATCAACGCACCATTAACCAAAGAAACCTACCATCTAGTGGATGAAAAGAAGCTCAAGCTGATGAAAAAAACAGCCTACATCATAAACAACGCACGAGGCCAGATAGTCGACGAAAAAGCCCTGTACAAAGCTTTGAAAGATGGCTGGATAGCCGGCGCCGCGCTCGACGTTTTCGAGCAGGAGCCCACACCTTTGGAGAACCCATTACTTAAATTGGACAACGTGGTAGTGGCGCCCCACATATCGAGTGCCAGTTACGAAACCCGTTCAAGAATGGCTGAGATGGTCGCCCAAAACTTGATTGCTTTCTTTGAAGGAAAAACTCCGCCTAATTTGGTGAACCCTGAAGTTGTAAAGGCTGAGAGAAAAGGTTGAAAGATGCTTGCGAGTTACGAAGTTAACGAAGTGTAAACGTTAAATAGCCTATCTTCATTTTACTCTCGCTTCTAGGTGGCAACGTTTGAAACAAGTACTTGCTAAAAGAATGGATGAGTTAGGAACAGAAACAGCCTTTGAGGTTCTCGCAAAGGCAAAGGCTCTGGAGAAGCAGGGTCGTGAAATCATTCATTTGGAAATCGGGGAGCCTGACTTTGACACTCCGAGCAATATTAAGGAAGCCGCTATTAAGGCATTGAAGGCTGGTTACACACATTATGTGCCCGCCGCAGGAATACCTGAACTAAGAGAGGCTATTGCCGAGTATCTGTCGGAGAGCAGAAGCATCGACGTTGACCCGGAAGAAGTTGTTGTGACTCCTGGAGCCAAGCCAATCATTTTCTTCAGTATACTCGCTTGTGTTGAGCCCGGAGATGAGGTTATGTATCCAAACCCGGGCTTCCCAATCTATGAGTCAATGATAAAATTTGTGGGAGCCAAACCTGTTCCCATGCCATTGAAGGAAGAAAACGACTTTAGAATAGACAACCAAGATACGGTTGACAAGATAAACAAGAAAACCAAGATGATTATACTTAACTCTCCCGAAAATCCCACTGGTGGAGTGCTCAACAAAGACAACCTAGAAGCCATAGTCGACTGCGTTAGACAGAGAGACGACGTTCTTGTTCTCTCAGATGAAGTCTACTGCCAAATCATCTACGAAGGCAAACATCAAAGCATTGCTTCAATGCCAGACATGAAGGAAAAGACAATACTTATGGACGGATTCTCAAAAACGTACGCTATGACTGGATGGCGACTCGGATACGCCGCCATGCGCATAGACTTGGCTCAAAAAATCACGCAGCTAATGATAAACTCTAACTCGTGCACCTGCGCCTTCACCCAAATGGCTGGAGTCGAAGCCTTACGAGGTCCGCAAACCGAGCCTAAGAAAATGGATGAGGAGTTCAGAAAAAGACGTGAAGTCATAGTGTCGGGGTTAAACAAAATCAAGGGAATCACATGCAAAAAGCCCAGAGGAGCCTTCTACGTTTTTCCAAACGTGAAAAGCTTCAGAATGGAATCCAAGAAGCTGTCTGATTTCATTTTACAGAAGGCTGGAGTGGCAATTTTGTCTGGAACAGCGTTTGGAACGTATGGGGAAGGCTACCTGCGACTTTCATTCGCCAACTCTGTGGAGAACATAGAGAAAGCCATGAAAAGAATCTCTGAAGCGCTAAAAGAACTCTAACATACTCGAGCAATTAGAGAAGCAGAAGCAAAGCTGTCAGAACAACACCAGCGAGCGGAAATATGGAGATCGCCAGTTTTTTAGCCCTCTGAAGGGCTTTGTCAGCCAGCAAGCACATGTCTTCAATCTGTTTCTCGCCGATAACTCTAACTCCTGAAACATTTTCTGTTCGCCACGAGGCTTCGGCGGGTTCCAAACCTGCGAGCGCGTTGCTAGCTGCTTCTTTTATATGTTTAATTAGTGTTTCTTGATCCATGGCTTCGCCGATTGGGTGGTAACCGCGAGCGTTTAGGACAACAGCGTTAACGGCGTGTGAGTCTGTGGTGAAGACTTCTCCATGGTCGACACCTACCTCAGAAAGTGCCGACAGAATCTTTTCTCGCAGTCCAGAGATCATGTTGTTGCCGTCGATGGTGACGTAAGCCGTGGTTTGACTGCTTGTTCTTATTACGGAGACCACTATTCCGCCTGGTCCCATTCCTTCAGGCAAGCCGAACTCTTTGGGCACAACTTTTGCGGCTCCGACTTCGAAACCTTCGGACTCGTGATTTGTCACTTTTTCTAGACACATTGCCACGGCTTCTTTTAGAGGGTCTATTGCCGCATTGACGTTGAAGGGTCCTTGAATGCTGTTGTGGGCGTCCACACAGATAGCCGTTGACAACCCGTGCCTTTGACCCTCGCTTACGATGAAGGAGTCGAGATCTGGTGGAAGGTCCTCCATGGTCTCGGGTGCCAGAGTCAACGTTACGAATGCACAGTTCGTGAAGATTTGACAACTCACACTGGCGCCATTTCTCTTAACCCTCACAAAGGGTGAAGCAACCGAGCCGAAATCAGAAAAATCCGTCATCTTCTCAACACCTTTCAGCACCCGCTGATTTTGAGCCTGCGAAGCAAGGTCAAGGTCGTGTCCCGACAGCCCGTGTGGAACCGCCACAACACAAAGCGGCAGTCTGTTTTCGAGCAACGTTTGAATAGTGTGTGGAAGGTTGCTGCTCCCCACGTTCTTGAACGGTCCAGGATGAAAGGCTGGGACAACTATTAGGGCTTTGATTCTCTCGTTGGCTCTAAACGCCAAGGTAGAAACCTTTATGTCACGTTCAAGACCGAACCGTTCAAAAAATCTTTCAAAGGGTTCGTTCAAGTCCTCGGTCCAGCTGGCTAAGAAGGCCTTAAGAACCGAGAAGGAACCAACGCTTAGTATTCGCACTCCAACGCGGTTTATTAGGTATAAGAAGAGTGAAAGAGCAGACATCATGACGACCAAAGATAAAGAGAAGAATAAAACAGTTGAAGCTTCTAGAACTTTTTCTCCCACCAGTGACGCCGTAAAAAACACTGGCACCGTGCATAAAACCGGTAACAATACAGCGTAGAAGGAAACCTTTCCGATCCCAGCGAAAGACACGGCGCAAAGCACAAGCAAACGAAGAGCCAAAACGACGCAGAAGCCTAAGAGGAAAAGTTTCAACCAAAACCCTGCGACTAAGGCGTTCGTCAAGGTGCCAAGAAGAATGAACAATAGCCAAAACGTTGCTGAATACATGGAGAGAGCCGAACAACGCCTTAAATTGAAGATTAAGTCATCTTGGAAGCTGGTAAAGTGGATTATGAAGTCGGTTGCCATGATGAGAACGAAGAGAGTAATTCCAAGCACCAGGCCTAGACTCATATTGCTTTGTGACAAGGGATGCAGTGCAGTCACTATTACAACTCCATTGAGTAGACAGACGGCGAATAATAGCGCAAGCAGTTTGCTATGTGAGGGCAGCGTGAAAAGAGAGGAATAACGTTTGACCGCCTTTTCGATGTAGTCATTCATGGAATCGTTGGAAACCAACTCGTATACTCCCAGTCAAGGTGTCCTAGTCATTGCATCCAACAGGTGTAAAAAGGTTACGAGACGTACTCCTTAGCGCTGAAGACTATCGGCTGAACTCGCTTGCGTTTGGTCAGTCTCTGCTTGAAAAGAACAACAATCACTCCGACCACAAAACATGCAACCGAAAGCAACACCAGAGAAAACAATCCAAATGTCATTCTCACTTTAAGAGGCACCGAAGCTGTCTGGCTTACGTCACCAGAAGCCTTCACAGTTTGCGTCAAAAAGGAAATCGAGACTACGATCTCTCCAGAAGGAGTCATGCGAATCACAGCAACACCATTAAGACCCGTTTGCGTGTTCACACTTCTTCCGTTCGGAAGTGCAGCCGACACATGTGCCCCAGGGACTGGAAATCCTAAGAAATCGGAGACTACGACCTCAAAGTCGTATATGCGGCAGTTTATTGTTGGATTTCCGTCGGTTGCGTCGAAATGAGCGCTTGGTGGAGCCACCTCAACGCCTTGCCATGTTATGCTTGTCCATCGTGTTGTTCCGTTCTGAATGTAATAAATGGAAGAGGGATTCAACCGCCTAGAAACTGTCTTGTTTGGAAACTGCAGCGTAAAAGAGGACGGATTCTCGCTGAGTTGAGAACCCTTGAAGTTTCTGAAAGCGTCTTCAAATGAGATAAGGTAGACTCTACATGTTATTGTCCACATATATTTTGGTGTCAAATTCACAGAAGACGCGTCAAGAGCAACAACGTTGTCGCTTCGCCACAGAACTTGTTTCAAGGTCCAAGTCACGTTGTCCAACCAAATGTCAGAGTAGGACTTGGGCGTGATGAGCGTGTTGTTGGGTGTGCCACCAACAATTTGAGCTTGAGTTGGTTGAAGAGTCAATGCTTGATCGTGAGTCTTGAAAGTCATTGAAATTTGATATTGTAAGGCGTAGTTGACGGTTGCTGTAAATGCTGAACTGACTGTCCAAGACGTTGCGTTGCGTGTAAGCCATCTTTCACCTTTCCTCCCCTCAACGTGCAAGTCAATTGTTAATGTCGAGCCAAAGTCGCACCAGTCAGCCCACGAGGCAGATGTGAAAGATGTCTCCGAAATCTCCAGTTGAGTAAAGCTGACCATGGCTGGGTAGGCTGCTTTCAAACCTTGAGTTGCTATGGTTGCACGGTATTGTGTGATGTAGTTGGCAGTAATTGTGACGCTTGATGTGCCAACTGTTATTTGGTGCTGCTGGTCGTCGCCATCGCTCCAATTGACGAAGACATAACGTGTGTTGGCGCCTCCGCTTTGGGTTGAAGCAACATAAATGGTGTGTGAGGAGCCTTGAACCCATTCAAAAGACTTAGGCGACGTGTAGATGGTCCCATCTACTTCCATCTGAAGCCCAGAGGGATTCGTGGTTATTGTGTACACTGGTTTTAGTGGTGGATAAATGTACCGAATACCCGCCCTGTCGCCCGCTTCCAGTGTTCTCTTTTTGGTTTCACCCAGAGAAGCGTAACCGTACATTGTCTGTTCACTATCAGCTAAATCGTAGAGGTCGTCAAGCATCAGAGTGTGTCCAGCCTCATGTGTGCCTACGTTCTGAATGTCATGTTTGCTCGGTTGTCCTGTTGCTGACCACGTTTCATCCTCATCGAAAACAATGTCGAACTCAGTCATCAGTTTGGTAGAAGGATTGTACCAATAAGTTGTCTGAGCCAATGTTCCGCCTGGTCCATCAAATGGTTGCCATGAAACCACGTTGTAACCGTCTAAAGACTCGCTGCCCCTTGTTGTGGGTCCCATGTAAGTATAGTCCATAAACGATTCAGGGTCGTCTTCCCATGTTTGAAAACTAGCTTTCACAGCTTGATACTCGTCGGTAGTGCCGGGCACATCAGAGGTGCCAATCTCGTTAATGTAATATGATACAGGAAGGTCATTTCGGTCCCAATGAATCCCGGAATAGCTGAACCCAGATGAGGCAGGCGAAACTAATGAGACCTTTCCTTTAAACCCATCTACAACAGTGAACTCACCCGTTTCTTCCAGTTTCAGAAAAACTCTGACTTTTTCGCCAAGAGTAAAATGAGGCTCTCCCGAAACCCAAAGACCGATGTCTCCGACCTCGCCACCCTTGTGTTTTATTAACACGTATTCGCTTTGAATATTTCCTTTTAGGAGTTCTTCAACATGAACCTTGACGCAGGTACATATCCCACCAGTATTTTCATTCCAATGTGACTCTATGTTTTCGACCTTTCCCAGCAAGATGTGGCTGGCTTTTTCCTCTATTTTAATTGTGTCCATTGTAAAATTCGAGATGGCAGCATTACCTGACACAACTGGAGCTTTGCCCATTATGAAGTTTAACGAAAAAGAAGTTGTGTAGGAAAAAAGGCACACACTTATGAGAATTGTTGCGAAAAAACTGTTTGGAACCCTGATGTTCAATCGACATTCTCCATCGAATTGATTCGTTTATGTTTACCTTGGGCTCTCCTATCCACAATATTGATTTGCCTAAAGTATGAGAAATCCTTTTCGTTATTTGTGCCCGTTGTTCTTTGCGCTCTGAGTGATGACAAATAAAGAACCATTAAAGTTTTATCTTTGAAACTCCTTGTATAAGATTCTGCTGATACCTTATGTCTGAGAGCAGTAGTCTCCCTCCGACTATCTTCCACATGCTTGAAAAGAACGTAGGCCGCAAAGTTTTAGCTATATTAGACCCCTCTTATGGATTTGAGGGAACACTAATAGCGGTTACGCATGATCCACCTGGGATATGGCTTTCAAACGCTGACGCCGTGGTTATGCGAGCAACTATAGCCCAGCCCATTCCGCAGGTTGTTTCCAAGGAGAACCGAAGCGAGATATTCGTCAACCTGAAGAACGTTCAGCGCATCGAAGTTTTGCACAAAGGTAAGTAGCTTATTTGATTCTGTGATTTATTGCTGCATTTTAAGGTGCGGGAACGCATTGGAGGAAGAGTGAGAGGAAGAAAAAATATGCTCCTAAGGCCTTGTTCACCGCACCGTTGAATATCGTGTGAAAAAGAGGAATATAAAAATATTCTAGAACTTAATTAAACAGTTTTTGGATACTACCCGCCGAAGATGGCTCGTGCTAGGATAGCCCCAATTATAAGTGACACGGAAAGGATCACAACTAATTCGGGGCGAACCTTTATGCCTTGGGTTTCCTCTTCAAAAAAACGTAGCAGACCGGCGCTTGCGGCGGGCATGGGGCCACGTTTCTCCCGTCTCTTGCCCCTTCGACTCTTGCTCATTGTTGGCAACTCTTAAAATTTCTATCTGTATAGGGAGTTTTTTGGCTAATTAATGTTGTGTTGTCTTGTAAAGTTTTATCTAATCAAGTCTAATGATATAGAGTTGCTATAGGTGTCTTTATGAACTCACCTCGTGAAACCTACGACAAGACATTTGAACTCCTTCAACAACATCACAAGTGGTTTCAGCAAAACATCCCACTCATCGCAAGTGAAAATGTGCCAAGCCCAGCCGTGCGGGAAGCGTTGCTGACTGACTTCGGAAACCGTTACGCCGAGGGCTGGCCAGGCGAGAGAGTCTACGCTGGCTGCACATACATTGATCAAGTGGAACTCATCTGCAACGACATAATGAAGAAACTGTTCAACGCCGAGTTTGTGGACATCCGCCCAATTTCAGGCGTCGTCGCCAACCTAGTGGTTTACACGGCTTTCACTGACCCGGGCGACGTGATGATGGCGTTGTCAATCCCATGCGGTGGACACATAACAATGGGCAAAAGGGAGTTAGGAGGAACAGCCGGCGCCGTTCACGGTTTAGTCGTTGAATATCTGCCACTCGATTACAAGGAAATGAACATCGACGTTGATAAAGCCAAGGAGAGGATTGCAAAGTTGACCAAGGATGGAAAACCTCCAAAACTCGTGATGTTCGGCGGCAGCGTCTTTCCATTCCCACACCCAGTTAAGGACTTGGCTGAAGCCTTTCATGAGGTCGGCGCAACTATAGGTTATGACGCCGCCCACGTAGCCGGATTGATTGCAGGCGGAGTTTTCCAAGACCCGCTGCGTGAGGGAGCAGACGTCGTCTCGATGAGCACCCACAAGACGTTTTTTGGTCCCCAGCATGGAGGCGTGGTTTCTTGGAACAAAAACGCTGACAAGATTAAGCGAGCAACTTTCCCAGGCATGGTCAGCAATCATCATCTCCACGCGTTGGCTGGAGTGGCGATAGCCTGTGCCGAGATGCAAGAGTTTGGCAGAGACTATGTCCGCCAAATTGTCAAGAATTCGAAGGCGTTGGGGCAGGCGCTTTTTGAGCGTGGTTTCAACGTGTTGGCTGAGCACAAGGGCTTCACTGAGTCTCACGTGATTATTATTGACATAACCAAGTATGGGGACGGCGGAACTATAGAGAAGGAGTTGGAGAAAGCAAACATAATTATCAACAGAAACTTGCTTCCGTGGGACATCAAGGAAGGACGCCACTTCACGAATCCTGGGGGCATACGATTGGGCACGTCTGAGGTTACGAGGCTTGGAATGCAGGAAAACGAGATGAAAGAAATCGCCGAATTCATAAAGCGAGTTGTCATCGACAAGGAAGATGTTGAAAAAGTGAAAAATGACGTGGCAGAGTTCAGGAAAGACTATCAAAAGGTGCACTACTGCTTTGAAAACTCAACCCAAGCCTACAACTACATCAAAATTCGATGAATGATTAGCGCTGCCAAAACCCTCAGACTAAGCAAAGGCATAAACGATAGGCGCAGAGAACTAACGCGTGGAAAAGCAACATGAAATGCGTGTGTTGCGAACGCCCCTTAAATCCAAAGTCAGTTCCCATTCACCACGAGGGAAAGGAAAAGAAGGAAGTCCCCATGTGCCCTCCCTGTCATTGGGCGTTACATTATGGAAGCCTAGAAGTTAGAAGACAGATGAAAAAGAAAATCCACGCATGGTTAAAGAAGCAACAAAAATGAGTTATGGCAACGTTATTTTATGGACTATAGGGCACAGCAACAGGTCGATGAAAGCATTCTTAGAATTACTCAGAGAACACAACATTCAGGTTCTGGCTGATGTGCGCAGTTTTCCAACTTCGAAGGTTGAACACTTCAAGCGGGAAGAGATGGAGCTTTGGCTGCCAGAAAAGGGCATCGAGTATGTTTGGTTGGGCAAAGAATTAGGTGGATACCGTCGGGGAGGTTATAGAGCGCATATGAGAACCAAACTTTTCAGAGAAGGTATCAATAAACTGATTGAAACAGCAGCGCTGAAGAGAACGTGCATAATGTGCATGGAGCCAAACCCAAAATATTGCCACAGGCGTTTCATATCGGCTCACTTAGAAGGAAAGGGAGTCAAAGTCGTACATATCATCGCAAAGGGACAGACGAGCCTGCTCAAGTTCTAAGACTAAAAAAATAAAAACACAGAACGACACGTCTACGCTGGACTGTTACGGAGGTTTAAAACTGCACGTTCATGACTTCCAAAAAATGATGAGACAAATCTATTTTCATCGAGACTCAGAGCGAGGAACAACTGGAACATATGATTGGCTTGTAAATGAGGTTAAAGAGTTAGAAGAAGCCATAAGAACGCAAAACCGCAAGGCTATGGTGGACGAGTTCGCCGATGTTCTCGCTTGGTTAGCTTCTCTCGCAAACGTTGTCGATATAGATCTAGAGAAGGCTGCAATATCTAAATACGATGGCAAGTGCCCAAAATGTCATAAATCACCCTGCCAATGCCCCTTTTCAAAACACACTGGACTTTACTAGACAGTTCTCGTTGTTGTTTTCAGGTTTGTTGCAGCTGAGAGTAATATCAGTCCAGCGCCCACGTACTGTGTCACTGTCACGTACTGTTTAAAGAACAGTATTGCCCAGAGAGTGTGCAATAATGGGTCGCCTAGCAAGAGCAACCCTTCAGTAGTGGGTGAAACCTCCTCTACCTTGACGTAGTTCAGCAAGCCGTATGGAAGGATTGTGCTAAAAACAGCGAAAAGAAGCAGTAGACTCAGCTGAAATGCGTTCGGTGTTGTTATCCCCACGAACAAAGGATTTGTGCTGACACTTCGCAGTATCAACCCAATGACAACAATGGACGGGACGGCAAACAAGAAAGTGTTGAACAAAACGTGATAAGGCGTATAATCACCTGACATGCTGCTAGTAGCCTGCCTCTTCAACCAAAGATAAACAGCGTAGAAAAAACCAGCCAAAACTGGAAACACAATACTAAGACCTATCTGTAGATTGGTTATTTGCAGACCAGAAACCAGGAAGACGCCTAAGACACCGATAAAAATAACCCCAACCTTTGTTGACGTAATCTTCTCTTCTCCAGTCAACCCTGAAATAATGGCTGTGAAGATTGGCTGAGTGTACACAAGAGCCGCCACCATGGCGATAGGAGCCCCGAAAGCAAGAGAGGACAAGCCTGAAAGCGTGAACAGAGAATAAACAAGTCCAATAAGGGCGAAAAAACAAACGTCTCGCCTGTGGATGAAACGAAACTTCTTCTTGTACATCGTCAGAAGAAAGAGTATGACGAGACCGAAGCTCAGACGCAAGAGCAGTTGCTCTAGACTTGACATGCCAGTGTCCTTGAGCACGGTTGAGAAGACTAGTATGAAACTGAACCCCAATGTCGCTAAGATTACACAGCCTTGGCTCCTGTTCAAACTATAACCTGCCCTAGTCATCATGAACAATAACTACATCCTAAAAGCCTTTACAAAAACAAATATTCAATGCGCTTTGACATTGACCAATCTTTGCTGCCCTACGCCTGTTAATTCCCACAAAAAAGGTCTGTTTCCCTTACGAGTCGCGACCTTTTCAGCTTCAAGAAGACGAAGGTGATGCAGCACAATATTATAGTTCAATCCTGTTACGTTGGCGACGCTTCTAGCGTTTGACCCAGTCTTCTCCAAAGCCAGAATAACGCGTGTCCTAGCGGTAAGGCCTAATTTAACATTTCTCTTCTGTGACAAGAAAGCCTTTGGATGGAAACTTGCTTTCAACAATCAGTGCCTCCTGTTATGCGAAGTCTTTGAGGCTAACCTGCCTAGGTTTCTTGCCCTCGAACAGAGAATCAATCTCCTCCCGCACCATCGCCAAACGCTGCAGATAATACGCGGGCAATCTATATTTGCGTATCAACTGCTCAGCAGCCTCAAGGTATTTCTCAATACCACCTCGATAAACGGTTAACGTTAAAGCGCCGCCGCATTCAGGACACTTACCTTTCAGAGGTAGTCGCCTAAACTTTTTGTTGCATCCCTTGCAGCGAAAGCTCTGTGTGGAGAAAGCCCTCAGATTACCCGATATGTCCCTTACGAAGTGGGTTGTCAAGACTTTTAGGGCGACCTTCTTTGCGTCAACAGCCTCAATCTTCTCTGCCAACGCCAACTGACTGTTTAGTTTGTCTGTCATTCGTTCAAGCTTCTTGTACATGCTCTCTTTGTTGCCCATGTTTATGTCAGAAACCGGAACAGTATATCCGTAGCCCTCAAACTGCGCTTCTGTGCCCAATCGGTGCTCAATCATATCTATGAGGCTGCTAACTGTGTGAGGTGAAACCTGTTCCAAGGTTTTCTTATAAAAGGCTAACGGATAAACTGAGGCAACGTCAAACTCGTGTGCTTGGCGTTGAACCTCAAGTGGGTTCACCACAGAAATTATGAATAATGGCGCGTCCATCATCCCGCCAATCTGAGCTGGCAAGTAAAGTTTCGAGAAGTTGAGCACAGTGTCTAAAGCTAGCATAAGTGTGTCTTCGTCGCCGTCGCAGTCTCGCCGCTTGGCAGAATGCCAGAGAGGGTGCGCGTAACAAACGTAGAGCTCTGTAAAGCCCACAATCCTGCCTAGAATACCAACTGAGGTGTGTGGAGCCAAGCCTACTGTCAGATGCCCCACCAAGTCGTCTACTCTCTTAATGCGGTAATATGAGTTGAGACCGTACACCTTCTCTAGAAGTTCATCTAAAAACTGGGCTTCATGGACGAAGTATTCGGCGCACTTCATGGGAATGACAATGTCTTGAGCCTTCAACTCGCATATCTGCTGTGGATTTTCAAGCGGAGTTCCCTTGTAGTCGTGTGTGTAGCCTAGAGTCCGCAATTTCTCAATGGAAACGTTTATTTCGGAAGCCATAAAGTGTGTCAAAGGCGCGTTTGTGGCGTCAAACCTTAATGTGCCGTCCTTAAAAACTGACAAGTCGTGTCTGGCTCTCAAAAGCCCTTTCTCAACGATTTCAGCCGTCTTTGTTTGATTAGACAACCCCTTTACACCCTTCACAATGTCTGGAACAGGAAGATTCAGCATTTCACAAGCCTCAGTTAACATGCCCTTCAAATCAACCGCCTGTTTCGCAAAGCTTCTAGCTGAACTCCCACACGCAGGGCAAGCTTCTCCTTTGACAACTCTGCCACACCTTGGGCAGACGTTTTCGATTACTGTTTCTTCTTGACATTTTGGGCACTTTGTTCTAAGAGTGCTTTCTCTGCAGACTGGGCACCTTCGCTGGACAAGTTCAGCCTCAAGAGTTCCTTTTCTCATGGCTTCCACAATGTTTCGGTGAGAGCCTCCAACCAGCCCGACAGGAAACAGAACGTGGACAAGCGGGCGCATTTCACGTCTCTTAGCCTTTTCTGGGCGCCCCATTCTGGCACCAATCAGTGTTGGAGCCTTTTCTTGAACAATTATTCCGCTGAGTTCTTGGAGAATCTCTGAGACAGTTTTCGAGTGAGACACTCTTGTTTTCGGGATACCCCAACCAAGGCATGAAGCGAAGACTAGTGCTTCGTCTCCTTGAATCTTGATTTTGCTCTCACCGACGGCGTGTGGTATGCAGATTCTCTCCAGCAGTTTCTTCACTGTTTCATTATGGCTGCCAACGATTTCGCTCGCCACACCTTCGTGGACTCTAGCTTGAGAGTCTAAAAGCCAATGACGCAGTTGGAGTAGGTCCTCCGTTGTGATGCAGTGCCAAAAATACGTGAAAGACGGATGGAGAGGAACCCTTAGAGCATTTGCTAATGCCAAAGCCTCTCTTGCGTTGGGTTTGTTTCCAAAAGGGTCACTGAGAATGGCTTCAAGTCTTGACGTTGACAGTTGCGCTTTAGCCGAAGCCTCACTGATGCTGTCACTGAAGTCTCGCTGAACATGGGCGCGCAGTTCTTCACTCCACAACTCTTCGGTTATTCCAGACCGTGGTAAGGGTTTGTTGTTGTAGAGAAAGTCACCAAAACTAACCAAGAGGTCGCCCAAGAACAGAACCTTGTCAATTGTGTCCTTCACCTGCTCAAAATTCTCCAGCGACACTCTTACAACCGAGCCGTCTTTCAACCGCACTATAGGCGGCTCAATGGTGTCAACGGGTAAAACAACTCCAGCCTTGCCTGGACCTTCGATTCGCAGCTGGGTTCCAGCAGCGAGAAACTGTTGCAGAACCATCATAGTTGCCGGGTGAACACCCAAGGCTGCGAGTCCAGTGTTTCGCGCTCGTCCGTAGCGTAGCCTGAAGCCGCCGTGTCTTGATGGAAACGAGAAGATGGGGCGCCCAGCGATGACTTCTTCCATGAAGCCCACAGTTTTCTTCTCTTTTATCTCTCGAATCTTCTTTAACCAGTCCCATCCTTCGATTCCCAGTTTTTCAATGATGGTGCAAACCTTCAACGAACGCCCGACAATACCGTCGTTGACAACACGAAGCGCTCCTCCACGCACTCGGTTGGTTTCAATACGTGGCAGATTGCGAAAGGTTGAAACCTCAACTGGGTCAGATTCGATGCCAGTGACCTCTACTGGAAGAGATTCCAGAGCGTTTCTCAATTCCTCGTCAGAAACCTTGTATTGAAAACGCCCAAGCGATCTCTCATAGAGGCGAACCTCCTCAACGAATCTGCCGATTTCCTCTGCAGTTGGTTTGTATCGGTCCAGCCCTAGCAATCGGCGAACAAAATCTCCGGCGACTAGGGTTAGTGCTTGCTCGGTTCCTCCAGCCGACCGAATGGGACCTGCAAAGTAAATCGCCAAATATTTGGTTCTGTCGGGATTGTCTTTGATTGCAACTCGTGCCACGCCTTGAAGAGGTGCGGCTGTGATGCCCTCGGTTAAGATTGCTAGAGCGGTTCTTATGGCTTGTTCAGCCGCTTCCCGAGCGTTTAGGTGTCCAAACTTTCCGTAAACAACTTCTTCGGCGATTTTGAAGGCGAGTTCCTCGCGCGGCATTGTTTGGCTGAGCTCGCGTATTCTTTCTGCTACTCCTTGGGGACCAGCTAGTCCTTCAACTAGGCTGGCTAGGTCTTGTGCCACATCGATTTCAGGTGAGAGAGTTGGGTCGAAGCCCTTTTCTCGGGCCTTCTTTGCAACATTGTATACTTCTCGTAGTTGAGCCTCTAAAGAAGACGTGTATTCTCGGTATTCTTTGCTCATTTTGGCGTTCACGGTGGGCTCTCCATGACCAATTCAGTGGTAGGCGTCATTTTGTCTTGACGGACGCTACTATGGCACTGAGTTTTTCCTTAAGGTTGCCTCCCTTTTCGGTCACAGTGCCGGTGACGATAATGTCAGCTCCAGCGTTTACAATCTCCCTTGCTTGTCTACCTTTTTGTATGCCGCCGCCAACAATCAGGGGAATTTGAACAACATTCTTTACAATCTTGATCATCTCGGGATGGACAGTTTGTTTGACCCCTGACCCTGCCTCCAGATAGGTGAAGTGCATGCCAAAGTACTGCGTGGTTAATGCATACGCAGCCGCCAATTCAGGCTTGTCATAAGGAATAGGGAAAGCACGTCCTACGACGCTAGCCGCTCCGCCTTCACCCACAATGATGTAACCGAGTGGGATGGCTTCTAAACCGAATTTCTTGATGATGGGTGCACCCAAGACTTGTGCGCCGGCGATGAAGTAGGGGTCGGAGGAGTTGAGAAGCGACATGAACCATATGGCATCTGCGTATCTGCTTATGCCGGTGATGTTGTTTGGAAAGAGAATAACTGGAATCTTCACCGTTCTTTTTATGGCTTTCACAACGAGGTCCAGATGCGTTGTAGAAGTGACGGTTGAGCCGCCCACCATAATAGCCGCTGTTCCGCTTGCCTCTGCTTCACGTGCTGTGCTAGACGCTGTTTTTGGAGAAAGTTTCTCAGGGTCTAAGAGCGTGATATGTATTGCTCCGTCAGCCGCAATCTTGTCTAATAGGTATTTCTCTACGCATCCAATCATGAAGGAACCTTCTTTACTGTGCGCCAGCTGGTTTTGTTTCGGTTGTTTCTGTCGTTGTTGTTGACGCTGTTGTTGACGCTGTAATTGGAGCTTTTGAGTAGTATTTGTCTGTGAAACTCGAATAAACGTCGATTTCTCTGTGCGCAGGTTTTATGGGAATCTCACCAGTTAAGCCACAGCTTCCGCAACGAACTATCCCCTTTCCCTCACTGCGCACTAACTCAACCCTCACAGATTCTTTACCACACTTTGGGCAAAGAAAAATCCTCGGCAACCGCTTCTTTGGAATACGAACAACCTTCCTACGACGTCTCCCCAAATTCCCAACCCTCTCTCTTAACAAGACCACAGTTCAGTATAACATTTTCACTTAAATATTTACGCACCAACACTCTTCTACCTTTCAAGGTAAAGCCAGAAGAAAACAGTTCATGCTTGGCGCCTATTTGACCCCCAAACAGAAGGGTCTAGACGACCCTATACCCGTCTCTCTGTCTCACTTAGTATCACTTTCTATTTGGAGCCAAATAGAGGGGCTAGGTCCAGTGTGCGCACACACACAGAGACAAACCACACTCAACAACAACACAACACAAGCAATAAACAACCTAAATTAACCAAACAACCTAACAATTAACATACAAAAGGTGAAGAACAATGATGTTAACAAAAGACGCCTTAAAACTCGACCTACCAACAACAGCAACACGAATAAAACGATTCATCAAAAACTACACACAAAAAACCAAAGCCAAAGGAATAGTAATAGCCCTATCAGGCGGAATAGACAGCTCAACAGCATCGGCCCTCGTAGCATTAGCCATAGGCAGCCACAAAGTAACAGCACTCAACATGCCAGAAAACGAAACCTACAACCAAACCGACATCCAACACGCAAAAAAAGTCGCCAAAAAATTCGGATTCAAACTTGAAACAATAGACATTACACCTATCCTCGAAGCCTACTACAAATCACTCCCAACCTACGACCCAAACGACAAACTAAGCAAAGGCAACCTAAAAGCCCGAACCCGAATGGTCTGCCTCTACTACTACGCCAACCACCTAGGCAAAATCGTGTGCGGCAGCTCAGACAAATCTGAAACAATGATGGGCTACTTCACAAAGTGGGGCGACGTCGCAGCCGACATCTCACCCCTCATGGACTTATACAAGACCCAGGTCAGACAACTAGCCTCCCACATAGGCATACCACCCCAAATCATAACAAAGCCCTCAACACCTCAGCTCTGGCCTGGGCAACTAGCTGAAGAAGAGCTGGGCATCCAATATGAAAAATTGGATTTAATTCTGCTGGGACTAGAAAACTTCATGTCTCCCGAAGAGATCGCCGACCAACTAATACTTCCTCCTAAATTAGTAAGAGCCATCCGAAGCAGATGGTTAGCCAAAGAACACAAGAGGCGACCACCCCTAACCCTCAAGCTGGAGTACCGAACCATCGGAACAGACTTCAGACTACCATACACACCCTCACGCTAAACTTTTCAAGCATAAACAAAATAACAATGAAAGAGGAGAAAAAACAAATGCCAAAGGAAGTAACTGTCGCGCTGGCACAGATTTCCAGCAGAGTCGGAGACAAAGAGCACAACATAAAAAAAATGGAGAAAAGCCTTAAACAAGCCAAAAAAAAGGGCGCCAACCTTGTTGTCTTCCCGGAACTCGCCCTAACAGGCTACCTGTGCAGAGACTTAGTATACGAGTTAGCCGAGCCTATCCCCACGGGACCATCCATCCGCCTAATCACAAATATCACAAGAAGAGAAAACGTGCACGTCATCTTCGGAATGATAGAACAAAGCGCAAAGGCTGGTGGGATCCTCCACAACACTGCGGTCTTAATAGGTCCAAGGGGTTTCATGGGCAAGTACCAAAAAATGCACCTACCAACCCACAGCGTCTTCGAAGAAAAACGCTACTTCCGCCCAGGATACCAGACACCAGTATTCAAAACAAGCATAGGAAAACTGGGAATGATAATCTGTTACGACATCTACTTCCCAGAAATAACCCGCCTAATGAGACTCAAGGGCTCACAACTCATAGCATGCATATCGGCTTCTCCTTCGACAAGGCGAGGATTCTTTGAAGTCTTAACAGCGGCTCGAGCCATAGAAAGCACGGTTTTCCTCGCCTTCACAAACCTAGTGGGCGGCGAAGACGGCCTACAATTCTGGGGAGGAAGCCGCCTCATCGCCCCAAGCGGCAGCATAATCGCACAAGCAGAATATGATGAGGAAGACCTAGTCGTGGCAAAAATCAATTATTCTGAGATGAAACGCGTCGAAGCCTTTGTCCCTACCCTACGTGACCTGAGACCAGAAATTTTTGACGCCTTAAAGGAAGAGGCAGAGACTCTCTAAAAAGCGTAACATGCATCATTGTAAAGCGTGATGTCGCACTACATCACAGCCTTCGCAACCTTAGCAATTCTGTTTAAAGCCTCCTCAATCTTGTCATAGGCAGCGGCATAAGAAAAGCGCAGATATCCTTCACCACGCTTGCCAAAGGCAGAACCAGGCACGGTTATCACACGGCCTTGACTGACAAGCAACTCCGCAAGCTTCTCCGAAGGCATCTGGAAGCCCTCAACGTTGGCAAAAATGTAGAACGCACCCTTTGGAAGGCTGCAACGGAAACCCTCAATCTCATTCAGGCCTGAATACAAGAGCCTGCGGCGCCTATCAAACTCTGAGACCATCTCTCTGACAAACTCTTGCGGCCCCTTCAGTGCCTCAAGCGCAGCGTACTGCGCCGGACCGTCAACACAAGCCACAGAATATTGATGCACCAACATCATAGGCGAGATTAATTCCCTAGGTCCATAAACATTACCAACACGAAAACCCGTCATGGCATAAGTTTTGGAAAAAGACCCAACAACCAATGTCCGCTCCCGCATACCCGGGAAGGTAGCCAAACAAAAGTGTCTCGCATCATCGTAAGTGATCTTTTCATAAACCTCATCAGAAATCACAAGCATATCACGTTCCACAGCCAGTTTTGCCAAACTTGCCAAATCACCATGCGACATGACTACTCCTGTGGGATTGTTTGGTGAATTTATGATCATCATGCGGCATTTCTTTATGATTTGTGATATCACATCTTCCTCTTCAATCCTGAAACCGTTTTTCTCTAGCAAAGGCATGTAAACTGGTGTTCCTCCTGCCATTAAGACGCTGGGTTCGTAGCAGAGGAAGCCTGGGTCAGGAATCAACACTTCGTCTCCAGGATTTATCAGCGCCTGCAAAGCTAAGAAGACTGCTTGGGTCCCCCCAACCGTGATCAAGATTTCACTGTCTGGGTCGTATGACAAGCCGTAATCGTGTCTAGCCTTTTCCACCAAGGCTTCACGAAGCTCTTGGATACCTGTGGTTGGAGGATAGTGAGTCCTGCCCTCATCGAGAGCCAGTTTGGCTGCCTCCAAAACATGCTTTGGAGGAGTAAAGTCTGGCTCGCATACTCCCAAACTGATTACGTTCGGAACACTTTGCGCTAGAGAGAAGAAGCTCGTATCCCCGATGGCATTATTCCCTGTAAGCGCGAAGCCGCATCAAACCGTTTCAATTCTACCTTGCCTCATCACTTTTTTGTTTCTTCCCGCATAAAACGTTTACATTTGTAATAGTACTTGGGACCGCAATGTATTTGTCCTTGTAGACAAAATTGTATCCCTATAACCACGGTTACCGGAGAACAGAACAATGGGCAAAGAAGGTGTGCAAAAATGGTTAATGCGTTCAATTAATGACCCTTTAGTGAAAATATTGGCAAAAAATAGTAATTTGACTAAAAAGCAGCTCGAAACATTACTAATTGATTTCTTGGCCACAAGTTTCACAGGAAAACCGTTAAAAAACGAAGAAAAAGCCAGATTACGCCTATCGAAGGCTGAAATAAGTCGAGGTGCCTTCAATAGAACGCTGAAACAAGCGAGGGAAAACGTGATTCAATCCATCTACACCATCATTCTTCTGGGATATTTAGGGATGTTTGACAGCGCTCGCTTGGATCCTTATTTGGAAGCCGCGAGCAAATTGCAGCATTATGTAAGCGCCTACAGGGACGTCCTCTCCAATGATAGGTTGGCTGAAGAGCAGTTGAGAATTGTGAACATGCTCCGGGAGGAACTTGAAAGTAGTCTGGAGAGACTTTCAGGTACGAGAGTTCTGTCTGAAGCGTGATGTCACAAATCACAAATGGCGCGAGCTTTCTTCATTACACAGACCATTGGGCGCAAGTTTTAATAACATGGAACTAACATTTTTTTAACCGTGATTTGTGATGTCACGCCTTCATGTAGTCTTTCACCATATTGATTTTGTGATTCTGAACATCTTGGAAGGAATCACGCAAGCATCACAATTTAGAATGGACATCATTGAATCTGACGTTCTCTTAATGAGCACAGTTTTTCTTCTTATTCTGGCAAGTATGGCGGCGGTGTTGTACTATCGGCGGATCAAAGGGGCTAGAGCAAAATATGAAGAGGCGAAGGACGTTGTTGGCGATGTTGTTGTTAGTTTCAGTAAGCAGTTGCAGAGGCATGAAGAACAGTTGGAAAAGGCGAACTATCGGGTCGAAGGACTCTCGACAAGAAGCGAAAATGTTGTGTTAAAAGTTGAAGAGTTGGGAAAGCAAACAAGTAATTTGGCTTCTAAAGTAGCCAACACTTCTGAGATGCAAGATCGGCTGACTAAGGACATCGATGACATGAAAGAAAGGCTCAACGACATAGGGAAGGCTCAAGAGGATATCATTAAGCAAGTTTCCGAGACACCAGAAGCCAAGGTTGAAGCGGCAATACCCATCAAGAGAGAACGCGCCTTAGCTCCATTGACCGAAACCGAGCTGCGTGTGTTAGAGTTCATTGCAGAAGGAGGCGAAAAAACCGCTCCAGAGATCAGAGACCTGACAAGGTTGACGAGGGAGCACAGTGCTCGCCTGGTCAAAAAACTTTATGAGGAAGGCTATCTAGAGCGTAACACTGGGGTAACTCCTTACAGGTACCGCGTCAAAGCTGAAATGCTGAAGCTTTTGAAGAAGAGCGAAGCCGAGGCGTAGACAAGCGTAAAAGATGGAATCATTCTTCTTTCTGCACTAAGCTTGCTCCTGCCTCGTGTAGCCTCCTGAGTTTCTCATCCATTTCCGATAGCGACTTTGAAGGTTGAAGCCCGTAGTTGACATCCCCTTTTGACTCAAGATATTCAGGATAGTGCACGACCTTTATGGGAACGGCGAACCTTATTTTTGGTTCAGAAATGAGTAACGCTTCTCCAACGTCCAACATCTTTATTTCAGTGTCACTGTACTCGAGATAAGGCGTGTTTTCAGTTAAGTAGGCTCGGTCTTTGCGCAACTCTGTCTTCATTATGACCTTTGTCCAAAGTTCGGCGAAGACATCGAAGTTTATTCTCGAAGGCCTAGGGGTCACAGCGTTTAATCCAACCCGGTACTTGCGATATGTGAGAGCGATATCAGAGAAAATGGTTCTGGGCTTGTTTGGGTCGAGAAACTCGTGGGCCTCTTCAAGCGTTATCAGAAGCGTGGGGAGTTTCTGCCACTCTTCGTAGTTTTCTTCCCACATTCGTTTGTATTGCTGAGCCACTGCAGAGGCAACAAGGCATGTCATCTTGTTCTGCTCCTCTGAACTTATGCCTGAGATGTCAACTAGGCAAGTGATTCCCTTGTACATGTTCTGAATAAGGCTTTCAACAAAGCTATAGTCGGAAGCGGGAAAGAGGTCGTGGGAGAGTGACGACAATTTTAGCAAGAGGGCTTCGATCACGTGCTTCATTTTGTAGTCGGCGATGCGGCCCACACCAGCGTATCCTTCTAGGGCATAAGCCTCTCTAGCCTCTTCTATCCAAGCCTTGCCCACCTTCCTGAAGAGTTTTCGAGCTAGCCTGAGTTGAGGAAGGCCGATGTCAGGGAATAGGGTGACAAGCTTGTCAGGAGTTAATGTATATAGGCCAACTGTCATTTTTCCATCTCGGGCTGAGTAATATTGAACCTTGCTGTGGAAGAGCGGGTGGTCTTTCAAACCTTTTTGTGGTTTTATTCCCTTTCCGTCAAGAAGTTGCCCCGCAAAGTCGAAGATGAGAGCGACTGTTTTGGGACTATTGTCTATAAGTTGGGCGTTCAGGGTCAATTCAGTGTTCGTTTTTCCTGAGCCTGTCATCCCGAACATGCCAATCATGAGGGGTATCGCTTCAACGTTTATGCCAGCAGAACCAAGCAGTTGCTCTCCAGAACGCAAGCGCCCAATCTCTAACTCTCCTGAAAGCCTTAAAACAGCGCAGTCCTCCTCGTTAGCAGTATAAACCTTGTCCCTGTAGTTTGGATTGAAGGTCGGAGAACGCACCTTACTTGCTCTCTTTTCCAAGAAGAGAATAGCCTCGACGCTTCTGTAGGCCGAGTATGGTCCAAAGGCTTCTTTGCCTTCTGCTTCCCGCAGTTGTTCGATTGTGTCAAGCGTGGAGCTACTCTCGGCGTTGACAACCCTTGCATAGAAGCTTCTGTCACCAGAATCTATTCGAACAATTTGCCCAAAAGAAAGGTTGATGCCTTGATTGAGGAAGAAAGACACAGAGTCTCCCTTGGTTCCGCACACAAACGCTATAGGTTCAGACATAGTCACCAACCATTTCTCGCTGGAATGGATACCTTACTCGATGAAGTTCATCTGCAAAACTGCACGCAAACGCTTCGCGCCGGAGGGTTTCCAATAGGCCAGCTTTCTCAAGTGCATTCTCAACTTGGTCGTGGTAAGAAAGAAGCATCGAGTCTGAAGGTGCAGAGAACTCATGGGCAAGCCAAAGAGGAATAGGGTACCCCAAGCATCGAGGATCTTCGGCTACCGACGTCAAGGGAGCAAGCACCTCACCTATTTCATGGCTTGTCAAATATTCCATGATGTCACAACGGAAAACGCGCGGGCTGTCCTCACACAACCGGACCAAGGATATATCACCGTATAGACTCTGGTCTTTATCGGCTTCTCTTATCGGATGACAAACCCAAGTACCATAAGGAGAGAGTATACTCGTAGTAGCAATTAGGTCTCTTCCTTTTTCATCATGAAGCGAGGGAGAGTTTTTGCTGACCGCTAAAAGGTTGACTTCAGCTTTCTCACATTTTTCATACAGTGACACTCGAAACTTTCTATCTCCACCAAAGTACCCTCCTCCGTCGAGCAAGAGATAGTTACTACGAGGGTTAGTGTCCTCGTAGTAAAAAAGGCTAGTTCTGTTATGTAGAAGGTCTAGTGCCATTTGGCTCTCTAGTTCGATTCTTACGTCTGTTAGAAAATTACTACGAGTATATGCATCACCGACTGCAGAGTAAATTCTTTCCTTGAAACCCCAATCAACAATGCGATCCTTCACTGTAGCGTAAGCTGTTCTCATGAGGTAGATGCCCCAGTTGTTCGCTCTCTTCAGTGTTCTAGTTGAGCAGTCGACCGCTAAGAAATGCCCATCAAATCTACTCAGTTTTTTCAAAGGTTTTATCAACGACTTGTCTGGTTTGACCGCTATAAGGGGTTCTTCTCTCACCTCGGCAGCGCCTGTTACTCTACCCTTATCCACATACAGAGTGAGTTTCTTTTCCATCTCGGCTAAGTCTTCACTTATTCTATCATTCATTAAAGTCACTGTGCGACACACACCTGCACCGAAATGACATAAGGTGCTATTATCTTCATAGAATTGGTAGTTTATTTATTATCTTTTGCGAGGTTTACGGCGTTTTGTGGCATTTGCGTTATTATTCTGTAGCGCCTCATATTTGAAGCGCTGCTCTTAGCCAATATCCCGCGGTCTGCCATTCTAGAAAGGTATGTTGAAACTGTGCTCAGGCTTATTGGCTCTTTCAACTCTTTCTCATAAAGGTTTTGCACGTCCTTCGACGAAAACCACACTATGGGAAAGTTTCTTCCTACGAGGAAGCGTACCTTGTCCAGTTTGGACATGTCAGAAACGGTTCGGCTCTCTCCAAGATTGACTCCTGGCATCCCACCCAACAGTTCTACAATGTCAAGAAGACGAAGAGCCTTCTCTCTAGTCACCTGTCCATCAAACGTTATCGTGTACCGATTTCCCCCTTCATCGAAGACCTCAACTCGCATTTTCTTTGCAGGCATCGAGCTTCCCTAGCGCTTAGCTACTTAACACTTCACAAGTTATAGCGATTGCGGTGAAGAAGCCTAAGAAAAAAAGCCGAAATCATCTTGAAATCCTAATTAAGACCATATTTTACACTTTATTTGATTCACAAACTTCACTATGCCAATAACTTTTCCAAAAAAAGCTAAACGAAATGCGTTCTCCATTCTCCACAAGAAACGTTGGGGTTACTTCTTCACTCAAAAAGTACAAAATTAAGTCAATTTCTGTTAAAGGCACCAGTTTCAAAAGTCATCAATGTCGCAACTTCACAGATGTTAACAGAAACGGGTTAAAGAGCATAAAAAATTTGTTTTCTTAGGTTTCTGGAGAGGGGTCACATTAGACAGAGTTTTGGAAAGCATAGAAGAAAGTGGAACCGAGTCACCCCTAGGTTTCCACTGCAGGAACATTTCAGTTCATTAAGAGAGATTGTTTGGAACAAAAATTTTGGAGTAGAGCTCAAATGCTTTCTACTGCAATTATTAATTATTCGTTGTGACCTTAATTAAATGAAGACTCTTCTTTATAAATTAATTAACTTTTCATCAGGCATTCGAGACACTTTCTACAAGAAATGAAGGGGTGTGGCTTCCGGAAACCTTCGTGTCAGTAAAGAGCTGATTTACGAGATTCAGATTCGCAAGATTTTAGCGGTGTGTTTAGTTTTTTGTACGGCGCTCCTTATGCCCAAACTAAGGTGTTGAGTCAGAGGTCTAGGCGATGAGAGAGAACTTCGGAGAGACGTGCATGGACAACGCGGCTGTATTGGAAGGCGTGTTCAACCAATTCCTAGGAAGCGCAGGGGTGTTCCGGAACAGAGAGGTCTTGAGACACGACTATATTCCTGAATCTTTGCCTCACCGAGAGGAGCAGATTCGATATCTCGGCGAGATGGTTGCGCCGGTTCTTAAGGGCTCACGATGCTCCAACATCCTCATTTATGGTAAAACTGGTACGGGCAAGACAGCTGTCACGAAATACGTGCTCAACAAGTTGAGCCAAAAAGCCGATCAGCTCGGGTCTCGTGTAAAGGTGTGTTACATAAACTGCCGCTTGGCAGGCACCGAATATCGAGTCTTCTCCAATATGTGTGACGCGGTCAATGTGAAAATTCCGTTCACAGGCCTTGCGCTCGGAGAGGTTTTCGACCGCTTCAAGAACGGTCTAGATACACGCGGGCTCATTTTGGTAGCGGTTTTAGACGAAATAGACGCTCTCGTAAAAGACAGGGGCGACATTCTGCTCTATGAACTAACGAGAATAAACGAGGCGCTTCGCGGCAGCAAAACTACGGTGGTGGGAATCTCCAACGACCTGCGCTTCAAAGAATTTCTGGACCCTCGAGTCTTGAGTTCCCTGAGCGAAGAAGAAATCGTGTTTCAACCTTACAACGCAGACGAACTCCTCGACATTCTTCGTGAGCGGGCAACGCTGGCGTTTAATGATGGTGTGTTGTTGGAAGGAGCTGTCAGTTTATGCGCTGCTTTGGCGGCTGCCGAACACGGCGACGCTAGACGAGCCTTGGATCTTCTCCGTGTCTCAGGTGAACTAGCCGAGCGGGAACGTGCCAAAAATGTAAACGAGGGATATATCCGTTTGGCTGAAAAAAAGATTGAGCATGACCGCGTTTTTGAAGCTATAAAGAACCTTCCGTTGCACTCTAAATCTGTTCTGTGTAGTGTTTACTTGTTGAGTAAAACTGGTGTTAGGCGCATTGTAACGGGTGAGATCTATGAGGTCTACTGTGAACTCTGTGAACAGATGGGTATGGCGCCGTTGACGCAGAGGCGTGTGAGCGACTTGATCAATGAGCTTGACTTTCTTGGATTGTTAAACACTCAAGTCGTTAGCATGGGGCGTTATGGGCGCACAAAGAAGATTAGGCTCAGTATCCCTTCGAGCCTGTTCAAAAACACGTTCGCGGATGACGATAGGTTTGGACGCTTACTTTGTTACTCTCCTAAGCATTTGACTGTGTCCACATAGGTGCTGAGGGTGAGAGACAGAGAGAGCCTAGAGGGGGGTCTAGACCGTCTATTAGGATCCAAATAGGCTCCAAATATGAAATGTATTGAATGAAAGGCTGTTTTTTGCGTGTTGGAATGCGGTTTGTCATGTTCTAGAAAAGAGATTTAAGAGTTATTACTTGCATAGAGTTTATTGAAATGTAAGGGTTGTGGAAATTGGCTTCGGTTCTTGAAAGGAACATTCAGATTGAGCTTTATCGTGTATTGCAGAATCTGATTGAAAGGAAGTTTAGTTTTGACGACATTGAACTTGTTGGTGTAAAGTATGAGCCAACTATTAATGGAAGACCAGACTTGGTTGTTGAAGCCATTGATAAGGGAAAGAAGATATCTCTTTTAGTCATTGAAACAAAGCGTAAAGTTCCTTTTATTGACCGTAAGTTTGACCCGTACAGTAAAGATGTAATCAGGCAGGCTTCTAGTTATGCAGTTGAGCTTGGAGCACCATATTTTGCTACATGCAATGGTGAGGTCTTAGTTTTATTCGATACCTTCACTGCTGGGGTTCCTTTACCACAAAGAAGACTTAAGCACTATAGGGTTTACTTTGAGGAAGCTTTTGCTAAGACCATTCTTGAAGAAGTCTGTAGGTTTAGGAGAGGTATTGGAAAATGGCTTGAACTGGATGATGTTTTTCTACAGAGGCTAAGAACGTTTCATACTTTCATAACGCCATTTATTCTTCAATCGCTTAATCAAAGACTCAAAGAAGATGTGAAGTTCAAAGAGGAGTATGTTAGGTGGCTTAAGTCACAACTTTTTGAGTATTCTCCAGAAAGGAATGAAAGTATTGCTGAACAGCTTTCTTACATGCTTATGAATAGGTTAACTTTCTATAAGACATTGGAAACCCAGATTCCATCATTGTATAAGTTGACGAAAATTGAAACCGAAGACCCGAAAATATTCTCAGAAAAACTTAGAGACGTGTTTGATAAGGTTTGTAAGGATGTGGATTATGAGGCGATTTTTGAACCGCATACTATTCTTGACCAGATTCTATTGCCTAAAAAGTTAATTTACACTCTAAATGACTTCATTGAAGAATTAGGAACATATGACCTATCAAAGATACGAAGCGATGTCATAGGGCGTGTCTATGAAGAACTAATTCCCGACGTAGAAAGGCACAGACTAGGACAATATTACACTCCACCGCCTATTGTTGAGTTAATAACTGGAATGTGTATCAAATCGCCTAATGACAAAGTCTTAGACCCTGCCTGTGGAAGTGGCGGCTTTTTGGTTAAGGCATATCACAAGTTGAGAGACATAAAGAAGAAAGAGAATCCCTTTGCAGAAGACTCAAAACTGCATGAAGAAATTCTGAATCAAGTGTATGGCATAGACATAAATCAGTTCCCTGCTCAGCTTTCATCTATTAATTTGGCTGTTAGAAACCTCAAGGTTACAAGTAGAAACATAAACCTCATTGTCAGCGATTTCTTCAAAGTCAAACCAGCAACAGGTATCCTTCCAAAAAAGTTTGATGTCGTAGTAACCAATCCTCCTTACACAAGACAAGAGGAAATGGAATACAAAGACCAAATCAGAGAAGAAGCTCTAACCTACTCAGACGGTTCTATGATTCCATTAGACGCAAGAGCAGGAATCTATGCATACTTCTTTACCCATAGTGCAAAATTCATGAAGAATCATGGCTTGATGGGGCAAATAACCTCAGACACATGGCTTGACGTAGGCTTTGGTGAAGACTTAAAACGGTTCTTTCTTGACCACTTCAAGATTCATGCAGTAATCTGGTATGATGTGAGAGCCTTTGAGAAAGCACTTGTTGGAACATGCATAACAATCTTAGAGAAAGAAGACGAGTCAAAAGAAGCGAGAGACAACAATAGCGTCAAGTTTGTCAGAATAAAGAAATCCATGCCAACAAAAGAAATAGTCAGAACAATAGAAACCACAAAAGAAGATTTTGAAGATGAACTCATTGGAGTTACATTGAAGGAACAAAAGGAACTTGAGCCAAAAGACAAGTGGGGAATATTCCTTAGAGCACCAACAATATACTTCAAAATAGAAGCCAATAGGAAAATGGCAAAACTTGGAGAATTGGCGAAAGTCAATTACGCTATAAAGACTGGTGCCAATGAGTTCTTCTATTTAGATAAAGAAAAGGTCAACCTATGGGGCATTGAGAAGAAATTCCTAGAACCTCTGGTTTCTTCTCCTAAAAAAATAGGAATTGAAATTTATCCGAAGGATGCTAGTGAATTGGTTCTCATGGTTCATGAACCTAAAGAAGAACTGAAGGATACGAATGTTCTAAAATACATCGAACATGGAGAGAGTGTTGAAACTCGCATAAAAGGTGGTAAGAAAAGCGGAACAGTTGTCAAAGGGTATCAAAACCTTTCTTCAGTAAAGTCAAGAAAACTGTGGTATGATTTGGGGGAAAGAGAACCGTCACCCTTATTGTTTTCTTGCAGAATTTGGGAGCGTTGCATCTTTGCAGTTAACAAGGCAAAGGCACAGGCAGACAAAGCCTTCTATGAAATACGTCCTAAAATCAAAGAAGACACCAATGTTCTTGCTGGGATTCTCAACTCTTCTTTAACTGCACTTCTGGCAGAACTTCATGGCAGGTTCTATGGTGGTGGTGTTCTTGAATTGGAAATATACGAGTGCAAAGATTTGCCACTTTTAAATCCAGAAAAGCTATCAAGAAAAGAGTCCCAAAGAATTGAAAATGCATTTTCTAAGGTTTGTGAGGCTCAGAATAAAGGTAATGAAAAGTTAGAGCAAGAAGCGAGAACAGAACTTGACAATGCTGTTTTTGACGTTCTCAAACTTAAGGAGACTGAACGCAAACAAGTGTATGAAGGTTTGGAACTGCTTAGGAGGATGAGGCTTCAGAGGAAAGAGGTTGAGGTTCTTGTTGAGACTGCTGAGAAATGGAAACCTTCAAAGAAGCCTAAGAAAGAACGAATAAAACCAATTGAACCATCCAAACGACTTGATAAATGGATAGAACATTAATCCTAGACAACCCTCTATCCGTCTCAATTTGTCTCAACTTCTAATTGGCTAGAAAACCAGAGTTCATATTTGGAGCCTATTTGAATCCTAATAGAGGGCGGTCTAGGCTTGTGCGCACACACATAAACAAAATTTGTTTCCAAACCCCAACAACATAGAGGAAGCTTGTCACACCCAACCTTCAGGCGTAGTAAAGTTTACAGTGTTGACTTGTAACGTCTGGAGGTTCACGATGGGCACAATCCCTGGAACAGGAACAAACCCCATCTTCTTCATGTATTCGGTTTGTTCTTGCCAAGCACCCGAATTCACAATCTGTGTTCCTCGATATGTATCACACTTGAGAACATGCACGTGGCCGGCGTGAAAGATGTCGGGAACTCTTTCAATGACCATGAAGTCTCGTTTTTCCGGTGCAATAGGCGTTCTCTGACCATATATTGGCGCTAGATGCCTACATTGCAGGAGCAGCCTCATAGCCTTGTCTGGTGTGCTATGGTTCATCCCTGGAACAACCGCGACAACATCGTCAATGCTACGACCGTGATAGAGAAGAAGTTCTACGTCGTGGAGGCTGACCGTGCAAGGGTTCCCTAAAGAATGGATTTTTCTCGCCTCGTACACTGGCTCAGCGTAGTCTTTTGGTATGGCTGGTTGGGGCAAAGCCTTCCTCGAGGCGTCGTGGTTGCCAGGTATAACTATCAATTCTATGTAGTCTGGGATGTGCTCAAGGTATCTTGACACGACGCTGTACTGTCTATGGATGTCTTTTATGGCAAGTTCCCTCGCCTGCCCAGGGTATATGCCTATTCCATCCACGAGGTCTCCTGCTATGACTACATACTTTACGTGGCTGGCTACTTCTCTCAACCGCGGGTTTCCAAGCTTTCCGTTCAACCATAACAAGAAGCGGTTGAGTTCTTCCTGCATGAATTTTCTGCTTCCTACGTGTAAGTCCGATGTCAAGGCGGCGTACACAGGCTCAGAGGCTTTCCGTGGGGTTCTTTGGGGTATTTCAGGTAAGAAGACATCTTCCAAGATGAGAAAGTTGTCTCGACCTTTGATCACACTTATGCAGGCAACTTGGTCCAGCAGCAATGTTTGCGTTTTCTGAAGGATGGATTTCTCCAAATTGGATGGCACTAGCACGGTGATGCTTGCTTCCGTGTCCTCTATTCTCAAGAAGATTCTTTGTTTGAATTCTCTCTTGTCAGTGACCATGCCAATTATTTTGAGTTTGGAGTTTGTTGGGGCTTTTAATGCGTCTGATACGGTTATGGCATCTCTCACATCTATTCTCTGCTTTAGAAGTTTTTGCAGTCTTCTGAAACGGTCCTTGAAATATTCTAAATACTCTTCTAGAGTTCCTGTTGTGCACACTTCACTTGTGGGATCGTCTAAGACTTGGATCTGGACGTCAACCTCTCTTGAGTAGGGTCTGAAAGCTTCCTTTCTTGATTCGTAAGGGAGTTGAGGGGGCTGCGGTGGAGGGAGAATTGATGGTGCGGGCTCGGCTTCCAGTTTTGAAGGCACTTCTTCTGATACGAACTCTTCTAAAAAATTGCGACCAATGACTAGTGGTTTTTGAGCAAGCGCTTCTGCCTTTTTGATGACTTTTTCCATCAGCACAACTGGGTCCTCTGTTTTTGACAGTGTTTCTAGGAGTGTGAACGCTTCAAGGTCGAGCTGATATCCTGCTTCGATGGTATTTGAAATCGCTCTTTGGAGTCGCTCACTCATGGTTTTAGGAGCCTTCAGTCATTTTTGTGGGAACCACGATGTAGCCTTCTATTCTGTCTCCTATCAGTTCTGTTTTTTGCTTTAGTCGCAAATGACCTGTTAAGGCTTATGTTGCAGCGTATATTTCGTGGAGTGAGAGTTTGCGTGTTTTTATGTCTCCAACATACCCTATGCGCACAAAGATTTCTTGAATCTTGCTCCCAGTCTTTTGTGGGCATTGTGAGCGCCTTACGTGTGGATGATGGGTGTGCTCTATGACATTGAATCCTTCAGATTGGATTTTCTGTGTAAGTTTATTTGCACGAACTGTGAGTTTTCACGGTTTGCTCCTACGTTGAATGTTGAAGTTCGAGTTTACTTGCCTTATGATTTTTCTCTTAACTCTTTAACTCTATAACTTTATTTATATGAGTACATATGTTGTGTTGGGACTATGTATGGAGCTTCGAAGAGTTCAGCGAACGAGTGGCGGCACCTTCTTCGTCTGTCTGCCCAAGGATTGGGCTACGCGCACAGGACTTGACCGCAGTTCTGTTGTTTCTTTGTCTGAGACGGCTGACGGTCGGCTTATTGTTGATGCTAAGTACAGTGCGG
>Ga0315312_1000518_pt1 | contig 43336 bp, 52 predicted proteins | sample TDP7_MG_FD_203629 | JGI IMG/M metagenome (GOLD analysis project Ga0315312, IMG submission 203629) | Freshwater sediment microbial communities from Lake Towuti, South Sulawesi, Indonesia - TDP7 | ecosystem: Environmental > Aquatic > Freshwater > Lake > Sediment | place: Indonesia: South Sulawesi... | reverse complement strand
CCTCATCCACACCGGCAGCCGCGGACTCGGACACCAAGTCTGCTCCGACTACCTCCGCGTCATGGAACACGCCACCTACAAATACAAAATCCAAATCCCCGACCGCGAACTAGCATGCGCACCCGGAACGTCGCCCGAAGCCCAAGACTACTACGCCGCCATGGCAGCCGCCTGCAACTACGCCTGGGCAAACCGACAAATGATCACCCACTGGACCAGACAAACATTCCAAGACATCTTCCAAACCGACCCAGAAAACCTCGACCTCCACCTCATCTACGACGTCGCCCACAACATCGCAAAAATCGAAACCCACACAATAGACGGCCGCCCCACAAAAGTCTACGTGCACCGCAAAGGAAGTACTAGAGCGTTTAGCGCTGGGCATCCCGACATTCCGAAGGATCATCGGAACATCGGTCAAATAGTTTTGATTCCGGGTACTATGGGCACGAGTTCTTGGGTTATGGTTGGGACTCCGCGGGCGATGGAGGTTAGTTTTGGGAGTACGGCGCATGGGGCTGGGCGTTACATGTCGCGGACGGCTGCGACGAAGAAGTTTTGGGGTGCTGATGTCAAAAAGCGCCTAGAACAGCGCGGGATTTTGATTCGCGCGCAGAGCATGGTCGTGATCGCCGAAGAGAGTCCTGAGAGTTATAAAGACGTGGATGCTGTCGCAGAAGTAAGCCATCAGCTTGGAATCGCTACAAAGGTAGCTAGATTAGTGCCGATTGGCGTAACAAAGGGCTAATTTTATTTATATTAAGGGTTGAGACCGAAAATTTATATGAAGTTGGTTCGAGACGATAGTCGGGGATATTATTGATTCAAAGGATATGTGAGGAGTTATTCAAGAGATTTCTAACAGACTTCCAAGCTTTGGAATGTCTTAAGAAAGATTACATACAATATTTTACATCCGATTTGTTGACGTATTTCCATAAACTGGGTCAAACGCTCGGCTATAAAACCTATGGTAGCTATAACCCTTCCCCTGAAGGCACAGAATATTTAGTCGACCAATGTTGGTATGTGGAAGGACAATCAGGGATTTGGATGGAACTTGCCCTAGAACAAGAACTCAGTTATGACACTTTAGACAGTATAAAAGAGGATTTTGAGAAGTTGCTCGACATAAAAGCATTTGTTAAGGTAGGGATTTTCATACCTAGGAAGCCCGAGAGAGAGGATGTGTTGAAGCTGATGCAAGAGTTAATAGTGAGACATATGATTAACATTCCTGGCGAGCAGTACCTAATTATCTTCCTAACTTATCGTTCAGACGTAAAGCCAAAATCCCTAGAAATTGAAGGTCATAAGTTTGATTTCCTAGGTAACCGTGAAAGTTTGGGATCACGGCTTTATCCTTGGGAATGAGCAGTAGAAAAATAGCTCAGCTTGAATGTTGGTTCCAATCGGCGTGACTAAGGGTTAATATTTGTATCCGCGATGATCGAGCAGAGGACCTATTTTAAAAAAGTTATACTCGTATGCGGCCCACCATCTTTAAGAGAGCCTCGTATCTTTCTTTCGACCTCCAATTAAACTCTTCAACCTCCTATTCGAGTCGCCTGTTATAAGGCGAACCATGTTATTCGATTATACCTTTAAACTATTCGAAATAATGGTTATGAGGTTCGAATATTATCTTAGATAATGCGGTGATATGGCATGGTTAGAACGAATGGCAAGGAAGAAATGAATGGACAGCAAAAGCTCATGAGAGCTTTAAGAGGGCGGCCACTTAGCCATGGAGACCTCGTAAAGGAGACAGGGCTTGCCCCCTCTACCGTGAGTTATCATCTTAAACAGCTAACCAAGAAGGGGGTGCTGAAATGCACCGAGGAGAAACTGTATAGAATTGCTGACGAAGAAGAAGTTGAGCTTGCAATAATGAACTTACTTAGGGGAAGAAGGCTCACACAAGATGAGATTGTACGAAGTCAGGAGCTCACCGTTTTCTCTGGTGTGATACTTGAAGCCTTTGAGAGACTTCTCCTTAAAGGATTAATTGAAAAGGTACTGACCGTAAACCAGCCTGAAAGGTACAGACTGTCTTGGAGAGGCTGCCAAAAACTAGGTATATGCTACGTCTGCAACAAACCTTCCAGAGATGGGAGTGAAATCGGAAGTCATGTCTTGGAGGAGTTAGTAGGTTTATGGATAGAGAGCAGCGGCTTCATCCATCCTGAATGCGCATCGGAAATTCTAAGAGAGAACCTAGACTATGGAGATGTAGAGTATGGAAAAGAATGTTTCTGTGATTATTGCGGTCTTCCCTTATCACCCGGTACCTTACGAAACGTGATTGAGCGTGTTGAGGTCAAAGATCTTTCGCTATATCTCGTAGAAAGCGAAATGATTGCCTATAATGCATGGAAGGAAGTTTGGAGAAAGCAACAATGTTTTCCACCTATTGTGGATGTATATAGATTTATTGACACATTTTCTGAACTCGTTATGTTATTCGAGCACATTAAGGAAGGGGTCAATCTAACTTCTCCTGAAACTGCTGAGGACTATCATCCCTCAGCCCGGGCAAAGGAATTGTTTCCGATATGGCAGGAAATTCGGCGGGACAAAAAACGGTTAGCAGACAGAGTTATTGAGTTGCTCATCGGCCCGCAAGGTCTGGTTTACGAAAAGCTGCAACCCATAGGCGCATCCTCTGCTTATGTGCTCGTTAAGCCAGGAGAAAAAGCTGAGTCTGAGAAGCTCGAAGCTTGGCCGGTTGAAGTTGAAGGCGGAGACCACTCACTGGTAATCAGGGAAGGAAAAAAACGATACCATCCATATTGTGAAGCCCTCATTAAGAAGAGGAGCGAGTCTCAAAAGTTCCAAACTCTTACTCAAGAGGTTAATAAAAATGGAAATACCAATGTGTGAAGGCGATCTAAGAAGTTTCGCTATATGCCCTAGCTGTGGTATCGATCTAACAGAATCATTCCTGATAATGCTATCTAAGGTGACAGGGATCAGTGTAGAAGAGCTACGTAACGGAGCCATTAACGAGATAGTGTTCAAGCTGAGGATTGCGGAAATCACCCTAATGAAGGCCCGCATCTCCATTGAAGAGGATGAGATTACCGAGAAGACTCTCGTAAAGGTCACAAGCTTGCTATCAGAGTGGGAGCGGAAGATGCTGTTGCCCAAACTTACCCAAGATGAGCGGGAGGAATATGAGCAACAAATAGAGGAATGCAGAAGACAATTCGAGGACGAAAGGGAAAAAAGACGAGAGCTCGACCAGCGTTTCAAGGAAGCATGGAACCGCGTAAGAGAGCTTGAAGATAAGCTTGGACAGGTCCCATATTTCAAGGGTGAGGAGCAGGAGAAGTCTTTGATAAAGCAGCTCGAGGCAGTAGCTCGCCATATCGACGATGAGTTCACGCTGAAAAATGAAACAAGCCTCGGTGAGGATATCATCTGTAAGGTCATAGACAATGGTCAGATAGTGGGTTGCATAATTATTGAGAGCAAGAACGTTAAGAAGTGGAAGAATGAGTACATTGAGCAGCTGAAAACCGAGATCCGGCGACAAGACGCTGTGGACGGGATCCTCGTCACTATGGCCATGCCTGCCAACGCCCTCCATAAACATTTTCATGTCACCAAAGAGGGGTTGTGGGTTGTCAGCCCGGAGGCCACAGCTATCGCATATCGAGCCAAGCGAGACTTCCATGTCAGCTTAAGACGAGCTCAGCTATCAGAGAAGCAGGCGACCGAGGCCTTAAGACTCTTTCAAGAACGGGTGTTTTCAAAAGGCTATCTTGGGAAATTTGAGGATATAATGGAAGCTGCAAACAATGTTGAAGCCGCAGCGAACACCATTCAAAGTTCTGTGGAACGCAGATGCACCACGCTCCGAAAGCAAGCTGAGGCAATTAGAAATCGCATTGAGGAACTAAAGAAAGTGCATGATGAGATCATAGAGCAGGTCAAGGGCTATGTAAGCAGCGCCAGCCAGAGGGATGGTTATAAGGAAAAATAAAATAGTTTCATGTGCTTTGTTCTCTTTTGTCATATTGGCGTTAGTGGTTATCCCTGTTTATGCACAGACTTATACTCGGTCTTGGACGGTAACCGTAGTTAGACGAGAAAGCTTCCTTATCTGGTCATGGGAAAAAGTAGAAAACAAAACCATCACCGTAACGATCTCGAAGGCCTTTTACGACTATTGGAAGAATGAGCGATTAAGACGGTATGGTGGAGAACGATTTAGATCATTCTTGGAATACATTCCCTACGAAAGATGGTTAATATCTGTCAGCGTTGAATCCGAGCCTGTTAAAAGCATGGTTACTCAGCTGAAAGCTCTAGGGCTTAACGAAACAAACTACGTAAACGCTGTTTCCCAAATTGCATCCCAGATGGAATATGCGCACGGGCCTGATAAATTCGCATTTGAAACAATGGTTGACTGGAAGGCTGACTGCGACGGATTTTGCGCTTTCGTAGCGTCAATTCTTATAGCAAGTGGATACAAAGTTGTCTTACTCTTCTACCGTGAGGCTCATCATGAACAAATAGCCGTACACTTAGAAACGAAGCCATCCCAAACATCTGAGCGTTACCTAATTTATTGGCTTGACTATAAAGGTATAAGGTACTATCCGTTAGAGTGTGCAGGGCAGAATCCTAATTGGAGCTACAACTATTGGAGAGTAGGAGAATTACCCGAAGACTTTGTAGACGAGTTTAAGACGGTATGGGTGTACAGCGCCTGAAGCCCTAATTTCCTTTATCTTCAAAGAACGGAAAAAGGCAATTAAAGACTTATAAAAGATGCAGGAAACTTATTTTTCGTGGTCGAGATTGTCAGAGGAGAAAATAGAGCTCTACGTCGTTCCTGACAAAACCTCCGTCTACCCTTTCACGATAGATGAAGCTTTCATTGCCAAGCTAAAGGAAGAAAAGAAGTTACCGAAGCTTTCGGAGCTACTGAAGAAGCTCAAAGAGGATTTGGAGGCGGCTGGCATAAAAGAATGGGAAACCACCATAGAGACGTACCTAGAGGTCTCTAGCGGCACAATACTTCCAGGCGGAAAAGCAGGCATCAAAACTACGATAAGGTTGTTGAGCAAAGCTACATAAGTTCTGGCTTAGAATTTCATGCGGGATGGAGGTTAGTTCCAATAGGCGTAACAAAAAGATAGCTATGTTTTCGTCAATTTTGTGTGTTATTTCTAACTTTTCCTTTCTATTTCTTTGATTTAGCCCACTCTGGAAAAATCATAGAAACCGTCTAGTGGGCGAGTAGCAAATAGTAAAATAAGGAAGCCTTATTTTCAGTGTCCCAGTGACGACATAAAGGGTATACCACATGTGCGTGGAAGTTGAGGTATCTTGAAAAAGGAAACAAGTTCGGCAGTTTCTACTTTGCTTTTTTCTGCAGCGTTTGTGCTGGGTCTCTTAATTCGCGATTTCACAGGAAGAGGGCTTTCACTCACCCTAGCTTCGATAGGAATCTATCTCTTTGTTCTATCCCTTAATCCATCAACCCGGGTATTGAGAGTCGCTGACGCTTCGCGTGACAGATTCGTTGCTTTGGCGTGCACCTTGACCTTTCTTCTCTCCGGTATGGCCTCGAACTTGGTTTTTCCGGCATTGATTGAGACGAACCTAACGGGTGGGTTGCTTGTATTTTTCATCTTTCTTACTTTTGCCGTTTTGATTTACGCTGCGTTCAGGATATTACAGCGAATCTTTTACTGGGATAAGCTGTTTACGAATATCCGCAGCGTCAGTGATTTCAGCAGGCGCGACAAATACGAGCGCGTAACCAACGCTATGATTCTAACGTCCGCTTTTCTTGGACTGGATAGTGCGGACATAACTAATGCCCTAGCAATGGGCACAGCCGCCTTAACTTTGGTGGCTTCAAAAATGGCAAGGATATTCAGAAGAGCAGAAAAGCCGCTAGCACTGAATTTGGACGATAAACTGTGGGAGCGCGCTTTTCATGTACTGCAGTATCGCCAAGGACTTGCCTTTCTATCAGTTGCATTTACTTCTGGGCTACCATTCTTGTTCTACTCTCATTCAATCGATCTGCTTGCACTGGATTGGAGTCAGGTATTCGGTTTGCTAATATTCACCGCTCCTGCTGTGGCAGGTCTCTTTCTCATTCGGCTTCCGGTTAGAGTGAATCGTATTACGAAGTCAAAACTCCGAAGATGGCTCGTTCCTGCTTCTTTCGCTTTGCCCGCCCTTGGCGTGGTCTTTGCTTACTATTCATCAATACTGCTTCCCAAGGAGCTGAAAGCAGTATCAGGAACAGGCGTGGGTCTCGCTTGGCTACTTGCGTCCGCTCCCTTCTTCTACGGCTTTCCAGTGTTTAAGGCAATCTCATGTAGTGAAGCTGATGACTTCGATGGTTTTGTTCGGTGGTGTCGTATTCTTGCATTAGCTCCAAGCCCGATAATTGGTATTCTCATCGTAATGCAACCGCCGAGCGGAGCCTTCAACCTAAGCTTTCTGCTTCTCGATGCAGGGCTTGTCGCTACTTTAACCTCAGGATTTTATGTGTTAATGTCATATGTGGTTGCTGGTGCAGTGCTTTCATGGGAGAAACGTTACAATATGCGATTAGACGATTTGTTGCAGCAATTTGCTGGACCACATAACTCTTTCTTTTTCCTTGCCGCTTTGGGGCTCGGGATGCTTCTTCCGATCGTAATTTGGTTTATTAACTTTCGCTGGTTCTTTACTTTTGGTCCTAGTGCAGTTTTGATAGCAGGACTCTGGACGGCTTTTGTGGCGGCATCGATCTTATCTAGAATTGGGGCGACAGCATCGTCTTCAGTTAAGGTCGCGGCAGCATGTTCAACTGGGTCTGTGTTATTCTTGGTCACGTTCAATTTCAGCATCGTGGGATTGGACACAATGTTACGGTGGTTGATTTCGCAAGGTTACTTGGTTATCTCCAGTTTAGTTGGCGCATCGATTCTGGGAGCAGCAGGATCGCTAGCTCTTGCCCGGATGTTCAAGCGCCTACCAAGGTAACGCACAATTCATTTCAAATTTGTTAACTAAATTATCAGCAATCTGCATACTCATAACTTATTTTTTTGGGGAACTTTATGCCTAAACTCATTTTGAAGTTTGCATGGTGGTATGCTGGTTGGAATACTGTCCTTCTACAGAAAAGGATTTTTAAAAGTTTCTTGGTTAAGTGATGGAGATCGAAGGGACAAGATTTGAAGCGCCCTATATCGGCTTTAGCTTTAATGGCGACGCTATTTGCCTCAATGCTTAGTTTAGCATATCTTGTGCCCTCAGCCCAAGCAGGCGTTGCCAGTCAAGCACTAGAGGTTGCTAGTGAAGGAGGATTGGTTTGGTTGCAATCTCATCAGAATCCCGATGGAGGATGGTCCCACTATTACGCAGGTTCGAGGTCGGTTGGTTATGAAAGTGGGCGGGTTCTTACGTATCTAACGCTCGCTGGTATCAATCCTGATGAGCAATTTGTAAGTAGAGCAATTCATTATACTGAAGAGCAATTGCTTCAAGAGCTAGCGAATATGAAACCTAGTATGTACAGTGTTTTGGAAATGATGTTTGGCTTGGCTAGTACTGGTAAAACAGTAAGATCTTCTGAAGCATTGAAGCACGGGTGTCAATGGCTGACACGAGTTCAGCTGAGCGATGGTAGTTGGGAAAGCAGTTATGTTAATACTGCATGGGCAATGGCGTGCTTGATGAAAAGTGGGAACTCAAAGCTTCAGGATACAGAAATTCAAAAAGGATTGGCTTACATTTTTTCTAGGCAAAATTGGGATGGGGGCTGGGGTTACGATTTGGCAGAGGGTCATATTGTAATGTGGTTAACGCTTGGAGGAGTTGTTAGTACCGAGGATCCAAGAATTCAACGAGCCGTAGATTACTTGATTAGCAGGCAGCATAGCGATGGGTCTTGGTCCTACCAGCCTAGCTCAGTTTGGCACTACGTCGACCTAACGTCCGTATGCTCGATAGGTTACGCCATGTGTGGTAGGTCTCTTGAAAATCCATCGTTTCAAAAGGCTTTGAGATTCATTCTGAGTCGTCAAGAAAATGACAATGGATGGCGAAACGTGCCTTGGGAATGCGAGGATATTCACGCAACCGCACCAGCGCTAGGCATGTTAGCAATTGCGATCACGCCAGAATCGATCCCACCACCAAATGAGAAACCACATTTCGGCGAGGAATTTCGAAAAATGTATGCCGCAGAACATGTGCCTGAACTTCTCATTTGGTTGATTCCCTTACTTCAATCTGGGGTATTGCCTTTTCTTGTGAATTTTGGAATTTATATCCCTCCAAGCTTAAGACCTAGGGTAAGAAGGCTGTTTGTTCACGGATTATGGAAAGATACAAAACCAGATATTAATGGGCAATTGAAGGTAAACAATGTAACAGTAGTCAAAAACGTTGTCAACAAAGAGGTTTTAGTGTTTACTTAGTATAAGAGATCAAGGGTTAAGATAATACTTGGCATTATTGATGCATTACTCCAAGCTCTTGATAGCGAGATCAGAGAACTTCTAAAAGGTCTGGACTGAATATGAATAAAGCCGAAAAGATAGAGGACGCAAGAGAAAGGCTCAACGCTGCAGAAAGCCGTCTTAAAGAGTTTGATTACGCAGGAGCCATGTTCGAAACCCAAAGATGTATCGAACTTTCGGTTAAGGCACTTCTTGATAAACTAAACATAAACTATGAGACAAAAGAGGGTAGAATCCCTCATGATGTTAGCGATAAAACTCCTGTTACATTTGAAAAGCTTAGACCGTACCTAAAGGATTACGAAGTTAATCCAACCAGAGCAGAATTGGCTAGGGCTGCGGTACTCCTACGATTCCTAACCTCAATCAGGGAATATCTGGAATTCGGTGTAAGTGATTTAGCAGATTCTAAAGAAACATTCAACTCTGTATTTTCTAAAACGTTAGCTAGTATAATTGTTGAGTCGGTAAGATTTTCTCATTGGAGGATTTATAATCTAATTTCCCAAATAAGGAAATTATGAGATAGAGGAGCTCAGATTTACATTATAATCGCATAACTTTTCCATGTGAAAAATTTCAAGCTCAAGAAACTTAACTTTTCACTCTCAGTTGGCTTATGTGGAAAAGCAAAAATAAATTAGCCAATAGCACATAGTTTACAAGGTGAAGATCATGGCTAAAAAAAAGAAGAAGACGTTTGAAAAATTAGAAGCCGCTGGGACCGAGCCAAGGGAAGAAGAAGGTTAGGGAATCGATTTTCCAAGGATCGTCTGGAGTATTTTGGTGCCAAACTCCTTAACAATTACTGTCCCTATCGCAGCTAACAACGCTGTCATTTTTTCATTTTTTCTTACCTGGTATAGAACTCTTATCCTCTGTATTGCTTTTGGACGTAAAACAAACTGCCATGATAAGCTTGTTCTGCCTTCTTCCTGACAGCTTTGCGCATCAGGTATCGAGTCATATTTGAAGCTTTCCCAGAGGACCCACCATCTTTTCAGAACAGGCAAAATGATTTTAACCTTGTACTCATCATCCTCATGAAACTTAACGTTAACATCTTCATATTTTGTAAAATCGTCTCCAACGACCCAACAATCACCAAATCTATCGGCGAGATCTCCATAGTCGTACTCGACGGTGAACTCGTACTTTTCTTCGGGACCTATTTTAGGTTTAGGTTTAAGTCTTATTTTTGTAAAGCCATCCTTAGGAATTCTATTATATTCGACTGAAGCTTTAACATTTAAAATCTGATTTGTTTCTTCTACAACGAAGAAAAAAGGGAGAACAAGATCTTTATTGGTTAAATTTTCTAGTATCCAAGTTCTTTTAATATGCGCGCCTCCAGCCTTATTTAAATCATAGATCTTAACTACACTCCTCTTTATCTGCGCCTGATTTTCTGAAACCATATATAGGCAACTCCATTGCTCCATTATCATAAGTCTGAATTAGATACTAAAAAATTGCCAGTTATCAGTCATTCTCTTATTTTATCTGTGCCAGCCATTTTCTTTCTTGGGGTGAATTCGCGATCCTTGTTGACTTAATAAATAGAATAAAAGTCCTCAGTTGAGCAATAGTTAAGGGTTAACTAATCAAACTGCAATTAGAAATTCCAAAAATAAAAATGAGCTAGCTTAGAAGTATGTGAACCATTCGATTAGCGAGCTACAGAAAAGAGAGAATCACGGGGTAAAGCGAGCTAAGTTACTTTGTTACTCGGGGCAACCGTTATCTAATCGTCCATTTTATGACGATGTTATCTTAAAGCAGCTTGATACCTTTCTTGTGTAAAACCCTAGAAACTCTTGAATGTTACGAAAGTGTGTTGATGCGGTCGCTGAAGTGAGTCACCAAGTTGGTATAGCTACGAAAGTGGCTCGGTTAGTTCCAATCGGTGTGACCAAAGGTTAGCAAGATTTTAATCGATTTAGGGAGTTACTTTTCATGTAGGAGGCTTACTATGGGAAGACCAAGAGTTTTCATGAAGGGAAAAGGGTCCAAGAGGTTTAAACCTACATTCAAACGACCATTTGGATACTGCCCTAAGTGCGGAGGCGCAGTTTACCCAACTGGCAAAATGAAGAGGGTGCCCGCTGAAATAGAAGCCAACGTCGAGGTTTCAACATCTCCAGTTGGCGTCAAAAAACGATGGAACTATGAAAACGAGTTTAAGTGCAAAAAGTGCGGCCGTAAATGGGCTGAATCGCAAATTGTCATAGATCTCAACAGTTCGTGGGAAAGTCCATGAATATCCATGCCATAAATTATCAGTTGCAGATGGAAATTTATATGAAAGTTGCTTGGTTGGTTTCGATTGGCGTGACTAGGCTAATTTCTCTAATTTCATTTGTTTCGGCTTTGAACTAAGGGTAGACTTTGACTTAAACCCCGTTTTTTCTAGGATATAGAGGGAATGCCTAGAATCTGGTTTATGATATCTTGCATCTCCCAAGGAATCTTTCGCTGACCCCTCATTTCATTCACTATCTGGGTTCTAAATTGTTCATAGGCAAGTCCATATGTATATTTTCCCAAAAATAGCCTTAGCAATTCTCTCCCTGGCAGCATGTCCACCCACTTTCCATTGGCGATTGTTTCATCAAACTCCCTAATCTTATTTCTAACAAGCTCTCCAACTTGTCCTGGACCTAAAGCACATGTAATTTCTCTCGCTATCTCTTCCGCTCTATCGATAGCTTGTTTCTCAACGTCTGGAAAACCGATCCTAAAGTAAATGTTTCCAGTCTCCGCGTTTAAAGTGAAATTAACCATTTTGGAAACGAACCTTTCTCTATTCTCTATCGCAACTTGTTTCATCTTCTCAAAAACATCTTTGGGGTCCGGGCAAAGACTAGGCCCAAAATTCCTTGTTAGTATCGCATGAATTATATCAAAATCTAGCAGATAATTTTCGATATGATACTTGCTCCATACAAAAAGCCTGTTGTTTCCCATTTCTACTAGCTCTTTTCTTTTTTCCTCGCTCAAAAGTCTCTATCTCGAATTGCAAAGAAAAAGTTGAACTTAGTGGACGTCCCAAGCAATTCCAATATCTTTTGGCTAACGCCCATTATATTGCTAACAGGTCCAGAACTCACGAAAGTTATTTTTCCCTCATATTCGTTGAACAACGTATCGAGAATAAATTTATCAGCTTCCTCTGTACCCTCTAAGAACACAATTCTTTCTCCAAGGGTGATTATGCCTACGTCTCCAGCTACGGCTTTAAATGTCCCATATTTTTCCCGATCGTCGAATACTCTAGTAATTTGATTCGACCCAGAGTAGTTATCGAGACGGAACAATTGATCGTAATCAACGGAATCCATAATTCCGAAGGAATGCGTTGCTATCCAGAATTGATTGTTAGGTCCTAAGCTCTTTAGTTGTTCGACTATCTTCCTCTCTACTTCCTGATTAAGGTGTAGGTCTGGCTCATCAAACAGTATGATCGAGTTCTTTAGATTTAACTTAAGAAGTTCTGTAAATACAAACAGTATCTCCTTTTCCCCGGAGCTTAAGTTATCTACGTCAATCTCTCCATTGGGAGTACTAACAATTATTTTCAACGGAGAACTTGAAAAATCAACGTAGGCTAGCTTTTTTGGTGGGAGGAGTTGTGCAAAGATTTTTTTAATCGGCTCTAAAGAGTCGCCAACGTCTTCAACACCCACCTTCCTTTTCTCATTTTTCACAATAAAGTCTATCTTTTGTAGGTCTTTCATGGCTAATTGTGCAATATAATCTTTAGTCATCTCAAATTTTCCTTCAGCGTACACAATTCTTCGGCGTTTTTCTTCTGGATCGGAGAAGCCACCAATGCTAATGGTAGTTATACTTTTTTTCCTCATTACTCTTAAAGGATTCAGATATTCGAAAACGCCAACGCCTGGGAACGATTTGCGTTCATCGTAAGAACGAAGTAACAAGTATAGTTCATCTGGGCGATTTTGTTGGATGATATTTCCATTTTTTCCAATTCTTATGGATCCTGATAGTTCGCTTACAGACAAACTACGATTGTGAACTTTTTGAAGATACTCTTTTTCCTCGGGATAGACTTCAAACTTGATCGTTATCTCGGCAAAAGGTGCATTTACATTCACTACACTGGGATCTGCCCAAGTAGAATAATAAGGTCCGAGATTTTCTTTAAAGTAAGCAATTGCCTCTAACACAGAGGATTTTCCTGTACCTTGTCCACCTGCGATAACGACGACGTTTGGAATATTTTGCATCTCAAATTAGATAAGAGATTTATAATTTCTAATGAACAATTCTTTAATTTTCATTTTTCATCATCTACACGGGCATTTCACAAAGCTTAATGAAAAAGCATCTCATAACTTTAATGATTCAGAAATTATTTTAATAGGCATAACAAAGGGCTAGTTTAATCTTCTTATTCTAATTACGGACTCTTACCTTATCGTTACTTCAAGAAGCTCTTTGATTAAGTTCACTCTTTTCTCATCTGTTTTCAAATTAAGCCACGTTCTTTTGTCCGCATCTTTTCTAATAGTCTTAACCTTCTCTCTACATATGCGAGCTATATGTTCCGGCACTGTCTGAAAATCTATGGTCAGAATTCCGTCGCTGCCGACCAGGAGAAATGCTTGCCCACGTCGTCCTTCCTTCGTTAAGACATTAAATGTAGCCAGCTTGCCTTGCCCAAATCGGATTGTCCAAAATAGGTCGGAATTTAGGTTTCAGGTTTCTGTTGAATTTAAGTAGGGATACCGTATCCTATACAGTATGGTGTATCATCGGGTGATGTGTTGCATACCGAAGACTTGAAGAACCTCATGCGTTTGAATCTTTAGCTTCGAGGCTTTTCTTGATAAGTCCTAGCCACTCGTTCTGATCTCTAATTTCGATTCCCGCTTTTTCTGCTGATGTCTTACCTTCCAGACTCATATGTAGTCTAATATGGTTGTAGTAGATGTCTTACATTGGCACTATGGGCGTTTCTTCAGTTTTCAATCCTCTCATAACCTTCTCTCTATCCCGTCTTGTACCATGCAATCTTTCGATTAGGTTGTTGTTCATGTCTCCATCTAGTCTTATGTGGCTGATGTGTTCAGTTCTTGGCTTCTTTAGGGTGAAGAACTTTGTTGTAAGCATCTTTGTATGCGTGTAGTCCGTCGGTTATGATTTTCTTAGGCTTTTGTCCTTTAGCCATCGTCTGAAATGGCTATATTAGTACTTCCCTGACTATTTTGAGTTTAGACGATTATATGAACAAAGACGTCTATGTTGTGATAGGCTTCTTTTAAGCTTCTTTTTACTAAAAATCTTGATTTTAACCTTAATTTAATAAAAAAGCATATTACAAGGAGATTGAGGAGTTAATTAAGATGGATAGGGGTCGTAAAATTTGGTTTTATCTCGTCAATATAAAATTACGGAGTTTCTATCCTTCAATTGCCAATGGAGAAATTTTAACAAAGAAGTCAGTTCGCTTTATTTTAATATCGAATTTAAGATTGGGACCAAATTCAAGAAAAACTTGGGAAAGATAATGCAAACACGGGTAGCCCAAGCTATCAATATCGCTACAATGTAGTATCAATGGTTGCCCACTTCTTAATTTTCTCCCTCCATCCCGATTAATCTGTCTAATTTTGGCTGGATTATATTCAACCGCCTGGTATTCAGGTATTTCATCTTCTTTAAACCCACTTTCCATGACGGCTCTTATTGCATATTCTGGTTTCATTGGGTAGTTTGGGATAACGTAAAAACTACTTAACCCAATATCTATGCCTGAATCGCGTGCTAAAAAGTTTATAATTGATGCTACCTTGATGAGGCTGAGGCATGGTGGACCAAAAGCTGCTAGGAAAATCAACTTAATTTGTTGATTAAGATGACTTAGTCCAACACAAGCGTAATTGAGTGGTGGTACTCCCTTACCAATGAATAATATTACACTTGAAGGCAGGATTGTACTCATAAATGGCTTGTGTTCTATTTCTTCTATACCTTTGCGTCTAGCCTCAGCCACATCTTTTAACCATAAAATGAATGAATACACTTCATTTCTTAGTTCTTCCATCGCTTGGTAGTTTTTGGCTTTTAATCGCATTAACAGATCTTCAATGAAACAAAGGAGGCCTTCGTTGTAGATTATGAGGTATAACGCTTCATATTGAGAATAAATTGTCTTCAAAAGTCTTGTTATCTTTTGGTAGGCCATTAGTTCATTGGCATTTAAGGCATACCGACCTGCGTAAAAAAATACTAGCGCATCAAGTGCATTTCCAGTTAAATATTCTCCGCCTGCTTTTGTGATACGCATAGTTGCGGCTCTAATAAAGATTCGGGCCATAAATTCGTCGTATTCGTCGCTAGAACGAGGCGCACGCTCAAAAAAAGTTTTTTTATTCTCAACAATTTCCTTAACGCTTCTCTCATCAGAAAATTTTACTTCTATTTTATTCATCGGAAGTACACTCTTTGACTCCATTATCGCAGTCCTTTGTCGTGTGTTTACAACCCTAGTCGCCATCATCAACTTCCATCTTTTGTAGAGCCACCACACTATTTTTGCGACAAACATAAAAAAGAATGAGGCAATTGCTTGCTTTAAAGAAAGAATAATTTCCAAGATACGAGAAGCTAAACCTGCGACAGCTTCCCCCAAAGAGAAGGCGCCAACCAAAAAAGTAAGGGGTTATTTAGGTAAAGCCTTGTAATAGCAAGAAAGCTTACTACAAACGATCTCAACTGTACCAGGCTTAAACGCACCGAAGTTATCAACGGTCACTTTTTCTTTGCAAACTGCACAGTGCAGTTTTCCCTTCTTATACTCTTCGAGAAGATTAACTTCTTTAAGGGCTCTTTCGAGACCAGCCTCATCAAAGATGTAAGTTTGCTTTAAAACGTGGAGGGTCTCACTTAATGTCATCTTTCGCCTCTCCAACAATACATGTTAACAAATTAGGTAAATAGCCGTAGTTGTCTTCTATTCGCGTTTTTCTTATAAAATTTTCTGTTTAATTGTTAAACTCTTCATCACTTTTTCCTTTAGCGAAAATCGAGATCCCATGGTTTTTGGGGGGTTTTATGATTTTGGGTATTATTTTGGTCATATATTTAGATGGTTCTGTTGCATATTTATTCTCTCTTTAGGTGGGAGAGGACAATACCTACATCGATGTGGACGTGCTTCTGTCGGTAACGGACACCCTCGAGTCACTCTAGGCATGGAAATTCACCATATAATTTTCCTACTTCTGTAGAACCTCAAAGGATTTGAACATAAGAGCTAGAAAATCTAAACACGGTGGCAGAACGGCCGCAGTAATTCGCCCACGCCAAACTCCTATAGTTTCCGATCGTAGATTCCCGGCAAGCGAAGATGTGGACTTAACATTGAGGAAATGGTTTTGACCCTTCTACCATGCGGGCAACGTTAGTACCTACCAGTTTTGGACAACCCGCTTTAGACAACCCTAAAATGGACAGAACCGTGTAACAAAAGGTTAATTTTTCTTTTTTATTTTAATAAATGAAAACAAAATACTGTTTGCTGTTGGCAAATCGTTGGTTGATTATTTTTTATGTGTTATTTTTTAGTCGTGTCGGTTAGTCTTTAAGCCCATAAAGTCGTATTTAACTTCTAAAAAGAGCCATGATTCCAGCTGATAGTATGGCGCCAGACGCTAACCACCAGTCACTAAAAGGATAGCCAAAGGAAATGTGAACCACTAATGCTATCACATATGCTATTCCAAATCCAAAGAGGATAGATAAGAGAACCACTATAGGCTTAGTTCGAATGATTCTCATCAACAAATGTAGGCGAGGTTTTTCAACTGGAGGAAATGATTTAATGGTCGAAAATTCCTCATTCACCTTAGCCAATTTGTCTAAAGTAGGTTCATAAAAGAGATATAATAAATGCGCTAGGAATTTGCAAACTACCTTAGCATCTTCTTTCTGAGCGAACGCAAGAAGCCGATTTTTAATATTTTCATGTAAAGTCCTCAATGGAGCACAAAGTGTTTTATCGCATAGCACAGAATCTTCTTCAATCCTGTTGAGGTAGTATTCCACATGTTTTAGAGCTTTGCGCAGCCGTTTGATCGCCTTGTCTCTATACGACTGAACCTGAGTCCTCGTTAAATTTGGATTAATACGGTTAAGTTCTCTATATGCACAATACAAATCCTCAAATGTATTCATTTCAAATGTTTTTTCAGGAAGTATAATAAGCAAAAAAAGGAAACTGAAGATCGCTGCAAACATCGTTATAAGGACCGCAAGACCAATATAAGGACCAGTGTTGAGAGTGATTACAATTAATACGATTATAGAAACGATCCAACCTATCACTCGGTTCCATTGACTCTTATTCACTTGGTCGATGGAGTCAAAGAAATTTTCAAGCTCGCTCGTAAATTCGTCCGAAACTTGACCCACAATCGTGCACCAACAAAATCCGTTTCAAGAATTATAACTTTAACAAGAAATAATAACTATTTTTCCTCTAATAATTTTATTCCATTTTCAAAATCGATGTAAACAGAGTGGCAGAGTTCAGAACCCTATTAAAAGATATAATTGACACATGGAATAAAGCGATAGGTTGTTCGTCCAAAGATGTGTAAGCATAAGGAAGAAAGATCAGGGGATGCTACTTGCCCGAAATAAAAATTGTAAGAAGAAAATTGGATAAAGGCGATATAGATAAAATTCTCCCAGCTTATCAAATCATAAAGACAGAAATAAAGTCAGCAAATTATGGAATTATCAAAGCTGAGGAATTAGGACTCGAAAAGATAAACGGTGTGGTATGTGCAAATCCTATACCTGATGTAAGAGTTAACGTTGCCATAGGATCATCAAGTTATTTCGGCAATCACATGAAAATTCATGTACATAACCAAAAAACTGGAAGTTCTGCTTTTGGTAGCGTAGATTTCTATGCTGTTATTGGAGGCTTCCCTAAGTCCTAAATCAAATGAAATTCTTGACGATTCCTAAGTGAAAAAATTAGGGAACATTTCGACTTGTTTTTCATCCTTAAAGAAATGCTTTTTTACACAAAGGGCTTTTAAAACTTAAAGTTAATTTCTTGGATGAAAGTAGTTTTTAAGGATGGAGGAGGAAATTTTGGCTAATACTGGTGTCATAGGTGCTGGAATAGCATGTATAGTTGCCGGATTTTTTCTCCGGGTGCTTCCAGTAACAGTAGAAGAATATACACTTACTTATGGAGGAGAAACACTCCGTTTAGGTAGAGTAGCCTATCCATTTGAGTATGTTGGGGTCTTGCTTTTAGTCATAGGACTCATTCTTCTTATAGGGGGTGCATTTGCTGGAGCAGGAGAGAAGAAAGTTGCGCCCACACCAGTTCCTAGTCCCCAACCTATCCGACCAATAGAAGCACCTGCTCCAACTCTTAAAATAATACGTTGCCAAAACTGCGGAGCCGAAAATCCAAGCGAAGCCGTCTACTGCCATGAATGTGGTAATCAACTTAGAAGTTAAGCAGGAGAGTAGCAATGAGTTTTCTTAAGAAAGAAGATGTCATCGGAAAATTGGTTATAGATACTGAGGCTAAGATTATTGGAACTGTCATTAATGTTACTATGGGAACGACAGAAGAAGGAACAACACTAATTGTTCAATGCGTGATAAAGACTTTAAAGAAGCAACTCAAGCCAGATCACGCCAAACTATATGCCATGTTGTTAGAAGACGTGAAGAAAAAACATACAACCTATGCAACGCCTGAATGGAGACTTGCTAAAGACATATCCAAAGCATTAAATGTATCCTTTCAGGACGCATTGACGGGTGATAATTTAGTAGCCTACGCCCGAGCTATAGGATTTGAAATTCCCTTCTTGGAAATAGAAAAGAAGGCGGAAGCGACAATGACAATACCCGAGAGCAATATTGCTATAGTAAAAGACGTTATACTAACAAAGACTCCTATTGAACTACCAGTCATGCTTACAACTGAAGAAAAAGTACGGATCTGCCCGTCATGTGAATATCAAAATCCGTCTTATGCTAAGAATTTCTGCATAAAATGTGGTGCAAAACTGGGGTGATATTTGGTGCTATTCGATGTAGGTTCGGAGATATTTTTACGTAGGTTTAAGTTTTCAAAATGAGACTAACGCGGAACTTCCCATTAGTTGTCTTATAAGTCGATTGGAAAATTTTCATAGCCATAATATATAAGAAAAATTAATGATTCTCTAACTAGATGGCTTTTTGTTATGAACGACAAGATTCCTGCAAAAGAGAAAGGTGGCTTATTAGAGGATATGGTAGCCGATGTCTTTCGAGGATGGGGTTTTGACGTTGAAACAAGGCTGAAAATGAAAGATAGATCAGATGTAATCCATGAAATAGATGTATTGGCCTCAAAGAAGGAAGCTTTTGGAGTCATTAACATAGCGATAGAGTGTAAATACGTTAAAGAACCTATTGACATCAAAGAAATCAGAAACTTTCACGATAAGCTTGACAATCTTGGGTTTACCAAGGGCATTTTCGTTTCCACAGCAGGATTTACAAGCGAGGCTACCGCACATGCTAAGTCTTTGGGAATTGAAACTTGGGATTTGGCAACATTACAAGAAAAGACGAGGGAAATTTCTGCGCCTAAGGCAATGGTGATACATGATGCCATCCCGTTAAACTCCTCGATGGATGCCTTTATGATTTCGAACCAACTTCCAAATGGAAATCTTCTGCAACTTGCCGATTCAGCTACGGTACGTTATGTCCCATTTTATTTTGTTGATTATCATTGTTTTTCACAGTCAAAAGTTGGAGGGACTGTAGTTACCTTAGAAAGCAAAGGTAGAGTGGCTATTAATGCATCGGATGAACAAATCTGGGATTCAGCAACTTATGCGGGAGTAACTCCTTTTCTAGCTAGGGGCGGGCAAATAATTGACTGTTCATGTTTGAAATCTCAAACATTAACAGAGAAGGACTTTCATATAGATCCAAAGTTAATCAATCCTACACTTCAAGTCGTTCAATTCAAAATGACACCAACTCAAGCTAAAGCGCTTGCCCAAAGGGAAATCTCGAAGCACCTTGCCCTAAAGTACGAATATTACGTATACAAACATAGAAAAACTTGGAAAATCATTAAGCCAGTCAAAAAAGATGTAGAAATAACCAATTGCCAGTTCTGCTACATACCCATAACAGACCTCAATCTAAAGGTGAAAGACAAACAATATTATCGCTCTATCCAAGCGGCTACGCTTAAGTTTCTTAAAGATGAAACTGGGGTTTGCAAAATTTGCCAAAAACCCTCCGTCGTGATCTGCGAGAACTGCGGAACTATTGTTTGCAAAGAACACTGGAAACAATGCGAAGTTTGCAAAAAGAATCTATGCGACAACTGTAAAATTTCAATAGGATTTATTCTCAAAAAATACTACTGTCCAGAGCATCGACCGAAGTAAGTCATCAGGTCGGAATAGCTACAAAAATAGCTAGTTTGGTACCGATCGGTGTAACATTAGTCGTGATTTTTTCCTCTTCTTTAATTAAACATTCAACTTAACATCATCGATGTCGAACCCACTCTTAAAAAACACGACAATGATCGAGTAAGAATGTAAATATACAAGCTATTCTGCCCTATCAATTTAGGGGCAAGGAGATATGAGTGCACATATTCCCTACACAGGCTTAAAGGAAGGCGAAAAATTGTTATGGTATGGTAGGCGAAGCCTAATCTCCTATCTCGGAAGAATCATGATTGCTGTAATTCTCGTCATCCTGACGCCTATACCCTTCTTCGGTTTCATATTCTTGATAATAGGCATCATACTTATTTTGTCAGCTGTTGTTGGAGCTGGGGCGAACGTCTACTATGTCACCAACATGAGGGTTATCCAAGAACACAGGCTTTTCGGCAGGTCTATTAAGGAAACAACGTTGGATAAGATAACTGATATAGTATTCAATCAAGGCTTCTTTGGCAGACTAGCGAATTTTGGTTCCATACATCTCCATACCGCAGGAACCGGATTCCTAGGTATAGATTTTCGTGGCATCAGAGACCCTCTCCTAGTCAGAGGTTTAACAATCAATGCCAAAGATGAATATCTCAAGCAGTCAAAGTAAGAGAATATCAAAGCTGGCAATTTATAATCGCCTAGGCCATCCCTCCATGCCAAAAAATGCCATGAATTTGTTTCCCTAGTTTCTTTACTTCTAATAAAGTTGGATTTGCAACTATAGGATGGAACAAAGTACGCTAAAGAAATCTTCGACCTAGTTATTCTCTTTGGAGAGGCTTATGCTTGCACAGGCGAAATAGAGTTTACCGACACTCTGAAGCTAAAGTAGAATATTCTCAACAGGTCGTTCAAGAAGGTCAGGGCATTTAATGCTAGACTAGAGGTAAACCCAGTACTTGGAAAAATAGAGACGTTTCTAGGTGAAGAGATCCCGCTTTAGTAACTTGGATTTGATAAGATATAATTTTGGCATTTTCCATGAGAAGCTTTTGATCACGTAGGCGTATAGGGCTGAGTTACCCTTACTGTGGGGTGGATGCTCAAGCGTAATGATTGTTTTAAATATTTAAGATTAAGAAAAGTTCTATTTGCTGAATGTTATAAAAAAGTAGTTGAAAGATACAAGGAGGAAGTTGAAATAATAAAAATGAAGGTAGCCTGTTTACTAACTTGCTTGCTTGTTGTATCAGTAATTCCATTGGTATCTGCTCAGGGTCCATTTGATATGACCTGTCCAACATGTAACGGTACAGGGTGGGTTACTTGCGATACATGTCATGGCGAAGGATGGGTTGACTGCAGTAAGTGTGAGGGGAAAGGTTGGTATTACGAGGATCAAACATGCCAAATTTGCGGTGGGGACGGAAAAAAGGATGCACGTATAGTGCTTACAGACTCGGATGCTGACTGGACACTCTATGGTGCAGATTGGAAATTGGATATCACTGGAAAATTTTATAATTATGACGATGGAACTTATGGAACTGTATACGCAGCTACATATAGGTACGGCACATTATACGATGAAGGCCGAAAAACAGTGTGGTTTTCAGGACATAGTTACACGACAGTAAATTTCGTCCTTGATGTGGCATATGACGGTGCTGATTGGACCTACACTATCTACCTTCAGAGTAGTGAACCCATTACTTGCACTACCTGTGGGGGTGATGGAGTAGTATCAGTCAAAGTCAATTGTGTCGCTTGCGGAGGACGAGGCACCGTAAAATGCGATACCTGTGGCGGAGATGGTACATTAACGTGTCCTCGATGTAATGGTAAAGGCTACGTGACTAACTGGGTGGCAGTCGGAGGCGTAGCGCTCGCTTTTCTAGTTGTAGTAGGTGGTGGCGCATACGCATACGCAAAAAGAAGGAAGCCAACAGCCCCTGTACCTACACCTGCTCCTACTCCAGCGGTCCCTGAAATAAAACCCACACCTCCAGCAGAAGGGAAAGTACATTGTATACACTGTGGGGCAGAGATCCCTGAGAGCGCGGTAATATGCCCAGTATGTGGTCGCAAACAGGAATAATCCCTAAGGAACTCTTATTTGCACAGGCTCATCCTCAAAAACGGATGAGCTTGATGACTATTCTTAGATTAGGGTAGATTTTAATAGGTTCTCAGCCTTCATCTTGTCTTGCGAAATTGCAACTATAATATATCCTTCAAAGAAGCCTTTAGAGCTAAGGAAGATTTGCATTTCATTCATTTCTGTGTAATATACGCTTTTTCCGTCAACCTCTGCTTTTGTAAAGGTTTTCAAGATGCCAGCAAATAGGAAAGTTTGGAGAGCAAAACCTGGGTAACTTGATTTTGCTATAACAATGACACTTAATTTTGAGACTGCGCTCCATGAAAACTCGGCTAGTTTAATATCTTTTTGCAAATAGACGCAGATGACTGCATGTTCGATTTTTGCCGTTTTAAGATAGTTCACATAGTCTTTAACTGACTGATCCCCTGTTAAAGTTATCAAGTAGTTTTCCAGGTTTTGAGTCGGTTCTATAAAGCCTACTGCTATTGGCTTATCTGTTGTTGTGCTGGGTAGCTGAGCCATCGTTTTATAAATTTGAGGATAGCGTAATTTGAACTCGACTAAGTCGCCACGTTGAATATAGTCTTTTAACGTTGATGCTCCTGATCCCTTGCCATAAATCAAGAAGAGATTACTGCCAATGGCTTTCTTCCAAACACCCTCTTCATCGGGAATGTATTCTGCAATGCGGCTAGCCATCGATGCCGAGGTAAACCCAATGCTTAAACCTAAGACCTCGCTTCCATCGCTGGGAACTATCCATAACGCTATATCTACCACCTCAATTCGAAAGCTAGTAGGTGAAAAAGATAGCGTATAACGGAAGGTTTCACCCGGATTAACATAAAAGAAAGCGTCAAGATCCGTGTTAGGTATTTTTACTGCCTCAAAAGCTGGCGGAAGTAACTCTTGCACCGTTTTCATCCGGGTTGCAATTTGACTTTGCTCATATGCATATGACACTCCAACCACCAATAATATTCCTACTATAGGTATTACAATCCACAGCAACTTTCTGGGAAACCTGCGCTTCTCAAACTTCGCTCCACATGATTGACAAAACTCAGAATCTTTAGGATTTTCCGCACCGCATTTTGGACATTTCCTTGTCGCTAATCTAAACTTCCCCCTCAAAAATAGGGCGCATCCAGCAACAGTTAAAATAAAACCGATAGCCGCGGAAGCGATTCCCGTATAAACTGGAATATAATTATATTGCGTTTGGTATTGGATCTGAGTTTCTGTCCAATGCGCACTCAATGTAAACTTAACATCCTTATCGCTATAGAAATGGCGGTTACTAAAAATGAAATAGTACTTATCCGAGGCATTTGCCTTAAACGAGAAAGAATATTTTGTCGGTCTCTCCACATAGACGATATATTCAATGGTGCCCCGTCCACCAACCCAATGGTCCTCGTAATTATGCTTATCAATTACGTAGAAAGCGTTCAACTCCTTAGTTCCCTTACCCACTAAAATGCTTCCCTCGACAGTCCGATTAGCAGGAATTACAAAAGACATTGTATTATAATCATCTGCTTCAACCGTTAGCGTACTATCGTAAAGAGTCTCAGCCTTCTCAGTGGACGTTTGCGATGGTATTACGACCGCTTGCTGACCATAAGTGATCATGATTATGCCAGCAAGCAAAAGAACTATGCCTATAATAGGTAGCAAAAAGCGTGCATATCTTTTAATTACACCAAAGGTTTGAGCTGAAATAGCCATCCCCACCTCTACTCCAGTTTTGCCCCACATTTCCGGCAGAATTTAGCGATGGGTAGATTATCTAAGTTGCATTTTGGGCAAACCTTTGGAATTGGCTGCGCAGAAGGCGCTGGGGACGGAACTGTAAGAGTTGGTGGGGCTTCTGGCATGTGTGTGCGTAAAAGAACTAAATCTCCAACAGCTGCCACATCAGTCCACTGGACATGTGTTTCCTTCTTATCCTTTGTCTCGACGACAAGCGCGATTTTCTCCATGCCCACAGTAAATGCAATGTCCTTAACCGTTCCAACAACAACCCCTCTTTGATCCACAACCTGCATCCCAATAACTCTCTCACGAGTAACGAATTGACTCAAAAACTCACCAACAATTGGTATATATGCAATCGTTTTTAATTATTTATCGCAAGCAAGAATTAGGTATTATAAAAGTTTGCATTTCCAAACTTAATTTTTTAATGAGAGCAAATTATCGCTAGTTAATGAGATTATATGTAGCTTTGTGCATGTCATAACTTGATGTGTTGTAATTAAGGAGAGGCTGGTTTATTTGGTTCGTAAGGTTGTATTGACCATCCCAGATGAATGGGAAGATGAATGGAAAAAACTTCTGGAGTTATACGGACTCAGTGACGAAGATCTCGCTTGGGATTTAATCAAGGATGAGATTGCCGTAATTTCAGGAAAGAAGGAAAAGGAAGCATATGGAAGGATCGAATCCGCTGTACGAGAAATTCACAGAAGCCTCGGCGGTGAATACCTTGATAGATTTTCTCGAGAGATTGAGATTTTAGCTAAGAAACTATTGGAAACGGAGACGGAGTAACTTGGTTTCAGTGACAGATTTGTGCGATTATCTCTGGTGCACAAGGTGTTTATGGCTTAAAAAGAGGTTAGGGATAAAGCCGCCCACAACTACGCAATTGGCCAGGGGATCGAATTTCCATCTTTTAGTTCATGGTATATACGAACAGATCAAGAGATCGCTTGCCGCGGACATACCTGGTAAGGTCATCGCAACTGAACTTATACTCCCCAAAAAGGCTCAGCCTCATGATGTTCTTGATCTCGTAGGCAGGCTCGATGTGCTGAGGCAAGCGACTGATGGATACATTGTTCAGGATGAGAAGTATACTGCTCCGCCAGAAGCTGAAAGAATCTATCCTAGTCATAAGCTACAACTGGATGCCTACGCATTCCTCGTTGAGAAAGAAGGCTACGTTCCCGTAAAGGCAGCTATAATTATTTACGAGGATTTGAAACCTCGAGAAGTGGCTCCCGACCCAGAAAGAATTCCTGAGTTTATCGCTAATGTAAAGCAAGTTTTGAAGAATGAGATATTACCAGAAGTCGGAGAGAAATGCGGATACTGTTCGCTCAGTCCGCTCTGCGCCATTCTACCTCAAGAAGGAGGATTGACCGTGGATCAAATAATGAGGCTAAAGAAGGAACCAGTTCCACGAGCCGGCTACATCGTATTGGCTAGTTTTCCAAGTAGGTCAAGACCGAATGTCGTCTATACGGTTATGCGCTCAAAAGATGGGGCTATACGGTGCGATTGCCCCGGATGGAAAACGTACCGCAAATGTTGGCACGTTGAAAAGGCTGCTGGCAGCTCTTAGAGTTTCACGTTGACGTAGAGTCACTATAATTACTAGAGGAGGAATTCGCGTGGCTATAATTGAGCTCAAGAAAGCCGTAAAGGAACAACCCTAGTTCAAGAAGTTTTTAGAGGACGTTTTAAAGGAAGGAAATTGATGTTAAAAGCCAGAAAGATGGCAAATCGATACAGGAATCTATTCCTCCTTTGCATCGGGCTATTCCTAATCTGCGAGGTGCTCGCCTTCGCTTTCTCATCCGGAGTCTTGTTACTCCTAGGGTTAGCCCCCTTAGTCTTTGGGCTCCTTTACACTTGGCCGAGGTACCAGACTTGGGGCACTGGGGCCGAGGGAGAGGAGAAGGTCGCTGGGATGCTAAGATCTCTAACGGGCTGCGATGTGTTCCACGATATCGTGCTACCAGGAGAGCTGACGAACATCGACCACGTAGTCTTGACCCCCAACGGGATTTTCGTGATAGAGACGAAGAACCACAAGGGGACAGCTAGATGCATTGGGGACTCTTGGGAATTGGAAAAGGTCGGCAGAATGGGAACCCACTATGCTGGACAGATAGGGAACCCGAGCAGACAGGTCAAGCACAACGCGCTGATATTGAGAAACTTCATTTTAGATCGACTTGGGCTTAAGCTGTATGTCAACGGCATCGTTTGCTTCGCGAACCCAGAGTGCGTGCTCGACATCAGCGAGCCAACCGTGGACATCGTGCGTTTAGAGGAATTGCCAAACTCCATCTTGACCTACAAGAACTCGAGACCTATCTCGGCCGAGGAAATTGCTCGGATCCGGCTCGAACTAGAAAAATACGCCTCAGCACTCGAGTGAGTCCATCCGCTTGTTTGAACTTATTGAGGCTCCAGAAAGTTACAAAAACGTAGATGCAGTCGCAGAAGTTAGTCATCAAGTCGGGATTGCTACGAAGGTGGCTCGTTTAGTTCCAATAGGCGTAACAAAAGGCTAACAAACTTAACTAGTTTCACCATCTACTACTTTTGATTTTAACGTTTCACTCATTGGTATTAAATACTCTTTTAACAAATCAATATAGAATCTAGATGGAAACTTGTCATATACCTATCAATGCTTTGCTACCGATGATTTCAAGCGGTTCATGAATAAATTAGATTGTCATTTAAGAGAAAGAGTGGATACGGCGATACGTGAAAAACTCTGCGTGGATCCCTATGGCTTTGACTCTAAGAAGCTTGAGGAACCTTACAAAGGCAAGCGAAGACTGAGAGTTGGTGAGTTCAGAATTATTTACGCAATCTGCGAGGAGTGTAGGCAATTCAACTATGTGGAAATAATAGGATGTAAAGATTGTAAAGAGCATGGTCGCAGAGATATCATACTCTTCTCGTGTGATACTCGACCCCATGCATATTGAGTCTAAGCGGAGGTCTTGGTTTGATTCATAGGTATGTATTTGCTAACTCTACCTCGGCGAGCGTCCTCAACCCCTCTCTGAAGGGACTCGCGTGCTTCCTTATCTAGTAGAATATCCAGAGTTTCAAGCCATTCTTCATCTATTAAGAAGTTACTAATAGCCTCTTGTTCGCTTATTCCGGTTAGGAGAACCTCCCCAGCCTCACCTAACTCTACTCTCCTCTTCTCACCAAGAATCGGACGACCATAAACAACGAGCTTAATCTGCTTGCCATTATACGGAGCGTACTCGTTAACTGTCTTATCGATAGCCGTCAATATCTTACGGTTTCGATCAAACAGTTCACGGCATGTCTTCAGTATTTCACGTGCTTCATTAGTTGGCATAGCAGAATCTGGCGTAGGTGTAATCAAACCTGCCGCAACTAAACCTTTAAAATCCTCAAGCACTTCGTTGCTCATTGGTCCGTATTTCCATTTATAGAAAGTATAGTTAAATCCCCTCAACCTATCCTTGACCATTTTTTCTTGAGAAAGATAAACCATCTTCATTAGCTTAACTTTCCCTTTTATGTACCCTTGCTTTATTGTTTGGGCTATCATATATAGAAGGAGTAATCTATTCACGATGGAGTCTCTGAACTCAGCCATAAATAATCTATCTTGTGAATAAGTCTTTACGCTTATTTATCTTATCACTTTCCGCTGCTGTTGCATTTTCTCCAGCCACTCGAAATCCGGCTCGTTCAGTCCTGATAGAAGAGGAAACTTCCTAAACTTCGTTCTCCTGAGGTCTTCGGGGAAAAGGGCGGCCAATTTTTTCTAATTTATGTTGCTCCATTTTTCACATCCTCTAATTTTCATTTAGGCCTTAGACGATCAGCCAGCTCCTTCAGAGTAGTAGGGGTCGCCTCCCAATCAACCCCAGCCTTCTTTTCAGGTAAACAAAATAGTTGTTCTCCTTTGGGAGCCCCGGAGTATCGGGGTAACAGATGGAAGTGCAAATGCTCCGTAGTGCATTTTGCCTTAGTATTCAACTCACACGTTTCATAGTGGTCACACATTGAATAGGCGTATACCTTTTCGGCTAGTAGTTTTTCCTTGATCCTTCGAGAGTAGCGTGAAAGCACCACGCTGATTTGCTTAAGGACTTTCTCGGGCGCATCGCATATATCATCATATGGGTATTTCCATACCACCAATACGTGCCCGGCAACCTTAGGCTCCTGCGTGAGAAGGACGACATAATCAGGTGGGGCTTGTGGAATCTCACCTTCGGTTTTAGGTTCAATCACTCTGTAACCCTCTTTCCTCATGAACTTACTCCAACCCTCAGGATCCTCAGGATTGAACCATTTACAGAAAATACAGTTTCTATCTCGATGACGCTTGACGCGAACGTTGTATTCGTTATCCTCGCTCAATGGTATAATCACCTTCCTCATACTTCCGATGCATCTTAACATCTAGAAAGGTAATTGACAGACATTAACTCTAGCATTTTGGTATAGAAATGTGGATGCTGTCGCAGAAGTAAGCCATCAAGTCGGTATTGCCACGAAAGTAGCTCGGCTAGTCCCGATTGGCGTAACAAAAGGCTAGTTTAATCTTCAAGAATTTCTATTTCGTGTTATATCTCACGACAAAATGGAAGTTCTAATCTCTTTCTTAATTTCTTCATAACTCAGATTAATAATTAATCCGAGGAACTTTCGCGCAGATCGCCTGAAAATATTCTCAACTGTATCTGCGAACTCAGGTTTAACCTTGTAATATCCAGAATGCAATATGCCACCTCTTATTTTACGTAAATCTTTGATCACCTCGTTCAACGCCAATTTCTCTTCCCTATCCAGACCTATAAAATGCAGTACATACAAATCTAATCTATCTGAGGTACCAAACAACACTTCAAGTGCTATGGCTAAGTCTAGCACTCTGTCTAGTGTTTCCCGTTCTTCATAGGACTTATCAAACCATCTCAGTGCAAATTTCACATTGTTTGGAAGCTTATTCTTTGCTTGAATGAATTGCTCCCAGAGGGAGGTAAGAGGTTGAATGTCATCTTTGCTTAGTACGTATTTAGGGGCCAGTCTATGTGCCTGTGTAGAAAGCGACATGCCCCAAGACATCCTCCAGATTTTTGGATAGTGTAATATAGGACCACAACCGATCATGTCGTGTTTAAAAATCCTCAACAATGTCACGAAGTCTTGTATAAATGACTCAAGAGGAGGAGTACTTCTTTTCGGAGCTTTCATTATTCTCTCAACGCAATAGATGTTATCTATACTTCCGTACTCTGGGCTGAACACAAATCCCAATCTGTAACCATGTTCAATAAGTTCTCTTACCTCCCATTCGGTAAGTCTACGTACCTTGTATTCATCGATCGAAAACTCTTCAATACCATTTAGCTCAAAATTTTCTAAGGGCGAAACAACAATGAGTTCCCTTTGTGTAGAATAAACATAGGCTATCATTTCATTGTATAATTTTTCAAAATTTTCTTCCAGAAATTTAAAGCCGTATAATTCGAGATATCGGTATGTAAGCGAGACTAATGTTTCACTCATTAAAAACGGTCTATAATCTGGATTTTCGACAGGTTTCCCATCTTTATCCACAATTCTCGTTTCAAGACGTTTTGGAAATTTCCTTTCAACCATTAAATCAAGACATTCCTTCACGCTCTCAAGCTTCATGGCATCATCATAAAATTCCATTACGCTGGGAAATATTGTCTTAGTTTTTAGCTCCAAGTGCCATGCTCGTTTCACTAAGTCAATCTCTGGACTCAAATAGTAAATGCTTCTAGGTTTCGATCTTTTCTTCATGAGTTCTATTATAGATTTTACAGCTTCTCTGAATTTTTTACGCATGTCCCTAGTTTCTTCAATCATGTTGTTCATACCTCGCCTGATGTATGATTCCTGCCTTATTTATCATAACCAAGAACATCCTTAGACACAAACTCTTTAGAGTTAACTAAGCATTACTTTTTCAGGGGATGAAATTCTGCCTCTAGAGGATTTTCTACTTCCCAAAGAAAATGTAAAGTTTCAAAGTAGATCGGAAGTTGAGTATGCGGGGAAACCGTATCAGGTAATAGTTACCGATAGCAGATTAATTCTCTACGCAAGGCGTGGAATGATATTCAAGAAAGACGATGTTATTACCGAGAAACTAAGTGACATTCAAGTAAAGTACAGCGAGGAAGGAATAATCAGAAAGAAGGGCATAATTCAAGTTCAAGGAAAAACTATGCTTCAACTAATAGGAAGTCCATCGGAAATTAAGGCATTGTATCAGAGCATCATCCAATTCTTATAAAACTATCAGTAATATCCTATTCTTTTTCGGCGTTTTGTCTAGGGTGACACAGTAATGATGAGGGGGGCGCTTATCCCTTTCTTCCATTTATCGTGTTCGACGGGGTTCGCGCAGATTTTTTCTTCCATGAGATAGCACAAAGGCTATGGCTTCTTCTTCAGTCATTTTTTCGGATTTTGCCTCCAGCTCTTTGACGGAGTTCCCTTTATATCCGCTGATGGCTTGGAGGAAGCATATCGTCTTCTCGGGGCCGATATTTTTGAAGAGGAAGGACACCACCTCTCTCACAGCTACAGCCTCCTCCTTTGTCACCACTTTTGTTAACCTCCCTTAAATGCTTCCACAAATTCAATTGGATTCATGACTTTAAGTTTAAAGCCCTCTTTAAGAATATGTCGTTTGATTACACTCGCCTTTGTTCTCCAAAGCTCGTCATCGCATGTTATCAAGTATGCAGCGCCTCCAAGGCATGCCGACGCTAAGTGCTGAGCATCAATTGGATCCACACCGCATTTTCTATGTATTCTCCCAGAAAGTGTTAGGATATGCTGATCCAGCGTTACATATTTTGTAGTGTAGACCTCAAGCATATCCACTGCGTACTCTCGTTTGGCGGGGTCGTCGATATTTAATATCTCTGCATCAAGTGTTTGCGACGAGAGAAGTTCTAACTTCCCCTCATTTATCCACGTAAGAATCGTTATGAAAGCTTCAGTTTCCAGCAGGACTCTTTTTTGACCTTGGTCGTCGAATGGCCGACAGAAGACATTAGTATTTATGTAAACCATCACACGCATGAGGTTCTCCTCAGATGTATACTTATCACACTCCACCACCTTGGTTCTCTCACTTACCTTCATTGAAACTTCATAAATCGCCATTGTAAAGAAACTGCGCTGTTCGAATTTAGCCTTCTTTAAGGAAGGCTTTGATGGCTTCTGGTAGGCGTTTTACTTCTTCATTTATGAAAAAAACATCTATAAATTCCATGATTTCTTCCGCCTCATCGGGGTCTAGTCGCTTCATTTCATAGTCACTCAGGACCGTCATAACAACGACGCCCGGGTGGACTGATTTGATTCGTCTCGCTTGATTCTCAATTATGTTTATAGCAAACTCTTCGGGTGACTTGCTCAGAGTTTTCTTGGTTTTGAAGGCTTTTGTGAAGTCTTTAATTGACCGACAGAAGAGAACTATTTTGGGACTCTTAGCATCTGGTATGGCGAAACTGGCTACAACAGATTCTCCTTTAGCCCGTATAACCGGATACTGTTCGGCATTACTAATCGTAGCCGAGACTTTTTCTTCCAATTGCTGGCTGTGTTGCATTTCTTTTTCAGTCATTTTCCTTCTACATTAATGTGCTCGGAAAGGGTATAAAAAGGGAGAGAGGGAGGAGTTGGCATCTACGTGTTCAGTAATGATTTCAAGTATTCTGGCAGGTCTTCAATGTTGGTGTCGACGAAGACGGTGTCTGCTATTTCAACAAAGTTTGGTTCCCGTATGTTGGGGTAATGGCTTCCCTGAACCACAATGACGAACTTAGCAGATCTGTAGTATCTCTTCATGCGGCGGAACACGTTCTCCACTTCTTCGACGAAACGGGCACCATTAGGCAGGTCTACTTGACGGCATTCGATGATAGCGACAGGGTTGCAATTGTCTGGGGCGGCGAAGTCAGCACTTTTCCAGCGATATCCATCCCATAGTCGAGGATGTATCATGCAGCACGGGTCTTGTGGTCGTGGTTTGTTGGCCATGTAGCAGTTTATGCCACTTCTCTCAAGCAGATCAATGATCCGTGCTTCTTGTCTTGTGATGGTTTTTTCTGTCCATTGGGAAACGTGGCTTGCTTGTGTCGCATAGTCACTTATGGCGACGTGCTTCCATATGTTTCTGAAGCCTTTGATCGTGTTAAAGTTGTTTAGCACTGAATTGGCGTCAACTTTTCCGATTAAGTCGAGCGCATAGAAGATCCGCTGAATCGACTCCGCATACTTAGCTGCAGTTTCATAGCGTTGTATCGGTTTTGCCCCATTTTCTATCTTTTCAACGACTCTGACGCTATGATTCCTCGCATTGAGGATAGCGGCGAAAACTGGTCGAGGTGCTTTTAGAATGATCCGGAAGATCAGAAGGGCTTGGGGATATTTTCTCAAAAGAGCTGGCGGAAACTCAGTGAAATCGCTGGTATATTTTTGCACTGTGCTAAATAACGTTCTGAACTCTTCCACAGATAATTCCGTGATTGGTGCAAAACTCCGAGTAGATCTGTGGGTTAGGTCTGTTACGTCTTTGATAGAATCTATGAAGTCGCTGAAAGTCACGTTGCCGACTAATTTGTTTGATTCAAATAACTTTTCGACTGCTTTCATGATCTGCGTTGATACGGCATGATTGACATGCTTAGTGCGGGCAAGGGCGACATTTTGGTTTCGGTATCCTGGGGTTTGGGTTTGTACGTTGAACGGTTTGTAGCCGATGTGAAGAAGTTTCATTAGAATCCACAAACTTCTAGGTTCTCTCTCCAGAATTTCCGGCGCAAATACAGTGAAATCCCTCGTTTCTTCTCTTACAAACTCGTACAAACGACTGAGCTCATCGACAGACATTGGAAGTTGACGAATAACACTAGAATTCACTGGTCCATCTGCAAATTCTCCATTTCCTTCTCTCCAACGGGTTTCGGTCATATAATCACCTCTCCTTTTGGATGAAATTCTCTTGCTAATCGATGCTTCACGGAAACAAAGTGAAATCTCGAAAAACCACTGCACTTGCTCAATTTGGATACGGAAATCGAGTTGCTGGTAGTCGCATGGATCCATCAGCTTCACTCGGCTTGACTGGTCCATTAGGCTTCATTACGCCCTTTACAGGGCGTGGCATACTAGTCGGGGAGGCGCAATGACCTACCCTCCGTCCCTCATGGTTTGGAGGCTAATTATAAGTGGTTTCCGAAGTTATCTTCTGGAAAAACCAGAAGATACTTCTGGATGTCGAATTAAACAGGCTCAGATCAATCGTAAGAGATAGAATAAAGGAGGTGCAGGCCGGATTAAAGTGTCCTCCAGGGAATGCCCGCCACCTATTTAAGACTTGATTTACAACTTTTATTGGGATAATTATGAAGTCAGTGCTCGTCATGAAGGGCGAAGAAATCTACGAGGAGAATCGAGAGAGACTTGAAAAGGCGTACTTAGGCAAGATCATAGCCATCGAAATTGAGTCTGGAACGGTAGCGGGACTAGGTGAAAACTTAGATGAGGCATACGAAGAGGCACTTAAGAAATATCCCGGCAAGAAATTCTATTTTCGAAAAGTTGGGCCTTGTCCAGCTCCGGGTTACTTATTCTAGGTTGATCCTATGAGAATCGCTTACAAAGAGGATATGCCGAAGGTTAAAATCAAGGTGAAGGGGCGCATTAGCGAGATCGAGTACGACGCATACCTTGACACAGGAGCCTTTAAATGTTTGATTCCTGAGGCGGATGCTACCAAAATAGGTCTAGTATATGCTGGAGATACAGAGATCATCACTGGGAGCGGAAAAGACGTAATTAAACTTTACAAGGCAACAGTCACATTTCTGAATAAGGATTTTCCGGTTCTTGTCCTTGGAAGAAACCTTCCTAAACAAGCCATTGTTAACGCTATAGTGGGAAGAGACATCCTAGATAAATACAAAGTTTGCTTCGATGGAGTCAAGGAAGAAATAGACATAACTTAATTTCAAATCACTTGCCCAAACTCATTTTGTCCAGTACTTCCAGCAGCTTATCAAGGAATTCAAAATTTCTAATCAATATTGTGAGTAGTTCATTTCTTCTCTCTATGATTTTCCAGAAGTATCTTCTGTTTTTTCCAGAAGTTTACTTCGGAAGTCATTAATATGCAGCCTCCGAACCATAGAGGGCGAAAATTTCGAAGATCAACTTAACAAAAAAGAGGTCGACGTAATGAATTCCATTTTACCAAGCGTTTTAAAGAAGCTCTTCTACGTCGCTGGTTTCAAGTACTTTATTTCGTCGTTTTCTGCAACCGCGTTAACAACCGATCCTGAAATCATGTACTTTAATAGAGTTGTGCTGCTCTGTAGTTTGCGCTTACCTAAATATAGTGTGGTAGGCTTTGTCAAAGTTAAAGCCATGCCGGAAAAGCTTGAAGATATCTGCAAACTGAGGGATGCACTATTTGGCTTATACGATGCGCAGGTTCCAACTGGCTACTGTGTTGGGTTTGGAGAAAAATTCAGCCTCTATTTTTTCACCTACGCTGAGAGTTTACTCCGAAGAAAAGCGATGATGACCACGCTAGAGCGGTTAACCATCTTAAAAGAAACAATTTCCTCCCGACTACCAGAATTGAACGTAGAGATCGTGCAAGAGGAAAATGTAATTCGAGATCTCATCTCCAATCTTGCCAAGAGAACTAGGGAAATTGGCGGGATTACAATTGAGGGTGCTCCAGCATATAAAGAGGAACGGTTCTCAAGCCTTGTAGAGACGTTGCTAAACCTGAAATTACCCGCTCTATATGTAGTCACAGCACAGCCAATCAACGGCTTTCACCTATTTTTGGCAAAGTGTGAATACCGAAACGGGTTACAAGAAGGCGTTGGAACCGAGGAACTGCCAGCCGAACCTAATAGGATAAGCCTAAGGCGGCGCAAGCTTCTTGCTGTTAAGGATCTTCGACTTTTTAAGGTCGCCGCAACTATTTGGCTAGGCGCAGAAACTCAGGAAGAATTAAGGACTGCCCTACGCACGGTGAAATCAGTTGTTAAGGCGGAGTTCTGCTCCGAATGGACTGACACAAAAGTCAAAGAAATTCGTGGGCTCTACTTTTCAAGGGCATTAGACCAACTCCAACTATTCAGACCAAAGGGAAAGAGTGCTATCCTCACGGCGAGCGAAGCCGCGATTTACATTCGGCTTCCATCCGGTAACATTCCAGGTGTTGAAAATAAAGTTACCACCCACCTAGCTGTGCCTCAAAGCACCCGGGAATCATTAATTGAGAAGAAAGAAAGCGTTGACGAACTTATTCTTGGGCAGATCGTTAGAAATGGGCGGTTATTGCAGCAAATCGCTACGCTTCCTATCTGCAAGCTTAATGGACATTTGGCAATCTTTGGGGCGAGTCGAACTGGCAAATCTAACTTCGTAAAAAACTTAGTTTTTCAACTGGTGGATAGAGACATCCCAACTCTTGTAATCGATGCCCATAATGAGTACGTCGAACTTCTCCCCCTCTTGAAGAAAGAAGTTTGGATTATAGATCCGACAAACGCAGAGTTTTCAATAAACATACTGGAATTGCTTGAGGACGTGGATCCCTCTGATTCAGTGCAAGTCTCACCTTACGTAGAGAACGCAACCATGCTAGTGAAGTCACTTCTCCCAAGCTCTTGGGGACCAATACTGGAAAGCTTAGCCAGAGAGAGCTTATACAATCTTTACTTGAACCACAGAAACAAGACTCCAACATTTGTAGACTGGTTAAAAGAAGCCGAGAAGATCGCAGACGGTAGAGATGAAAGATACCGCAACGCCCTTGACTCCTTAAACGCTAGGCTCATGAAGTTCCAGCAAGGATGGTTTGGGCAATTCTTTAATCAGCGGCATACAACGCTTCCAATCGAGAAGATTTTAGAAAAGCCTGTTTTCATTCAACTACGAGGCTTAGACAATGAGACTCAAAACTTTCTCGTTGGATCCCTCCTCACCCTGATTTTGGATTACCGCAAGAAGCACGGGGCGGCTGACCGCTTACATGTTACTATACTCGAGGAGGCTCATTTATACGCCCCAAGAATACTTCGGGCATCTTCCAGCCTCGAAGAAATGAGTAGGGTTCCAGCGTCACTATTCCTAGCCGAGGCGGCTAAATTTAATCACTCATTGATTCTTGTAGATCAATCTCCAAGCAGGGTGGCGGAGGACGCAATTGTTAACTGCAATACACTCATGGCTTTCAGAATCTTCTACGACTTGGATAAACGAGTTATCTTAACCGCGCTGGGCTATGATCCGGGTTCTGCGCGTGGAACAAGTCTAGGCGAATACTTGACTTCGTTAGAGCAAGGACATGCCATAGTGAGGACGGCTACTTCACCCTACCCATTTGAAATTAAGACGGCGCTGGTTCAAATTCCAGCCAAACCAAACCCGCCCGAAAACACAAATAAAACAAACATGCCAGCGGAAACAGTCTCAAACCCTATGCCAACACTTAAATCTTCAATAGCCCACGCATCCCTCCCGGCAACGACGGATAAGTCGTGGAAAATAGTCGATAAACTGTCTCTAAACGCACGGAAGGCGTTAATTGTGCTCCACCAAAAACAAGGCACATTCATGAAGTCTGAAGTCAGCCAAGACGTCTTCAATGAGTTGGAATGTTGGGCTCTGATTACTGCTATTACTGACAAGCAAGGCTCGTGGCGAATAGCCAAACTTGGAGAGAATGTCGCCTCAATCCTTCTCCATTCGCCTTGTAAGCCAATTGGAGTAACAAAAGGTTAATTCTTCTTTTTCAGTTTAATAAATGGAAACAAAATACTGTTTGCTGTTGGCAAATCGATGGTTGATTATTTTTATATCTTAATTGCTGATTTTTCAGTATGATTGAGTGAGATGATTTTGGGAAAAATCATTGGTCAATTTGTAGAGTTAGAGGATGAGGGTTGATTTATGTGTAATTTCTGCATTAAGCATGGTGCTGGCAAAAAATGGTACTTGAACATGGTGAACTACTCTCGTGAAATGGAAAGGGATCCGGAGAGGCGTCGATATTATCTTGGGTTCCTTGAGGACTTGCAAAAAACAACTGGGGAAATGATGGATAAGCGGCTTAAGGCGTTTAGAACCCCTATATTAGGAAACGTTCTGAGGTGGAAGTATGGACGTGACTTCGAAAAATGGCATTGCGGCCAAGTCATCCCGGTTGAAGATGCAAATGCTATTCTTGAGATAGCGAATCCGATAGTGAGACTTCCGTGTATCTGCCGCCATGTCTACGGCAAAATGGAAAGAATCTGCCTGGGCTTCGGACTCATTTGGTTTGAGTTCATCGACAAGCTGAGTTTCGCAAAAGGTCTTATTGAGCAACTCACCCCTGATGAAGCGAAAGAACATGTGCAACACTGCGACGAGCAGGGATTGATTCACACTGTTTGGACATTAAAGACTCCCTTGATCTACGGAATGTGCCAATGTGCATATCCCGGCTGTCTGGGTTTGAAAATCCGCCTCGACTATGGAGTCAGCAAGATTCTAAAGATGGGGGAGTACGTGTCTACAGTCGATATAGACGAATGTACGGGATGCGGCGAATGCGTGGAGGCATGCCAGTTTAAGGCGCTAACTATTTCTACAAGTACGGGCAGAGCCACGATAGATCCAAAAAGGTGTTTTGGATGCGGGCTATGCAGAACAACCTGCCCCGAAAAAGCAATAAATCTAACCCCAAGGCTTCAACATCCAATAGCAAGATCAATGTGGTAAATAAGTGAGCACGTCAAAATAGAGCAATATTAGTAAGCGACGCGCACGTGTGCTATTAGCAGTTTGTATAGTCGTTTTGGTTTAATCCAAGGTTTCTTTATATTAGAATTCTCAATGTGGATGCAGTTGTGGAAGTGAGTCATCAGGTTGGAATTGCCACGAAAGTTGCTCGGCTAGTCCCAATAGGCGTAACAAAAGGCTAGTTTAATCTTCTTATTCTCATCTAGGCAACACCGCAGCCTAGGAAGTTTCTATCAGCCGACAGAATCGTAATCAAATTTTAACACTTTCCCTTACCACATTTAATTATAAGCTTGGTGGGAAAGTCCACTTGGTTGTGATAGAAGGGGATTAGATTGAGTGTAAAAAAGATTTACTGCAAACGTTGCAAGACCCATGTTAGACCGAAGGAGAAGAGCAATAAAGGTAAAAGACTTGTTTGCCCTCATTGTGGAACCTACTTGAAATAGAAGGTAGAAAAATGCAATGCCCGAAGTGAGGTTGGGAGCAATACGTCGAATACTGAACTTGTTTTACTATCCGAGGATACAATTCATGAGTAATGAAGAAGTTTTTGGAATGTTCGGGTGGTATAAAATGCTTGAGGAGGAAGAAGAACCAGAACATCAGAAGCGCTGCCCAAACTGCAAGTCCCAGCGAATACGCTATGACGAGGGCCGCAATGTTTGGTTTTGCTTAGACTGCGAAAATGAATGGGGAGATAACGAATTCTAAAGCAAAGGCGTGTGAATGAATTATATGACCCGGAGAAACGTTTTAACTTTGATTATAGAGGGGCAGAGGAAATCCTAGCTTCAATTATAAGCTTTATAGGCTTGTATTACAATGTGTAATACGGTGCTCTAGATGAGTGTCATAACCATTAGAGTTGCGAGGGAAGTCAAGGAAAAGCTGGAAAAATACAATGTTAACGTCAGTGAAACAGTGAGAAAATTGCTTGAGAAGTATCTTATAGAGCTAGAATCGAGGGAACTTGCGGAAAGACTCGAGTTGTTAAGAAAACGCCTAGGCAGTAAAATAGATCCGAAATTGGTAGCAAGGCTTGTGCGCGAGGACAGGGAAATACGGTGAAGTATCTTCTTGACGCATCAGCACTCCTACCACTAGTCACTAGGCGAGGCAAACAGTTAATAGTTGAGGCAATACGCGAAAATTTAGTTACAACAGACCTCGCGATATATGAAGCCTGCAACAGCCTATGGAAGCTTGCAACATTATTGAAGTCCATATCCCTAGAAGACGCTGGCGATGTTGCCACCACGCTTAAAGACTTAGCCATGAGAAGCGTGATTCAATCAGTAAATTTCACTAAGCTAGATTTTTCCCACACACTCAAAAGAGCCCACAAAGAACAACTGACATTTTACGACACTTCATATATCGTAGCCGCCGAGAGCACAGAAGCCATCCTAGTAACCGAAGACGAAAAGCTATTGAAAGCAGCAAGCAAATTCGTGAAAACGATGACCTACACAGACCTTGAAAGCAAACTAGCTCAAAAATAACCATTGAAAACTAACCATGTCTACTCGAAGTGATGCTGAGCAAGCTGTAAAACACGCTGATCGATTGTACAAGTGGGTATTAAGCCAGCTAAAGTAAATCGATTCCTTCCAGGCTTCGTTTGGCAGTTAATTATAAGTGGTTCCGAAGTTATCTTCCGGAAAAACCAGAAGATACTTCTGAAAAATCATGGAAGCTGTCTAATGTGTGGGCGACAAGTAGCAAGAATTAATGCTCGAGTATGGGGTTGGGGGTATGATCGTTAAGATTGAGGGTAAAAAGTACGAGCTTGAGTATGATCCTCTAGATCCCTTTGTCGCTCCTGGTCTTGTGGTCGCATATTGTTCTCAACTCGCGGAGGATTTCATGCCTGTCCTCTTGGATCCTAGAGGATATGGTAGCAAACCTTTCCCACCGGAGCTGATAGCGTATAGATTGGTTGTCGACTTGAGGGGGCAAAGGTTGTGCGTCCTCTACGAGGTGTACTGGAGGAGGCAGGAGTGTACTTGGAAAGAACTCGATAAGGACCACGATCATGATTATGAACAGATTCAAATTCACTTCAATGTGAAAACTGGTGAGAAGGAGAAGATCGTTGTATCCTCTGTGGGACCAATAGAATATGCGGGACACGGCGTCGAGGTCTACTCGCATACCTCCAAAGCGGAAGTCAGGGATGTCGAATACACTACATCACCGAGAGGACCTTTTCCATGGGGCGGAGATAATGGACGAAAGAACGTTACTCAAGTTAGGGAGATACCGATTGAACGGCTGGTCTTTGAAAATGGAAGACCTGCCGTAGTAGTTCTTAACTGCTACCACGCTTTCGTCGGTTTGAAAAGGGAGCTTCCACTCGAGGAAAGGAATGAGTTAGACCCGAGTCTGGTAAGGCTCAATCGTAGTCTTCTGGAGAGATGGTATTATCGTCATGTCAAGAACAGGTTCGGGCATGACGTTTCTAAGCCCCTTGATGAGCCATATGTAATGTATTATCCTCCTCCTGAAGACTTCAAGTCAAGGCTGGCATATGGATTCATATGGTTATTTGCTTTCATCAAGAGAAATCTTAGTCGATAGCGCTACCAACTGCAACATCCGTGGAGGAAAAAAGTTGCCCGGTGCTATCACACTCCCACAACAGCCGTTTTACGACTCTGTGCTAAAGGCTTCGTCCAAATTTGGCTTACGCCCAACTTCGTAAAAACGGCATATGTTGTGTGCAATATTACTCGCAGCTTCGCGTAATAAAATATTTCAAATGAATAAAATCTAACAAAAATTAAGGTGGAAAAATATGGTTTATAAACGTAAATCGTGGCAAGAAAAACTGGCAGATGATAAAGGATTGCCGAAAGTTGTGAAAATTACTGGTAAAATGAGTAAAAGATGGGGAACTGGAACTTGTGTTATTCCAGCACCGAGAGAAGTTGATGAAATTATGAAAAACGTACCAAAAGGCAAATTAATTATGATAAATCAAATTCGTGAAAAACTTGCCAAAAAACACAAAGCCACAATAGGTTGTCCAATAACTACTGGAATTTTTGCTTCGATTTCAGCCCATGCAGCAGAGGAGGCTAGCGTAGAAGGAAAGAAAGACATTACTCCTTACTGGAGAACGTTAAAAGAAGGGGGAGAAATAAACCCAAAATATCCTGGTGGAGTAGAGGCTCAAAAGGAATTTTTAGAAAAAGAAGGACACAAGGTGGTTCAAAAAGGTAAAAAATTTGTCGTAGAGGACTTTGAAAAATCTTTAATTAAAATATAAAAAATGTGGATGCTGTTGCAGAAGTAAGCCATCAGGTTGGAATCGCTACAAAAGTAGCCCATTTAGTTCCAATAGGAGTGACTAAGGGCTAATTTCTCTAATTTCATTTAGTTCGGCTTTGCTACCATGATTCTTGAAGCTTTTCCTAAAGATTTGCGCAGTCCAGTAACCAACTAGACCGACAGTCAGCCAAGTTAGACCGACCAGTATACCAGTCTTCCCGCTCGCGACTAGGAGAACTAAGGAGGCGGCGAAGGCTAGTGGAAGCACTAGGTGTGGTACGGGCGTGCGGAAGGATGGCTTTACCTGTCCACCATTACGGCGTCGTAGTACTACGAAAGCAGCTAATGGAAAAATGAAGTTTAGCACGTACAGAAAGCCGCCGACAGCAGCTGCAAACGCCACCGATCCTGTGAGTGCGACAAGTGCAAGCAAAGCCCCGTTTAAAAGAACCGCCATCCAAGGTGCACTAGTCGACTTGTGAACACGCGACAGAACTCCCGGTAAGAGACCATCACGAGCCATTGCGAAAGCTATCCGTGAGGACACAACAAGCACTGCGTTACCTGTTGCTGCTGTTGTGAAAACCGCGGCTAAAGCTATCAATTTGGGACCATTTACTGAACCAAGAAAACGAGCTGCCGCATTAGATAGCGGTGCGTGTGACACGCCAAGCTGATTCCAAGGGAGGACGCCAACCGCCACACATGTTACAAGCAGATACAGCCCGAGTACAGAACCCAAGGTAAGAAGAATCGCTAACGGCAGATTGTGCTCAGGCCTAGTAACTTCTTCGCCCGCGGCAGCCACCATGTCGAAGCCGCCGAACGCGAGAAAAGCGAGTAATGCTGCGGCTATTACGCCGCTGACTCCTTGCGGAAAGAAAGGTGAGAGGTTGCTCGGCTGTACATGGGGCAGGCCTGTTAGTGCAAAGCCCAGCAAGGCTCCAATCGCCAGCAATACTACAATGGTCTGCACTCTGCCAGAAATACGAACACCAACCAGATTGATTGCTGTGCTTACTGTTACAAGTGCTAGCGCGCCGACAACGACTGGAATTCCTGTAATTATATTTAGGTATCCTCCGAAGCCAAGAGTTACGTATCCACTTGCGAAGATGTACGCACCCCAGTAACCCCATCCCATCAGAAACCCCCAATCACGACCGAAGACTGCTCGCGTGAAGGCGTAGCCGCCGCCTGCAAGTGGATAGCGACAAGCTAACTCAGCGTATGGTAGTGCAATCAGCAAAGACGCGAGGAAGGCAAGAGCGAAAGACAAGAGTACAGCTGGACCTGCCTGTCCTGCAGCCGCGCCCACAAGAACGAAAATCCCTCCACCTATTGTGCCACCAACCCCTAACGCCACGGTCTCACGTAGCCCCAGAGCACGGCGCAATTGAGCTCGATCCAGCTTGTCTGGATTATTCTCTGTGCTCATTTGCAAGTTCCTCGCTTGCCCAACTTAGCCGCCGGACTGTCCGTCTTCTGCCGCTTCGTGCATGAACATGATGGAAGAGAATAGCATTTTTAAGAGCTTTACTGCTCAAAATGGAAACATGAGAAGACTGCTCGAGAAGATTGAGAGATTCGTCTCAGAGGGAATACCTTTCCCATCGACCCGGAGCTACGCCTACATAGCGAAAAAGAGCCCCTTCTTGAGAGATGGTTACAGAGAGGTAGCCCGAAGAGCATCGAGGAAGCTGGCGAAGGGAAGAATACTCGACGTAGGGACGGGACCCGGATACCTGCCTATTGAGATCGCCCGATTAATTGATGACGTTGAGGTCATTGGCATCGATGTCTCTGAGGATATGGTTAGAATAGCGAGTAAGAATGCGCGAAAAGAAGGGCTGGAGAGCAGGGTTAGGTTTGCGGTTGAGGATGCAAACAGCATGCCATATGACGATTCATCCTTTGACCTTGTCCTCAGCACAGGCAGCTTTCACCACTGGAAGAAGCCCATCAGAGTGCTGAACGAGATTTATCGCGTCCTGAAGCCTGGCTGCGAGGCATGGATATACGACCTGCGCAAAGACGCACCAGCAAAAGATAGGGAGAAGCTGAAGGAGAGATACGGTAGGTTCATGGGTCTATTGATCTACAGATTGGTTACTATTCACTCAGGCACAACAAGAGAGGAACTGGAAAGAGTGTTTATGGAGCCTGAGAATAGATTCAAGATGTATGAAATCAGAGAAGACTTTCCCTTCATTCTGGAAGCGGTTTTATCCAAAATGTGAACAAGTTTCCATTCTTAGCTCTATCAACTTTCAGTTATAAAAATGTGGATGCGGTTGCGGAAGTTAGCCATCAAGTCGGGATCGCGACGAAAGTAGCGAGATTGGTGCCAATAGGCGTTACTAAAGGTTAGTGCGACTATTTTAATTAACTACATTCTTCTTTCCACTGGC